>Ga0308418_1000181_pt1 | contig 41043 bp, 30 predicted proteins | sample HotsprSampleR4cd_FD_203517 | JGI IMG/M metagenome (GOLD analysis project Ga0308418, IMG submission 203517) | Hot spring phototrophic mat microbial communities from Mushroom Spring, Yellowstone National Park, Wyoming, United States - 20090729_R4cd ... | reverse complement strand
CTGGGTGGTGGAATGGACGGTTGCCTGGCTGGGGAGGTATCGTCGCTTGAGGAAGGACGACGACGCACGCACCGCTACGAGCGAAGCGTTCATTTATGTCGCCATGATTCACGTTATGGTCAGACGGTTGGCCCGCATCCATATCAACGACTCTTCATAGAATTTTCAGACACTCTCTCAGAGCCTATCCAAATAATCTATCATGACATCACGACGGATCAACCTTGTCAATAGATGTGCGAGGAAAGGCAAGGCGGTGCCTCGCCCTTACAGATGTCCACGACGATGATCACGGAGTGCCAATCCGACATCGCCTGTTGCAGCAGATTGGTCGGGGCACTGCTATGCCCTGAAGCATAACAGCTCTGTACCCATCCATCCATCCACCGACGGGTTGCATCCGTTTATACCGTGAGACGGTTATTCGGATAGCCACAATTCACACACCCCCTTCCGTGCCCTGTTTGGGAGCGGAAGGGGGCTGAAGGGATGGTAAGGGGCTGCTGAAACCACTGCCCCATACCGATGCAGTTACCTAGTCGTAGCTGGCGCGATCGGCGTATTGGGTTCGATACCACGCAGGGCTGCCATGACCAAATCGCGGTTGAGCTGGGCAATAGTCTCGAGGCTGATCTCTTTAGGACAAACCGCCGCGCACTCACCAATATTGGTGCAGTTTCCGAAGCCCTCGAAATCAGCTTGAGCAACCATATTCACGACCCGCTGATAGCGTTCGGGTTGACCCTGCGGTAGTAGTGCCAGATGAGTAACTTTAGCAGCCGTAAATAACATCGCCGACCCATTTGGACAGGCGGCAACACAAGCCCCACAGCCGATACAGGCAGCAGCATCCATTGCCCGATCAGCCGCTACCTTCGGCACCGGAATAGTATTGGCGTCAGGTGCCGAACCGGTACTGACACTGATATATCCTCCAGCTTGAATAATCCGGTCGAAGGCACTCCGGTCAACGACCAAATCCTTGATGATGGGGAACGCCGCAGCTCGCCATGGTTCGACCGTAATCGTGTCACCGTCGTTAAAGCTACGCATGTGCAACTGACAGGTCGTGATCGCATTCTTGGGGCCGTGCGCCACGCCATTGATCATTAGCGAGCACATGCCGCAAATACCTTCGCGGCAGTCGTGGTCAAAGGCAACCGGCTCTTCACCACGTGACACAAGTTCCTCGTTGAGCACATCGAGCATCTCGAGGAACGACATATCAGGGCTAACGTTGTCCATCACGTAGGTCTTGAACTCGCCGGGAGTGTTGCGGTTCTTTTGCCGCCAGATCTTCAGTGTGATCTTCATACTCTATACTCCGGTCACCGGCTGGTGAGGCCAACCGGTGACAATAAAACTAATCTCAGACGACGATAGTCGGATCACTTATAGCTGCGCTGAGTCGGCTTCACGTACTCAAAGACCAGCGGCTCTTTGTGCAGACGTGGCCTGGCGAGATCGCCGGTAAATTCCCACGCTGCTACATACGAGAACTGCTCATCGTTCCGTAGCGCTTCACCTTCTGGAGTTTGATACTCTTCGCGGAAGTGACCACCACAGGACTCTTCGCGATGAAGTGCATCAAGGCACATCAGCTCAGCCAATTCAAGAAAATCGGCGACTCGTCCTGCCTTTTCCAGAGCCTGATTGAGGTCACTCGCTTCGCCGGGTACATTGACATTCTCCCAAAACTCGGCACGAATCTCGGGGATACGCTGCAATGCTTCACGCAAACCGGCTGCATTGCGCGCCATCCCACACTTATCCCACATCAGTTTACCCAGCTCGCGGTGGAACGAGTCAACGGTACGCTTGCCACGAGCGTTCAGCAAGCGATGAACACGCTGATGAACTTCAGCTTCCACCTCAGCAAACTCAGGACGATCGATGCTGATGCCACCGGGCTTCACCTGGGCAAGGAAATTCGCGATAGTGTAGGGTAGGATGAAATATCCATCGGCCAATCCCTGCATCAACGCCGAAGCACCAAGCCGATTAGCCCCGTGATCCGAGAAGTTAGCCTCGCCGATCACAAACAGACCGGGGATCGTACTTTGCAGGTTATAGTCAACCCACAAACCACCCATTGTATAGTGAGGTGCGGGATAAATCCGCATCGGCGTCTCATACGGATCCTCGCCGGTAATCTGCTTGTACATATCGAAGAGATTACCGTAGCGTTCAGCGATCTTCTGTCGTCCTAGGCGCTTAATTGCATCGGAGAAATCCAGATAGACCCCTAATCCACCAGGGCCCACACCGCGGCCTTCATCACAGACCTGCTTGGCAGCCCGTGAGGCAATATCGCGCGGAACCAGATTGCCGAAGCTCGGATAACGCTCTTCAAGATAGTAGTCGCGTTCGGATTCGGGAATATCTTGCGGACGACGGGTATCACCCTTCTTCTTCGGCACCCAGATGCGACCGTCATTACGCAGTGACTCGGACATCAACGTCAGTTTGCTCTGATATTCACCACTCACCGGAATACAGGTTGGGTGAATCTGCGTAAAGCAAGGATTACCGAAGAAGGCGCCACGGCGATGCGCACGCCAGATAGCCGTCGCATTACATCCTTTCGCGTTCGTACTGAGATAGAAGACATTACTATAGCCACCAGTCGCCAGTACCACTGCATCGGCTGCATAGCGCGAAATCTTACCGGTGACCAGATCACGAACAATGATTCCGCGTGCCCGGCCATCAACCACAACGAGATCGAGCATCTCGGTGCGGGGGAACATCTTCACCGTACCGGCCGCAATCTGACGACTAAGCGCCTGATACGCACCAAGCAATAATTGCTGACCGGTCTGACCGCGCGCATAGAAGGTACGGGCTACTTGCGCCCCACCGAACGAGCGGTTGTCAAGCAAGCCACCATATTCACGGGCAAACGGCACGCCCTGGGCAACACACTGATCAATAATATTCACCGAAACCTGTGCCAGGCGATAAACATTACTCTCGCGAGCGCGGAAATCACCACCCTTTACCGTATCGTAAAAGAGTCGGTAAATGCTGTCACCATCGTTGCGGTAGTTCTTCGCTGCGTTAATGCCACCCTGGGCAGCAATACTATGCGCACGACGCGGACTATCCTGATAGCAGAAGCAGAGCACATTGTAACCAGCTTCACCCAGAGTCGCCGCCGCTGAAGCTCCGGCCAGACCAGAACCAACCACGATGATCGTGTATTTGCGTCGGTTAGCCGGATTGACCAGCTTCATCTCGAAGCGGTGCTTATCCCAGCGTTGCTCAATTGGACCACTCGGTACCTTAGAATCTAGCGCGCTTACAAACTCTATTTGCCGCGTGCCGGTGCGAACTGTCGTTTCGTTCTTCGTCTCGCTCATGCGGGTTCCTCGCTCTTCTAGCGTTGGTTGGTGATCTTCTACGCGACAAAGCCAAAGTAGACCGCCAATGGGAAGGAAACATTACCAATAAAGACGGCTGCTGCAATCAAAATGGCTAAACCGCGCAACAGGCGATCATACGTGCGGTTATTCCAACCCAACGTTTGAAACATGCTCCAGACCCCATGGTACAAATGTAAACCGAGAAACACCATGGTCAGGAGATAAAAGCCAACGATAAATGGGTTCTGAAAGCCATACACGACATTGCTATAGGTTTCGTATACACCGTCGTGAGGATGGAGAAATTGTCCTGGTTCATAACCAACGATACCAAAGGTTAGATGCAGGATATGATAAATAATAAAGAAGAAGATTAGCACACCACCAAACCGCATCGTGTAATCGGCATACCCTGATTGCCGCTTATGCTGACCATAGCGACGCACCGTTGAAATGCTATTTGCTCGGATGCTGCGCTGGCTTTGCAACGTTAGACTAGTAGCGGCCCAGATGTGGAGGAAAACCGAGGCAAGTAACACAAAGCGTGCGATCCAGAGCAGATGCTCGTGACCGAAGACCGGATAACCAAGTTCGCGCAATCCGGCTGCGTAAGCGTTGTACACTTCAGGGCCCTGATACATCTTCAGATTGCCGTACATGTGAAAGACGACAAAGCCGACGAGAATGAAGCCGGTCAGCGCCATTATCACCTTTTTACCGACCGACGTGCGGGTGAGGGTGAGCACTCCTGTCATCGTTCCATCCTTCCCAGAACAACATCTGCACAGCAAAAACAGATGATTAGTAACCGCCGGCTAGAGCCAGCAGCAGGGAAATACCTGTGACTTATCCCACGAAGTATCTTGCTCTGTAGAATTATAACGGAATTACGATCAATTGTCTACCGAATGCAACGATGCAGTAATACCTTGTGAAGAAAGACACGAGGCTTCACAAAGCGCTAGATCGCTTTCTTAGCCCAAGCCAATGGAACCGTGCAGAACCCTTCGATCTTGAATCGATAGCAAAAAAGTCTGCAAGGAAGTGCATATTATGCCGCAAACGATAGTGGATGGCTAGAGGTGTTAGGAATAAGTTAGGGTTGTTCAACGTTTTCATCCTACACAGCAATGGTGCAGAGTCTTAGCCCTGAAAACGTTGAAAACCCCTCTGGATGAGACCCGATCACGCACAGATAGGCCAGCAGGGTGGAATGATTAGAGATCCAGCCGAACCTTAGCCCCAAAGTTCTTCTTCTCCTTACTGGGGAAATACGAGAGGCACGCAGCATCGAGCAAATCAGGACTCAGAGTTGGCGTCTCCATATTGTAACGGGCAATCGCGATCAATTGATCAAGAATATCACGCGGCTGACACATCCGAAACGGCCGTTGATCAGGACGAAACCACTTCGCGATCAGATAATCGATACTCCGATCATCGTAGGGCACCTTACGCACTCGACACATAATCTTCCAAATCTCTCGCCATTGTTCTTCCGTCGGATCGATAATCTCGATCTTAAATTTGATCCGACGCAGGAGTGCATCGTCACCTAGGTCTTTCGGATCAAGATTTGTACTGAACATGATGAGCTGATCGAATGGAATCTGTATCTTCTGCCCTGAAACAGTGTTAAGAAAGTCATAACGCTTTTCCAACGGCACAATCCAGCGATTGAGGAGATCGAAAACTCGTACTTGTTGCCGACCAAAGTCATCGATGAGGAAGATGCCACAGTTTGCTTTCATTTGAAACGGCGCTTCGTACACTTTTGAGGTCGGGTTGTATACCAGATTGAGTTGTTCGAGGGTTAATTCACCACCGACAATCACCACCGGACGACTGATCCGAATCCAGCGATGGTCGTACTCGGTATCTTCCGGTAAAGGCCGCCGCGGCGGCTCGTGGATAACCGAGTCGTACAACTTGATAATCGCACCATCGGCATACACTGCATACGGAATAAAGATGTCGTCACCCATCAGGTAGGTGATCCGTTCGGCAATCGTCGTCTTGCCGTTGCCAGGATACCCAAACAGCATAACCGACGAGCCAGAGTTTACCGCCGGCCCCACCATGTTCAAGATAGACTCATCGATCACCAACCCCTCAAACGCATCCCGGATATTGCGCCGGGTAACCTTCACATTCTTCACCGTCTGTGCCTTCACCGACTCGATCCACTGTTCAAGCGGCACCGGACAAACACCCGTATATTGCACTTTTTCCATTGCCGCTTGCGCTGCGGTCTGACCACGCGGTGTCAATACATATTCGTAATTGATGTCGCCAAAACCACGTTGACCGACAATATCGATCTGTTCAACGTTCCGCAAATCGATAATAATCTGCTCAATGATCCGGTAAAACAATCCCATAGCTGCGGCCAGCTCCATACCGGTGGCCCGTCCTTTGTTGTAGAGAATGCGCAGGAATTGCTCGGTGAGGAAGGTTCGGTTTAGTCCGGTTTCCTCCAGAGTTGCTGGTTGTGCAGGCAGAAACGAATTATTCAGTTGTGGGCGTGCTTCATCATCGGTCGGTGGCGGATCGCCAAGCATACGCAGCGTCGCTATGTTTTCACCCCGTGCCCGTGCTTCACCGATCAAGCGTTCGAGATCGCTGACGTGCATCTGAAGATGGAGCAGAGCATCGACATCATTTTTGGCTTGCGCTTCTTTTAAGCAAGCATATACGGCACGAGCGACGGTGTATTTGACACCGTCAATGTAAAGGTGATGACAATACTCTTGATTACGCACATAACAATCGCGCGGATGGCTCTTGCGTGCCAGCATTTCGTCATACGAACGTTGATCAAGAAGATAGCGCATTTACACCTCATCGAGACATACTATATCGAGTGGGAAAAGTCGCTGCTTTTATGGGAGCAGAGAGGCAACATTGCCAGGAGATTTGCTGGTTGTTATTGTACCGTCTCCGGCGAACCACAGTACTACCAAAAGACAGGGTTTGGCAGCGAATATGCCCGATCGTCATCAAAAATGGGCTTGACGAGTGTCACGGTTTCTATTAGAATTAGAACAAAAGTTCTAATTCTAGAACTGTGCGACGCTACTATCTGGTGGATAATTCCACCATTGCGTAAACAGGATGGCGCCTGCCAGGAAGGAGGGCTGGAATGGCCGTTACCAGTCGTGAAATCCCACCGGTGCGACAAGTCTACAACTTTGGTCAGTTGCTACGAGGTTTCATGCACATCCTGGTCATCATTGCACTGACGATACTGATCAGTATCATCGCCGAATCTGGTCGTGTCTTCCTTGACGATTGGCGCTACGGACGGCCACGAACAACCCATTTATCCGGCTACGCCGGCTTACCTGCCGAACGATCCGGTCAGCCCTCGCGATTTATTGCGCTCAACCTCGACCGGCAGGTCGTCATCATTGTCATACCCGGAGGTGATGTCAGACAACTGCAAACGTGGCAGGGGCCATATCTGTTTGGGTTACACGAAGATCTGACACCTGTGGTATTATCGTTAAAAGATGAAGACCGGGATGGTCTGGCGGATCTCCTGGTCACCATTCACCAGGAACAACTGGTGTACCTGAACCGCGATGGCACGTTTCGACTCCCGACACCGGAAGAATGGTATCGGCTAGCCCAGGAGCGGGACAAGTGAGCACGTTCTCCAATCGCAAACAACGAACAAGGCGGCTGGGACAGCCTCTCTTTCCCATCGCAGACCCGGAGATCGTGCACTTGCCGACACAGCCGCTAGCCGATCTCATTGCCGACCTCGACAAGGCACTGACACCGGCGCCATCAGAGCATCCTCGGGCAACAGAACCGCTCGGTCTGCAAATTCCGGCAGAGATTCGAGCGGCTTATGAACGTACCCGTCAGCCAGTTCGTTCTCCTGCACCTGCTTATCAACCTCGCCAGCCGGCCAATGGTCAGCGCACCGATACTGTACCTGGAACGTCAGCGAGTGGTCGCCTACCCTGCACACCTGATCGCGAGCCAACAAATGCACATCGAGCCGGTAGCGGAACCACCAGGTCACATACGTCTTCCACATCTGCTGTGCAGCGCGGAACACCGGCGGGTATCCCAACGAACGTTGCCTCCTCTGAAGGACCGAGAGCTGCCTTATCGCGTCGACCATCGTCCAGCACAGACCCGGCGCCGACGGCATGGGCAATAGCTGAAAGACCTCGTGGCGAGCGGCCCCTGCCATTTGTACCGGTACCAACAGAGCTTGCCGATGAACTGGTATTACCGTCATCAACATATTACCAGGCCAAGCCGCTATCGATGGCAAGGTTGTTTAATCATCCCATCATCATGCTGGGAATTTCGGTTATCAGTATTGTCGTCATCGTGCTATGGTTCATCATCACTTTTCAATCACCGATCTTGAGTCTCCAGTATGCGGTTGGGAACGAACGGACTATCGCGGGCAATATCGCATCGGCAACCAGACCGCTGCCAGCTCGCGGTGATTACCGATTACGTACCGCACCCAGTCTCTCACCTGAGCAGATTGATCAGATTTTGCGTAGTTATGGATCGCCGGCAACCGGTACCGGTGAAATCTGGTATCGGCTCGGTGTTGAATACAATATCGATCCAGCCTACGCGCTGGCGTTTTTCATTCACGAAAGCGGTGCCGGTACCAATCCAAATTGGGCTGGTTTGAAACCTGATGGCCGTACAACGCATAATGTCGGTAATATTATCTGCGCCGGTTATCCGACATGCTATGGCCGTTTCCGTGATTACCCGGATTGGGCGACCGGGATCGCAGATTGGTATCGTTTAATAGATGTTGAGTATATTCGTGGTAGAGGTTTGCAGACGGTGACTGAGGTCATCCCAATCTATGCGCCATCTATTGAGAATGATGTTCAAGGCTATATCAACGTCGTTACCCGTCTAGTCGATCAATGGCGTGCGGGGAATATTCCTTAAAATTAAGACTATCGACTGGATCGTTATTACAACGTCGGTTGCGACATCATGCATCCGTTTAGAATAACGGTTTGTGAACGACACTTGCACCGTATCACACTTTACGCTGTGTCTTAATGACAAGACGAATGTGACCCCATACTGACCTGAGCAAACTGGGTATGCATGACTGAGTCCACTGCAAAAACTCACCACAGAGCACACAGAGTACACAGAGCGTGTAAGGTTTATGAATAATTAAGGATAATTTTTGGCCATTGGGCGCATGGAAGAAAAAAATGTTCATAACCCTATGTTCAATGAAAGATCAAATTATCTTTAGTCTCTGTGATCTCCGTGGTCTCTGTGGTGAGAAGATCACCTTTTTGCATTGGAGTCATGACTCTAATTGAGCGAATATAAGAGACATTCAGCCTGGTTGCAGGCGGGTTGGAATCCATCTCTACTTTGCATGAATTCATAGTTCCAAACCCATGCGTGATCACATTACACGCTATTGCGTTAATAGACGGTACGGTATTTATTTTCAGAATCGGACATGCGCAACTTTTCAGTTCTTATTCTAGCTGTCATCACACTGTTGGGATTTACCTTGTTCCAGCACATGAACAGGGCCGAATCGCGCATACTCAGTACCTGGCGCGGACCGATGAGCGCTGGTGAGGCGTTAGCCGCCAGTATGAGCGACGTTCAGAGCCTGACCGGCATGGCGGAGCCACAGGGACGGGGGCTTGATGCAACACTCGTACCGACCGGTAACCCATTACGAGCTGCCAATACGGTCATGACTCAGGGGTATGGCGTCGGCACGCACGCACCGGCATCCGTATGGGGGGCCATCGATCTAGCTATCGACGGAAATGGCGATGGGCAGGCCGATCCTGAAGGAACCTGGAACCATCCGGTCTATGCCACTCATGCCGGTCAGGTAACGATCACTCTCAATAGCTGGCCAGCGGGTAATCACGTCTGGATTGTCAACCAGCTCTACCGCACCGGCTATGCCCACCTCGCCAGTATTGCTGTCAGTGATGGGCAGTGGGTCAAACCTGGTGATGTCATTGGATATGTCGGTTCGACTGGTATGTCTAGTGGGCCGCATCTCGATTATCAGGTCTGGGTATGGCAAGATAACCGGTGGGTCAATCAGAATCCGCTCAATTATCAGGTGTTTGAACAGCCAACCCGCTAAATTCATAATCACATTTTCGAGAAGGTACTTCCGGTAATCGGCAGGACTTTTCAACGTTTTCCCGCTACCTGGCGTGGAATGACCTGTCCGCCGTGCGTGTAGTAGCATGTCCCGTTCTGACGGCACTCTGCCCCCTAGACTCGCCGATGATGCGTGTGACCGTAGCAGGCGGGAAGGGTTCCCCATCCTCGCAAGCGGAGCCTGGGGTGGTAGTATGCTGGTGCGCCAAACGGATGGTTGCCGACAATGAGCTTATCCGAATAATCGGTCATCATATCACGACATATCACGACGGATGAACCTCGTCAATGGATGTACAACGATGCACGAGAAGGGACGAGGCGACGCCTCACTCCTACAAGAATCCACGACGATGGTCACGGAAAACCTATCCGACCTATCCTGTCGCAGCAGCAGATTCGGTTGGGACGCAGCGGCGCTGCGCCCATCCATCCATCGGTAGTTTGCATCCGTTGCCCTGTGAGACGGGTATTCAGATAAGAACTACACTACCATAGGCCGAGGGCTTGTAGCCCGTATGCGCAGATAACCGCGTGGATCGAGAGTCAGCGGTAGCCGATGAGTGATGTTCTTCGGGGTTGCTCTACCGCTGAACCGCTCAGTCATCAGATGTACGCCAAAGCAGAGAACTCTGAAAAGCCTCGGCTTATCCCTCTCACGTAGACTGAATATTCGTGCGTTTTCTCGTCTCTGACGCCAAAAGTCAGTAAAAACAGGACCAACTCCTAACCCCTCAGTCACGTTTTCAGAAAACTTTCTGCGACGGCGATTGCTCAAGCTCAAGGATTGCTTGCCTCGCCAGCGTTGGCTTCGGGCTGTACTCATAGGTGGCAGGCTGATCAGCATCAGCAGCGCGATGAGCCTCGTGTACTACACCATTTTGAAGATCGCCACAGGCCATCTCATATCTACCACACCTGCTTAACAGTTCAGCGAGGCGAGCCTGAAGTTGACCACGCATCGCAGCCGGGCAAGCTGGAACCAGGCGTGACGCCTGAGCAATGCAGGTTTCAGCTTTAACACGCTGCCCCTGGTCAAGTAAATGAGTGGTCAATGCACAATAAGCGATCACGCGATCTATCGGACGGCGAGCAGCATTGATTGCGTATTGCAGGTAATTCTCAATCTGATCGTTCATCTTCATACCACCGTTCATTTCTACAGTTCCTACACCTACATCTGACATAGGCTTGCATATCGTATCGCTAAGCTGAATAAGCATGTGGAATTGTTCAGATTCGATTAATGCCTCAATTACTGCCACAATCAAGGCTCCATGGATGACTGCATCTCTGGGATCGATCTGGTATACCTGCCAAAAATATCTGACTGCGACTCGCGGTCGATTGAGAGCCAGGGCACTTATCCCTGAAAGCCAACGAGCTTCGATAGCAAAGGGATTGAGCCATTTGATAATCTGGGCCAACTGCATCGCTTCGTGGTATTGTCTCCGAACCAGACACTGTTTTGCCTGAGCGGTAAGGAGCAACCGAACCATCAGCCAGAGACTGAACAACCCGCAAAGGAATATGTTTATGAAGGCCACCCCTCCCAGCACTATCCACAGCGCTGTCACGACAATAACGGGCAATTCAGGCCAGCGTAGAAACATTCGCCTGGGCCGGTAGCGAGCGAGAAGCTCTGGCAGAGACGGTTGTCCATCAGGTTGTTGCGTGCCCATAGCTACTCCTTCGCGCGAGCGATATAGTCCAGACAAAGCAAGGACTACACCATGTCTGTAGTTTGGTTGACCCAACGTCGCTAGATCATTCACTCCTGCAATCCATCGTCATACGATACGGCTACGTACAGCATAACAGGCAGATGTGACAACTACGGTCACATTGGACGAAACTTTTTCACAATCTCCGGCTCACGGAGTAGTTTTTCATCGAGCGTTCCGGTACATGGCGAAGACATCGTATGATCCTTTCGTTGGTGGCTGAAGTGAGTTGTATCGACCGACCGTCATCCTCGCTCTACCTAAAGAGACGTCGTTCAGACCACGTTTTCAGCACGAATGTTGCCAGGTAATGAATGTCACTCCAATCTCCGAATGGCAGCGGAGGAGGGCCAGAGAAAGGTGAGGGAGTGCCAGGTCAACGGCCAGCCATCAGTCGGCGATCAACACACCCGCGCTTTCCTGCTTGCAGGCGGGATAACATCTGTTCAGCGTCACACCAATCTGATAGCGGAACGAAGCGAGGACCTGCATCGCTAATAGCGGGATGGATTGGTGAGGCAGTCAGCAGAAAAACGAAGCGCGGAGCAATGTGCTCCGCGCCGTTCGTATGGTGGAGATGGGGGGAGTCGAACCCCCGTCCAGAGAGCTAGACCGCAGACATCTACAGGTTTAGCCCCTCGCTTGATCTCGCCCGCAGTCGCGCGAGTGGCAGAGCGACTGTTGGGCCAGCCTGATGTCTTAGCCGATAGCGCCCAGGCCAGCGCTACCGGAGCACCCGACTTATGACGCTCGACCCGCAGCCGTCGGGGGAACTACGGCGAGCGCGCCGCTATATCTTAAGCGGCGAGGGCCAGCCGAGGCTGAACCCGAGTGTTGGTGTTGGCAGTTGTTGCCTTGCCCCTTTTACGTGACTGGGCGACACGACCTGCAGTCTACGATGTTCACTCCCTGTCGAAACCAGAGCATCCCCGTAGCAATATTAATAGTATAGCCCGTTTCTGGGTGATGTCAATCGGTCTTGCGATAGAGATTTGTTAATAACGATTGCACATTCGTTATCAAGCAACCCAAAACCGATTATAATATAGCTAATATCTCCCGTGCGGTTGCCTGGAATCTGAAGTGAGCGCGAGAGATTGACCGGTGCAGAGAAATTGTCTCACCGTGTCTCACGAATGCTCAGCCGATGTCTACCAAGACCGGGTAACATTCCACACTTCGCACCATTCGCTTCCTGCCGGGAAGCAGGAGGGCAACGAACCTACGTGCACGATACTGCCGACGATAGGAAGGAGCGCACTATGCACATGTACGAGCTTGGCCTGGAGAAGAACGCGGCAAACTACACACCCTTAACCCCCCTCTCATTCCTTAAGCGGACGGCGATGGTGTATCCCAATCTACCGGCGATTATCCACGGCGAGCGTCGTTATACCTGGTCTCAGGTGTACGAGCGAACCCGGCGATTGGCCTCGGCACTGCGTGCAATCGGCGTGGGATACCGCGATACAGTGGCAGCAATCCTGAGCAATACACCTGAGATGTATGAATGCCACTTTGGGGTACCGGGCGCTGGCGCCGTTCTTAACACCATTAACGTGCGTCTCGATGCCGCAACCATTGCTTTCATTCTCAACCACGGTGAAGCCAAAGTCTTGATTACCGACCGCGAATTTGCGCCGGTTGTCAAAGCTGCGCTTGAGGTGCTTGATCGGCCAATCATGATCATCGACGTTGATGACCCGATGTACATTGGCCCGGGCGATCGTTTAGGAACCGTTGATTATGAAGAGTTTCTTGCCGGTGGTGATCCTTCATTCGATCTCATCTATCCACCTGACGAATGGGAGGCGATTACGCTTAACTACACCTCCGGCACGACCGCAAACCCGAAGGGTGTCGTATATCACCACCGTGGTGCCTATCTCAATGCGCTCTCGAACATTGTGTCGTGGGGAATGCCTCATCACGCCGTGTACCTGTGGACTCTTCCTATGTTCCACTGCAACGGCTGGTGTTTTCCCTGGACAATGGCCGCTAACGCGGGAACGAATATTTGTCTGCGTAAAGTCGATGCAGCAGCGATCTGGCATGCTATCGAGACATACCGCGTAACGCATTACTGTGGTGCGCCGATAGTGCATTCAATGATTGCAAATAATGCGCCACCGCACTGGCGCGAAGGGCGCGGTACCCATAAAGTCAGTGGCTTGATTGCCGCCGCTCCGCCACCGGCTGCCGTATTGCAGGCAATGGCCGAGATTGGTTTTGATATTACCCACGTCTACGGCCTGACCGAGACCTACGGCCCGGCAGCGGTTTGCGCCAAACAACCTGACTGGCACACACTGCCGATCGCAGACCAAGCGCATCTCAACGGTCGGCAAGGAGTTACCTATCACGCCCAAGAGGCCATCAGTGTCCTTGATCCGACTACGATGCAACCGGTACCCTGGGATGGTCAGACAATGGGTGAAGTGATGTTCCGCGGCAACATTGTGATGAAAGGATACCTCAAAAATCCAGCCGCCACTGAAGCGGCCTTCCGTGGTGGTTGGTTCCATTCAGGCGATCTAGCCGTGGTGCATCCCGATGGCTATATCAAGATTACCGACCGCGCAAAGGATATTATCATTTCAGGTGGCGAAAACATTTCGTCTATCGAGGTGGAGGAGGCGCTCTACAAACATCCAGCGGTGATGCTGGCAGCCGTGGTCGCCGCACCCGACCCGAAATGGGGTGAGGTTCCTCACGCTTTTATCGAGCTACGAGAAGGCGCAATAGTAACCGAAGAGGAATTGCAACAACATTGTCGGCGCTTTTTGGCCGGCTATAAGATACCGAAAAAGTTTACGTTTGGCCCGCTGCCGAAGACCTCAACCGGTAAAATCCAGAAGTTTATTCTGCGCGAACAGGCACGTTCACGCCAGGCAATTGCCGAAGCGTGAAACGTGAGCTAGCAAGCAGTATTTTCCTCGCAAGCGGCAGGTTTGGTATAGGGGTTTGCGACGTTTTTCCGTATCCGGCAGTAGTGAGGTGAGAAGAGATAAAGATAGGGAACGGGAGAGAGCGGTTCCCAAGCCGTTCGCAGCACGCGCAGAGGCGCGCAGCTTCCCGTTCCGACCGGTCTGCCCAACAACACCCTGTTGTCTTGTCAATCATACACGACGCGCCAAGTTACCCCCCACAAGGGGGGGCCTGGGAGAGTAATGGAGCGCTGATGCGCCAACCAGTGGGTTGCTATGCACCGCACAACGCGAGCCAATGGCCCGCGATCCTAGGCAAGCGGCGCTGGTCGGGGATCGTCATCAGCGGGTTCGTGATGTTCGTCAGTCGCTCTCCGTTGTTGAACAGTTCACGCATCGCGTGCAACCTCAAGCTGAACACCTCGAAACGCCCTGGGTTTTGAACCTGCCTGTACCGTTCTCTACTACTAGTACTGCGCAAAGAATTTTCAAGATCACGCTGACCTCACATCGTGTTTTCATCAATCCGTAATCTCTCCCCATCCCCTCTATTTGACGCTCAGAATGGGCTATGGTACGATCCATCTGCCTTTAATACAGCCCCGTGAGGCTGTGAAGGAGATGTTTCATGAACAACCGCTTCCTCAAGCTGATCATGCCGCCTTGCCCATTCCTTTGCCCGTGGGCAGGGTTTTTTGTGCGCAGTCCGTTAGTTGCGGAGGAAGGTATGAGCAACGAAAAACAGATCCTATCGGCAGATGAGATCCGACGCGCCCTCGTGCGCATTGCCCATGAAATTGACGAGCGCAACGGCGGTCTGCGTAACGTAGCTCTCGTCGGGATTCGGAGTCGCGGTGTACCGCTGGCCGAACGGATTGCAGCAGCCATCGCCGATTTTGATGGTACGCGAGTGCCGATTGGTCAACTCGATATTACGCTTTATCGCGATGACCTCAAGCTGCGTGGCCCGGCTCCGCGAGTACGTAAGACCGATGTGCCTTTTGATATTACCGGAAAAACGGTCGTACTGGTAGATGATGTTCTGTTTACCGGTCGCACCGTGCGCGCAGCACTCGATGCGATTGCCGATCTCGGACGCCCGGCCCGTATTCAGTTAGCCGTTTTGATTGATCGTGGTCACCGTGAATTGCCCATTCGTGCTGACTTTGTCGGTAAGAATGTGCCGACCGCGCTCTCTGAACGGGTAATGGTACGCCTACGTGAAACCGACGGGGTTGATGAAGTTGTGATCCAGCGAGGTACCGTCAATGATTGAACGACGTCGTCATGCGATCGATCTCGATGATTTCAGTGCTACCGAGATTGAAGAGATTCTCGAAACGGCTGAAAGTATGCGTGAGGTGTTGGGGCGCGAGATCAAGCAAGTGCCAGCCTTACGTGGGAAGACGGTCGTCAACATGTTTTTTGAAGAGAGCACCCGTACCCGCATCTCCTTTGAGCTGGCAGCGCGAGCATTGTCGGCGAATGTGGTGGCTTTCACCGCTCGCGGAAGCAGTGTTGAGAAGGGCGAATCGCTTGTTGATACGGTGCGAACGTTGCAAGCCCTGGGAGCCGATATTATCGTTATGCGGCACAGCCAATCGGGTGCCCCCTATCTGGTAGCCCGCCACTTTCGTGGCTCGTTGATTAACGCTGGTGATGGTCGCCACGCTCACCCTACGCAGGCCCTGCTTGATCTCTACACGATGCGGAGTCGCTTTGGTCAGATCAGGGGGCTTAAGGTCGTGATCGTGGGCGATATTTTACATAGCCGGGTAGTACGCTCTAACCTGTGGGGGCTGACTCGACTGGGCGCCCACGTGACCCTGTGTGGCCCGCCAACGCTCATCGGGCCGGCAGCGTTCTGGACAGCAACATGGCCCCAGCTACGGATTGCACACGAACTAGACCCGTTGCTGCCCGATGCCGATGTCGTGATGGCATTACGCTTGCAGAAGGAACGGATGCAGAGCGGATTGTTACCGGCGTTACGCGAGTATACCCGCATCTACGGCCTGACTGCCGAACGCCTAGCCCGTTTACCGGCTCATGCAATCGTGATGCATCCTGGCCCGATGAATGAGGGAATTGAGATTTTTCCTGAAGTGGCAACCGCATCCCCATCGGTTATCGAAGAGCAGGTTACCAATGGGGTTGCCGTCCGTATGGCGTTACTCTATCGGATGGCCGGTTGAAAGGGAGGTTTCATGCGCTATCTCATCAAAAATGGCACGATCATTGACCCGGCCAATCGTGTAGCCACTATCGGCGATATTCTGGTTGCCAACGGCAAAGTTGAGCGCTTGTACGATCTGGCCGATCTCCACAGCGACCGCGAACTGGTTTCACCCGATACTGAAGTGATTAACGCACGCGGTTGTGTCGTAGCACCTGGCTTTACCGATCTGCACACCCATCTCCGTCAACCGGGCGAAGAACATAAAGAGACCATTGCTAGTGTAAGTGCAGCGGCTGCGGTTGGTGGCTTTACAACACTGTGCGCGCGACCGACGACCCGCCCTACCCCTGACAACGCCGCTACCATTCGTCAGTTGCGTGAACTGACTGCACAGTGGGCCAGAGTACGGATCGATCTTATCGGTGCCCTTACGCTCGGGAACGAAGGTCAAGTCTTGAGCGAGATGCGCGAGCTAGCAGAGGCAGGCTGTATTGCGTTTAGTGATGGCGGGCGAACGATTACGAATTCTGCCCTGATGCGAAATGCCCTATCGTATGCCGCTGCACTTCGCCTACCGGTCATGGTGAGTTGTCAAGACCCATATCTGGCGGCTGGCGGCGTTGCTCATGAAGGGGCAGTCAGCGTGCGCCTCGGCTTGCCAGGCATCCCTGCCGCTGCCGAAGAGGCCATCGTGGCCCGTGATATTGCGCTTGCCGAAGCAACCGGCGCTCACCTTCACATCAGTCGGGTAAGTACCGCCGGTAGTGTCGCACTGATTCGGGCAGCACGGGCGCGGGGCGTTCACGTCACTGCCGAAGTGACACCCCATCACCTGACCCTGACCGACCGCTGGTTACTCGGTTGGCTCGAAGAACGGCTTGAAATCGAGAGCGGACGATCCGGCGCTCACCCCGATCTGAGCCTGCCGTCATGGCTTAATCCCGCTCTTCTGCCGCCATACGATAGTTCGACACGGGTTGATCCACCATTGCGCAGCATTGAACACGTTGAGGCACTGGTTGAAGGGCTACGCGATGGGGTTATTGACGCCATCGCGATTGATCATGCCCCCCACGCGCTGGTAGACCGCGATTGCGAATACGGGCTTGCTCCGCCTGGTATCAGTGGCCTGGAAACCGCACTGGCCTTAACGTTGACCCTCGTTCACCGTGGAGAGATGGACATCGTCAACTTGATTGCCAAACTCACCGAAGGACCAGCTCAAGTCCTCAACCGTTCACCGGCCAATCTCCGACCTGGCGCAACTGCCGATATTGTTATCTTCGATCCTGAACGGAGTTGGGTTGTTGAACCTGAGCACTTTGCGTCGAAGGGCCGCAATACACCACTGCGCGGGCAGCGGTTAAAAGGACAGGTGATGCTCACCATGGCCGCCGGCAAAATCATCTTCCGCCGCGACGATTTTGGTCGCCAGGCCCAGGCTGCACCCCAACCTTCACGACTGGAAGGAATCCTGGGTTCGGAATGAACTGGCAGCAAGCAATTCGGTTATTCGTAAGCCGGTTCGGTTCGATGAGGAGAGAAGTCACCTGCCTGACGCGGCAGCAGAGTCAGCAGTTGCCAGAGAGGGGAACTTCTATCCCCTCTCGTCATCGCCATTATGAAACGTTAGTTTTCTGGTCGTATGGTCGTTAGAGCCTGATCAGAAATCTGAATTTCTGACCTGACTCGTAAGGAAATGTTCTCACTGTTATTCAAACGAGCACGTGCTTCATCCCATAGCCCATCACCTTACGGTGAAGGACAATTGACCCCAGGCCAGCACTGTCGTTCCAGATCCCACAAGTATGGTACACCGGTATCGAACCACTCGGTTTTGGTCTCGCACATAGCGTTAAACATCTCATCAGTGATATACACCTTCGAGATCATGTAGTGATCGTCCCAGATTTTTTGATCGCGGATACTGGTGCAGTGACCACCGATATACCCTGGCATCGATGCTGCATTGAGCTGTAATTCCGGAATAGTACGGAAGCGAATGGTGTTGTAATACAACTTCAACTCACCGTTGATCCATAACTTCACCTCGCCATTAGCCTGACCGGGCGTATTCAGCTTCATCATGATCTGAAAATCGTTCCATTGACCGCCAGCAATGTAGGTAGGCGTACCAATGTTCTGACGCAGTTTCTCACCATAACCGGTCGGCTGGTCGAGGTGATAGCAGTATAGTACCGGTTCACCACGATTGTTCACATTTTCGGGATCAAAACAGCGTCTGGTACCCGCAGAGTTGTCGTACCAGCAGTTCGGCATAATCTGAAGAAAACAACTTGCTTCATTGGTACCATCGGGGTACTGTCCCGCCGGCAACGTAAAGGTGATCGGGTTATGGGCAGATACCACAAATGCTTTAGATTCGCAGGTAAATTGATAGCCAGCCTCGTACTGGCGGTAGAAACGCCAGTAGTAGACATCGCTCCGTGGGAGAGCAAACTTAAATGAGTACAACGGCTCGTGGGTCCCAGCAACATTCTGGAACTGCTGTGCCCAGTTACCCCGGCGTACTGGATTATTCACCGCACTGACATAGTCGCTTGGGTAGGTTTTATAGACTCGATTCGGCAGATACGGTGCAAGGACTGAGGCGGAGTTCCCGCGATTGGCAAGCTGATACCAGTTTGAGCGTTCCATACTACTGGCAAAGACAATACCATTTGTTGAGTTGAACGCACATACACCGCCAGCAGGTGGTGGTACAGGTGTCGTAACAGGCGTAGGTGACGTTGTAGGAGTTTGTACGGTTGTAGGACTTGCCAATGGCGTAGGCGTTGTGCTTGACGATACGTGTTGTACGAGGGGGATGAACACAGAGCTACTACCTGAAGACGCCGTCGTTGCCACAAGCTCTACCATCAGGTAGTCAATAGCACTCGCCTCTGCATTACCATCAGTTTGATAACGGATCAGTATCTCACCATTGGCATTGATGCTATAAGCAGGCGGAATCGGCGAATCAATCACGCGATTTGTCCACCGCCACCTTTCTGCACCAGTATTATCGCCTAATTCAACCCAGGTGTTGTTCTGGAAATGACGCAATTCCCACCACCAACGCTGAACCGCTCGTACCGGCCCACGATAATTGACGTGCACACGGATCGCGACGACATCAGCAGAAGTAACACTGCCAGGCAGCTTATAGGTAAACAGACCTTCGTAACCGTCTCCGATTGGATAAAACTCCTTGTAAGCACTTTCCGGCTCACTATTCCATTCTGTCATCTCCAGCCGAGACAACGCTTCCAGGGGAGTATTACTGTGCTGACCTCGCACCGTCTCAAACACAGTAGGCGCCAGTTTTATTGACGTCGGTGTCGTGAGCGTCTGGTTTGAAGATACCGGCACAGTATAGAGCACTAAAACAAGCACGGCTCCCAATATGCAGGCACCTATCAGTGACCTTGGACGCAACCACGAGAAGTGTTTGGCGCGAACCACAATACCCTCTTTTCTTTTCAGACGCGACGCGAGCAGAAATTGCGGGTAACTGCCAAAACAGGCTGAAATTCTCGCAACAACTATAGCAACAGCTTGTTTCTCTACTGAAACCATAACAACAACATCATCATACAAATCAAGCTGTGTCCAATCCCACCAACCGCATGCGTCAGTGTGCGGAAGGCAGTGCACGATAGGGTAGTTGCTACCTGAGTTTGGTTATATAACACTCGGTGCTGCTTGACAGAGTTAGGATAACAACTGCAACTTTCCAACAACTCTCTAACGATCAAATAGCTGCCAGACGATTAAAATGAAAGATGGCGTATGTTATCTCTTATCAGGAAGAACTGTAACGAGGGAGACCCATGACAACCGAATCGTTGACTGAAACCGGACGACAGTCGCATACCTTCAAAGCAGAAGTGCAGCAAGTCCTCTACATTCTGGCCCACTCACTGTACACTGATCGGGAAATCTTCTTACGCGAGCTGATCTCGAACGCTTCCGACGCTATCAATCGGGTACAGTTCGAGATGCTGACCAATCGCGATGTGCGTGACCCCGATCTTGAACCCCAAATTACGATTGAAGTCAACAAAGAGGCGCGCACGCTCTCGATCAGCGATACCGGTATCGGTATGACGGCTGAGGAAATGGTTGAGCATTTGGGCACCATTGCCCAATCAGCCGCACGTGCGTTTGTTCAGAAGGCTGGTGAGGTAGCGAAACAGACGGCGAGTGAAATTATCGGTCAATTCGGTGTCGGTTTCTACTCAGTTTTTATGGTTGCCGATAAGGTGACAGTTGTTTCCCAATCGTATCGCCCTGACGCGCCGGCAGCAATGTGGGAATCGAGTGGCGGCGATAGCTTTACCGTAGGTCCGGCGACACGCGAACGGCGCGGTACGACGATAACGATCCACTTGAAAGAGGACGCCACCGAGTTTGCGGATCCCTGGCGGATTGAACAGATTGTACGCCGCCATTCCAATTACGTTGCCTTCCCGATCATGCTCGATGGCCGTCAGATCAACGCACGCACGGCGATCTGGCGGAAAGCGCCGCGTGATGTCACGACCGAAGAGTATAACGATTATTATCGTCAACTTACACTCGATAGTCAACCACCACTCAGTGTCATTCACATTTCAACCGATGCGCCGGTCGATCTCCACGCCATTCTCTACATCCCCTCACGGCGTGAGCGCGGCATTCTCGAACGACGGATCGAAGGCCAGATTAAGCTCTATTCGCGCAAGGTGCTGATCCTTGAAGAAGCGAAGGATTTGCTACCTACCTACTTCCGCTTTGTTGAGGGTGTGGTCGATAGCGAAGACCTGCCACTGAATGTATCGCGCGAGAGTGTTCAGAGCGGCACAGCCGGCGGCTCGCCGGTGATGCAACGCCTACGCAAGACGCTTACCGGTCGATTGCACAAAGAACTAAACGAATTGGCCGAGCGTGATCCAGAGAAGTATCGCACCTTCTGGAAGGAATTCGGCCCCTTTATTAAAGAGGGTATCGCTACCGATTACGAGCACCGGAATGATCTCCTCAAACTGTTACGGGTACAGACAACCAAGAGCGGCGACGAGTGGATTACGCTGGCTACGTACAAAGATCGTATGGTGAGCGGCCAAAAGGAGATTTACTATCTGATGGCTGCCAGCCGCGAAGCCGCCCTGAACAGCCCACACCTTGATCCTCTGCGAGCGCGTGATATTGAGGTGATCCTCTTCACCGACCTGATGGACGGCTTTATGCTATCAGGGTTGCGTGAATACGAGGGGCTGCGCCTGCGCAACATTGATGAAGGAAACCTTGATCTACCCGGTGAAGTCGAACGACCAACACCAGCCATCAACGACGAACAGTTTACCGCTCTGGCCGAGCGCATCGCCGCCGTTCTTGGCGAACGACTGAAAGAGGTGCGTGCTTCGCAGGTGCTACGTGATAGCCCGGCCCGCCTGGTAGCGGAAGAGGCAGCCTTCGGACGAGAGATGCAACGGATTCAGCAAATCCTTGGTCAGGATGTAAAGCTTGGGCCAAGGATTATGGAGCTGAACCCGGCTCACCCGCTCATCGCCGCATTAGCACGTCGGGCGAAGGAAAATCCCAGCGATCCACTGCTGACGCTGGCGGCTGAACAACTGTACGATAATGCGTTGCTGATCGAGGGATTACATCGCGATCCGGCATCAATGGCCCCGCGCATCTTGCGACTCCTCGAACTGGCTGCTGGCGTCACACCAGAGCAGGCGTAAAGGGCCACAAATGGTCACCCATAACCGCCGTGTGATAGGTAGTGCGCCAGAGCAGGTGAAGACGACAACAAGAGCGCAGATACGCTGAGATCGGTAAATACGGGCGAGACGAAGCGGATCGTCTCGCCTCTTCCTCATCTCATACGCTGCTCACATCATCGCAGACGTGCCCGGAATGATAAAATGCCTGTTGCCACGATCGATATTCTTACCAGTGGACCATTATTGACCATTCAGGATGGCGGTCGCCTAAAGACACGTCGTTACGGCGTGCCGGTCGGTGGAGCGATGGACCGGTTTGCCCTGGCAGCGGCCAATCAACTGGTGGGTAACCCGGCTCATGCCCCAGCGCTTGAACTCACTGCCGGTGGGGTACAGATACGTTTCAATGCGACGATGCTGATCAGCCTGACCGGCGCCGATCTTCAGGCGCAACTCAATGGGCGTCCACTGGCACCCTGGCAGAACACGCTTGCCTTGCCAGGCAGCCTGCTGATCGTACACAGACGGCGCGGTACGTGGGGTGGGCGGGCTTATCTGGCAATCGCTGGTGAGCTTGAAGCTGAATGGGCAGTTGGTGGTGCTGGCACTTGTCTATCCGGTGGGTTTGGCGGCTATCAGGGACGATCGCTACGCTCCGGCGACCAGATAAGCGTGCGTTTGCCTTCTCTCCATCACTACTACAAACCGCGCTGGTGGCCGATTGATCGCCGACCTCCATATCGCGCTCAACCGTGCCTGCGCGTCTTACCTGGCCCTCAACACGATATGCTACCTGAAGCATGGCAACAATTGCTCAATCAATCATTTTCTATCGACCAGGCGGCCAACCGGCAGGGGTATCGCTTGCATGGATCAACGCTCCCGCATCACCAGCTCTCGTTGCCATCATTCGGTGTCGTACCGGGAGCGATCCAGCTCCCACCTGATGGTCGTCCGATCTTACTGATGGCCGACGCCCAACTGACCGGTGGCTACCCGGTGATCGCCGTCGTCATCAGTGCCGATCTCCCACTGGCAGCGCAACTCTTACCCGGCGACCGTCTGTCTTTCACCGAAACCAATCTGGAAACTGCGCACAAGGCTCTGGCCGAACAAGCCGCATGGCTCGCCCTCGGCCCAGCAGATGAAGAGAGCGACTGGCTGTTGAGTGAGGCGGGAGCGCTAGGGTGAGGAGTGAGAGATAAGCGGCTATCCGGAAAATCCTGGTGGTAAGGCTATTCAGAGTTCTCAGCTTCAGCCTCTCATTAAACCATTCGAGATAGGGAGTAACAACCGCGCAACACCGACGAACATAGCCCATCGGGTGCGCGGGCTGCTGATCCGCATTGTACAGTGCGTGTAAAGCCATCGGTTCGCGTATCAGCTCATTACCTGCACTTGCTGCGCTATGAAGATTGCGCTGACAATGAAAGACACCTCTGCCAGCGAACGATTTACGCCATAATAGCAATCATCGCATTGCTGAGCACCAACACCAGAATTATCCCAAGTGCCGAAGGCCCTGCCCAACGTCCGAGACGGGCAAAGGGAGTACGCACTCCCATTAAAATATGCGCAACGACAGCGGTAACCAAACCTAGCAAGGGATGCAAAATGAAAGGGAAAGTAAGGAAATAGTTGACACCGGCAAAAATACCAACCAACCAGTAGATCAAACCTAACGTTGCCTGAATGTCGATCAAAACCGGAAAGATACGGGTCACAAGACTGCGGGGTGCCCCAGGCCGGTATGTAAACGCCAGATAAATTGCTGCTGCAACAATAATAACCGCTAACACCTCACGACCGAATATCGCGTGAATGGAACGAACAGTAGCGAAGATCGGATCCATACGGAATCACTCCTTTAAGCAATGAACGATGGTTGCACTGATGAGAAGGTTGTCTGTGCCCCCATAACCAGGGCTACAGTCACCAAGCTCATTGTACAAATCTTCACAAGTAGCGTCAAATTGGTTCATTCTGGCGAATGCGGCGATAGAGCGCTTCGGTTTCGGGAAGTGGTTCGATCCCAAGTTCTTCACGCAATGCCTGCACACAGCGCGTATACGAACGCATAGCCTGAGAACGACTACCGGCACGGGCATGGGCCCGCATCAGCAGTTGATAGGCCTCTTCATAGCACCGATCACGACGTAGCACCTGTTCGGCGATTTGAATGGCTTCGTTATGACGACCCTCGGTACTGAGTTGCTCTGCATACGCAATCGCCGTCGCCAGATACCGCGCCAACAAACGTTCACGCTCTTCAATTGTCCACGGATCATACAATGCCTCGGCAAGATAATCACCCCGATAGAGTTGGAGGGCTGCCTGCGCACTCCGGCGGGCAAAATCGGGATCGGTGCTTGTTAATGCACTACTGGCGCGTAGTTCAAACTCATCAACATCGATCCACACCCCAAATGAAGGGGCAAAACTGTACGCCAGCCCTTGCCGACGAATGAAGAAGGGCGGCACTCGTGGCGGACGATGCGGTTCGAGCGCTGTATTCAGGGTATTAAGCGTTACTTTGAACTGACGCTCCGCAGCTTCCAGATCGGCTTCCGGCCAGAGCCAGGCACAAATCTGTTCGCGTTGGATCCAATTCCCGCGCATTGTGAGCAATAACTGGAAGAGCTGCCGTGCCTTTTCCCGTTGCCACTCACGGGCCTGAATCTCTTGATTGCCACGCCAGACCCGAAATGCCCCTAGCATCTGTACTCGCAGGGTAAACCCCGGATGGTAGTCGTCAACCGTCTCATCAGACGCAATCGAGGGAAATCCCTGTCGCAAGAGATGAACTGCAACCTCGCGATACGCAGGCAGTGAGCGTGCTCGTAACAATAATGGCACCAGTGCGGCAATATCTCGGGGACCGAAGAGACTGGGGCCAATCAAGACACTCTCGTATCCGTATTCAACCGCTTCCTGCATCACCTGTGCGACTAGCGGCTCTACGGCGGTCGTTCGACCTGAGCGTAACGCGGCTAATGCCCGCCAGAGGTGCACTAGAAACAAACCAAACGCATCACGACCGGTCTGAAACCGTTGTTCGGCCTGATCGAGCCATTCATAGCCACGTGGATCACCCGCTGCCAGGTTTACACTACCCAACGCCAGCAAAATCAACGCGGCAACCCATTCATCACCGGCAGACGCCGCCAGCAAGAGTCCTTCACGAGCATCAGCCTCAGCACGAGCCAGGTCACCGGCGTGACCGTGTAACAGCGTCAGCCCCAAATAGCCCTCAGCGCGGGTTCGAGGCACACTCACCTGTTGCAAAAGCCGTAACCCTCGACTATAGTGCTGGCGTGCGGCCTGATCATCGCCACGGGCAATGACCTGATAGGCGTGACCAAGGCGTAACTCGGCGATAGCTTCAGTCACCGGATTATTGCTCTGCTGAGCTTCACTCAACATACGATGCGCGAAAGCCAGTGCCTGGGGGCCAATGCCAAGCATAGCACTGATCAGCGCCAACAGTAACAGCGGTTCTCGATGAGCCGTTGCCCGCATCAGCGGTTGTTCATTCCAAAGCCGTTCTTCGAGGAGTTGACGGGCCTCACGTAGTCGTCCAGAACGGAGCAATAAGCGCGGTTGCAACGGCTCAACCCGCGCTTGATAGAACTCGACCAGCCCATGCTCACGCGCCAACCGGTACGCCGTCTGAACGAGCCGCTGACCAACCCCAGGCCGACCACGGTTCGTCCAATTTTCGGCCTGCATCAACAACAGTTCGATCCGCTCGGCAGCGTATTGTTGTGGTAACAACTTGAGAGCACGACGGAGAAGTTCGGTCGCCGGAGCTGGCTGAACTGTATCGAGGTAGATTGCAGCTTGGCCTCGTAGACAACGTGCCTGCCCTAGCGGATCATTCAGAGCTGCGAATGCCCGTTCAGCACGCCGATACGCGGCTAACGCTGCTTCCAGACGATTTAGTTGATGCAGCGCCGCTGCCTGAATCTCAACCAGTTCGGGCACTTCATCACTTACCAGCGATAATCGACGCATCCAATCAAGCACTGCTTCAGCACGTCGTTCGGCAAGCAATTGACGAGCCAGGGGCAGAAATGTCGTCACAGCCGTCGGATCACCGGCAGCAATCTGATGGTAAAGTGCGCTCTCGTGATCGCCGCGCTGTTGAAAGTATGCTGCTGCACGCCGGTGAAGCTGTGGCCACTCTGGATCGGCAGCAGCCCGACGTGTCAACCAGGCTGCGATAATGGGTTGAAACCGCAGACCCTGTTCACCAAACGGTTCAACGAAGAGACGACGACGACGCAACTCGGTCATCAGCAGCGACGCCTGAAGTGAGGGATCGAGCGCAGTACAAATGTCGGGATCAATCCAGCGGAGACCGGCGCTTCGTTGCAGACAACGTTGTAGCGGTGCAGGGAGCGACGCCAACACTTCACGTTCGAGATATTCATCAAGCGCGGGGGCTGGCTGATCGCGCAACCCTAACGCACGCCGCCAATCAGGTGCATCGAGCGCGATACGGAGAGCCAGCGCCCAACCGGCACTCAGCGTAAGTAACTCGTCGAAATCAGGTGGCAACGGACGACCGGCTTGCTGCCAGAGCGCAGTTGCTTCATCAGCAGTAAAAGCAAGATCAGTTGGCTCGATCACTAATGCCTCACCTCGCAGACGTGCAGTAGCAATCAACGGTGAGTCAGGCTCACGGCGTCCAGACAACACCAGGTGCAAACGCGGAGGTTGGGCAACGATCAGCCGTTCGATCAATGATCGCAGCTCTGGCTGCTCATCGATATAGTGAGCATCGTCAATGACCAGGAGGGTCTCATCATCGAGTTCACTGGTTAAGGCATTAATGAGCGCGTCAATCGTTGACGGTGGATTGGGATCGGCAAACGACACCATCCGGCTCAACGCAGCCACCAGATGGCGAAGGAGACTGCGCGGATCATCACCGGCATCAGCACGACACCAGGCTGCCGGCCAGCCACCCTGTGTAGCCAGCATCGCTAAGGCGACCGTCTTACCACTTCCAGGAGGCGCCACGACAATGGTAAGCGGTGCCTCGAGAGCCATTGCGAGAAGCTGATCTACACGCCCACGACGCACCCGGTGTAACGGCGCTGGCGGCGGCAGCAGACGGGGTCGCAAAAGAGATTCGTTGTACTCACCTGTAACCGTTTGTGATACCATGAGAGAGGCAGAGATCTTCGTCGCTCAACCATAACCGTTAATGCTTGTCTATTGTACACAGGGTCAGATACAATGTCGAACAACAACGAAGAACACCGACATCCAACATCCGATCGACCCGTAACACCCGATCTAACCGATCCGATGTTCCAGTCGATCCGGGCGTGGAACGAACTCCTTGCCGCCAGTACTGATATGGCATTCGACCTGGTTCTGAAGAACTGGGATTACAGTCGAAGTTTGCGCCATTCTACCGAACAGGCTGTTGCCGACGCGATTCGCACCCAGCAACGCCTGAGCCAGGAAATGTTGCAGGCGTGGCAGGGATACGTAGGAGACATTCAATCTATCATCCGACGCATGCGCAAATAATCGCGTCAGCAACGCGGTACCGTTTACATATACACGCCGCCGTTCACGTTGATCTGTTGGCCGGTAATGTAATCACCATCGGCGGCAAGAAAGACAACGGCTTTAGCAATCTCTTCAGGCAATCCAAACCGTCCCATGGGGATACGGGCCTTGATTTGTTCCTGAATCTGCTCAGGTACCTTGGCCAACATATCGGTGATTGTAAAGCCGGGGGCCAATGCGTTGACGGTAATGTTATATTTCGCCAGCTCTAGCGCTGCCGTCTTGGTAAAAGCAATAATGCCTCCTTTTGAAGCTGCATAGTTGGCCTGACCGAAATTCCCGGCTTGCCCAACAAATGAGCTGATGTTGATGATCCGACCGTATTTCTGTTCGATCATTGGCTGCATAACCGCCGTTGTGCAATAGTAAACGCTGTTGAGATTATTTTGGATAACCGTGCTCCAATCCTCGTCAGTCAACTTGCGCAACGTGCGGTCACGAGTAATACCGGCATTATTGACCAGAATATCAACCCGACCCCACCGATCAAGGACTTGCTGAACCATACGCCGTGCTTCATCAGCCTGACTAACGTTAGCCTTGATTGGCATGGCTTCGCCATTATTGGCAATAATTGTGTTCACCACCTCCTGTGCCGCTGCCTCACTACTATTGTAATTAACAGCGACTTTTGCCCCTTCGGCGGCCAAAGCCAGCGCGATTGCCCGCCCAATACCTCTTGAAGCACCTGTCACAATCGCCACCCGACCGGTCAACTTTCCCATTCTTGCCTCCCCAACGCATGATTGTGTTTGTATTCCTTGAGCCGATGGTAGCAATCGCAGCACCACCGGCTCGAACCTCACAATTGTAGCACACCTACATCCGTTCAAATATCGCGGCAATACCCTGTCCACCGCCAATACACATGGTCACCAGAGCATACCGTCCCCCGATCCGATGCAACTCGTGGATCGCCTTCACCGTGAGGATACAACCGGTAGCACCAATCGGGTGGCCGAGCGAAATGCCGCTGCCGTTAGGATTCGTGCGATCTGGCGGTAATTCTAATTCGCGCATCACCGCCAATGCTTGCGCAGCAAAGGCTTCATTGACTTCAAAGAGATCGATATCTGCGATCCGTAGGCCGGTGCGTTCGAGCAAGCGGCGCACGGCTGGCACCGGGCCAATACCCATATATTTGGGTTCGACTGCCGCGTGACTATACCCTACCAACCGCGCCAACGGCTTGTAGCCACGTCGCTCGGCAGTAGCCCGCTCCATCAATACTACGGCAGCAGCCGCGTCGTTGATACTCGAGGCATTACCGGCCGTCACCGATCCGTCCTTCAAGAACACCGGTCGGAGTTTCGCCAGTTTATCGAGGGTTGTATCGCGTCGTACCCCTTCATCCACCGTGAACGCAGCCGTTCCCCCCTTCACTTTAATCTCAACCGGCACAATCTGACCGGCAAAGCGCCCTTCATCAATAGCGCGTGCAGCCCGCATATGGCTCTCGTATGCCAGTTGATCCTGATCTTCACGGCTAATACCCCACTTCGCAGCCACGTTTTCAGCCGTTACCCCCATATGGCAATCGTCGAACGGATCGGTCAGGGCGCCGACCATCATATCGACCACCTTCGAATCGTTCATCCGCGCACCAAAGCGCATTGCCGGGAGGCTATACGGCCCACGGCTCATACATTCCGCACCACCTGCGACCGCCGCTTCAACATCACCCTGCAAAATGTACTGAGCTGCCGAAACAATAGCCTGCAAACCACTGCCACACAGCCGGTTGAGCGTCAACGCCGGTGTTTCTACCGATAAACCACCACGAACGGCTGCATAGCGGGCCATATACATATCGTGCGGTTCAGTATTGATCACGTGCCCAAAGACCACATGACCAATCTCATCAGGTTGAACACCAGCCCGTGCCACTGCCTCGCGGGTAACCAATGCTGCCAGCTCGGTAGGGGGATGATCTTTCAGACTACCGCCAAACGTTCCAATAGCCGTGCGCACGCCGCTAAGCACTACGACTTCGCGCTTCTCACTCATGATGACCTCCTTGCGACGGATCGCCGGGCGACTCCGCCGGTTACTTGCCGAACTTCAAGGAACGGTTACAATTATATCAGTATCAGCAACATGTTTTATACTGAATATCCGCAGGTGGTGGGTGTCGAAAAAACGTCTCGAGGATGATGAGCACGTTCAGGCTGTACACCCCTTCTGAAGAGGGAGGGTAGCCGTGCGTCGGATCTTCAGGGAGGGCCTGAACGTGGCTGCAAAATATGTAAGAGTTAAAAACGATGATCTCGGAGAGCCGATGCGGTCCTCAAGGGCAAAATGCCCTCGCTTCCGCAACAATGTGCGCAAGAGTACCTCGCGTCTGTCGCGATACAAGCACCTAGGTACGCGGGCATTGCACTTGCCTCTCTCGCGATACCTACACCGAGTAACCAGAGTGTAACTTCATGTGGTATATTTCACACACTTCATACAACAGATTTCCGCATTAACCCACGGCAGGAGGCTGGGCATGGCCCAACGCAGTGTAGCGATGAGCAGTGTATCATTGAAAGACAACCGGCAGGTTACCATCAGACCCCTGGCCGAGAGCGATCGTGCCGCATTGACCGATTTCGGATTGAGTCTGCCCAAAGATGATCTGCTTTATCTCGAAGAAGACTTCACTAATCCCGAAATCATAACCCGTTTAGTCAATGCCTCATACGCCGAGAATTGGCGACAAATTGTCGCTATTGCCGACGACGGTTCGATAGCCGCATACGCTTCAGCTCGCCGCGTGCCAGGATGGTCAAATCACGTGGCCGAGCTACGGCTCCTTGTCAAACCCGGTTGGCGACGCTGCGGGCTTGGGATGCAAATGGCCCAGGCCATTGTTGAAACCGCTCGTGATCTGGGCGCCCAAAAGGTGACAGTCGCTATGCTGGCCGCCTTGAAGGCCGGTCAGGCCATCTTCTCACGATTGGGATTTGCCGTCGAAGGCCAGTTAACGCGCCACGCCATTGACCGTAACGGTGAACTGCACGATGTGGTGATTATGTCGGCATTCTTGAAGGTGTAGGGCGGCTGTAAGGTTTTTCAGAGTTTTCAATTTCGGGTCACATTCGACAACCAAACTGTTCAAAATGTAGAGTGACACGACGCACATTACGCACCCGCTGACAGCAAACCCTGATCTTCGCTCTTTCCCTGGGAGTGCGGGCCTCTAGCCCGCATGTGTGATGTTATGCTTCAGCGCAGATTGCCCGTGCGCTGTTAGTGCAAGTCTAGGATCGTGAGCCTCTGGCCCGCGTCGGACGCGGTGCGGCTATACCCCATTGGTTAGCGCATTAGCATACCATCAACCCTCGTTTACGGGGGCGCCAGTCCCTACCACTGCGCTGACGGGCATGATCGGCAAGCCAACGGGAGATTGGCACAGACGTTCGGCAGGACGGGAAGTTGCACGACTCCGTACAGGCTACGGATAGGTTGAGAACCTCTCACTCCTCTCCACTCTCTCCTCAGTGACCACTGTCAGAGAGGAAAGAACTTTGAGAACCCCAAGATCGTCCAATTTACCATTGACAATAACCCATCACCCTGTTATACTCAGCCGTAATTGTATTGCAGAACGCTGCACTCATCCAGAGCGGTGGAGGGACCGGCCCTACGAAACCGCGCCAACCCGGCGGCATAATACCTGACGGGTGGCAACTCCGGCAGCAGAACGCTGGCAGATGAGAGGAGAGCGGCGTCTTCTCGCCAATCGGCAGGAGCACGTCACCTAATCTCTCATCGCCCTGATGAGAGGTTTTTTATGCCAAATGAACAGTTTTCTGGCCTCAGTACGGCCGCCGTCCACGCTGGAGAACCCCGCCAGCGCGCATTCGATGCAATTACGCCACCTATTGTGCACAGTGCAACGTACACCTTTCGTGATAGCGCCGAGCTGATCGCATTTCAATCAGGTGAACTCGAACGAGAAGAGTACGGTCGCTACGGAAATCCAACCGTTCGTGCCGTTGAGGCTCGCCTTGCCGCCCTTGAGTCACCATCAGCGCCAGCAGCCGCTTTGCTTTGTGCTTCGGGAATGAATGCGCTCACCACCGTGATGCTGGCGTTGCTCCCTAGCGGTAGCCACGTTATTCTGACTGACGACGGTTATCGGCGCACTCGCCAGTTTGTCCGCACAATGTTAGCACGGCTCGGCGTGTCGCATAGTGTGGTTGCCGCAGCCGATCCACTTGCCATTGCCGCAGCTATTCAACCAGGACGTACTCGCCTGATCGTTACTGAAGCGCCGACAAACCCTTATTTGCGCGTCATTGATCTGGCAGCAGTGGCTCAGATCGCCCGTGAACACCGCATCAAAACCGTGATCGACGCCACCTTTGCCACACCGTATAATATGCGTCCGCTTGAATACGGTATTGACCTGGTTGTTCATAGCTGTAGCAAGTATTTGGCCGGACACAACGACTTACTGGCCGGCGTTATCATTGGTCGGCCTCCGATTATCAGTGCTCTGCGCGAAACGCAGGGGATTTTGGGTGGCATTTGTGACCCGCATACCGCCTACTTGCTTGGCCGAGGGTTGAAGACATTTGCTCTCCGTATGGAACGTCACAATCAAAATGGGCAGGCAGTCGCTGAATTTCTCAGCCGTCATCCACGGGTGAGCCGGGTACATTACCCAGGCTTACCTTCGCATCCTGACCACGCCATAGCCCGTGCTCAGATGCGAGGGTTTGGCGGAGTTGTGTCGTTTGAAGTGGTTGGTGATCTCCAGACTGCAATGGCGGTTGTTGATCGGATGCGTCTCGCCTACATTGCGCCAAGCTTTGGCGGGGTGGAAAGTCTGGTTGAACAACCAGCGCTCATGAGTTACTATGAATTGAGTAGTGAAGAACGACTGGCGGTCGGTATCCGCGACAATCTCATCCGGCTTTCATGCGGAATTGAGGATGCGAGTGACTTGATCGCCGACCTGCAACAAGCTCTTGCCGACGAATAAGCTATGCACTCAACCCTCCAACGCCGGCTGGCCGCCGGCCAGATTGTAGTTACCGGCGAGATTGCTCCGCCAAAGGGGGCGGCCAGAAGCCATCTCGAAACCCTGGCTCAAAATATTCGCAATTATGTCGATGCAGTCAATCTGACCGACAATCAGCGTGGGATCGCCCGGATGTCGTCTTTGGGGGGGAGCGTCATTTTGCAGCAGCTCGGTATTGAACCGATTATGCAAATGACCTGCCAGCATCGTAACCGGATAGCTTTACAAGCTGATGCACTCAGTGCCTCCGCACTCGGTGTACGTAACTTGCTAGCAATGACCGGCGATCATCCACGCATTGGTGATCATCCAGAGGCCAAAAACGTTCTCGATCTGAATTCATTCCAGTTGATCCGCGTCTTGCGCACGTTGCGCGATCAGGCCACTTTCCAATCAGGTACACCGCTGAAAGAAGCACCCAGTTTCTTTATCGGCAGTGTCGCGAACCCGAACGTCGAACGGGCCGCACGGTTGGAAAAGAAGATTGAAGCCGGCGCAGAGTTCGTCCAAACCCAATTGATCTTTGATGTTGCACGTTTTCGGCAATGGATGGCCGATGTGCGGGCTGCCGGTTTGCATCAACAGGCGTACATCCTAGCCGGTGTGATGATCCTGCGCCGACCCAATTCAGCAATCTATCTACGCGATCACCTACCCGGCACGCTTATGCCAGAATCTGTGATCGAACGCATGCAACGCGCTGCCGATAGCGAAGCGGAAGGAATTGCCCTCGCTGCTGAGTTGGTGAATGAACTCCTTAGTATCGAGGGTGTTGCCGGTGTTCACATTATGTCGGTCGATTGGACACGTGCGATTCCTCGTGTCGTGGAACAAGCCGGTCTACTGCCACGACCACCGGTACCATCATCTGAGGAGAATGTGCTATAACATGCTCAGCAAGTGCAAACAGAGCGAGAGTTGTCTATGGCTATCATTCTGAAATCACCGGCCCAGATAGAACTCTTACGTGCTGCGGGCCAACTGGTTCGACAGACGTTTAATGTGCTGCGTGAGTATATCCGACCGGGTGTCACCACGGCTGAACTGGACGCAATTGCTGAAGAGTTTATCCGTTCTCACGGTGCAGAACCGGTATACAAAGGATACGTGCCCGCCGGTCGCCGCGGGTATATTCCGCCTTTTCCGGGTACCATCTGCGCCTCCATTAATGATGTGATCTGCCACGGCATTCCGAGTAAACGCGACCGGCTCCGCCAGGGCGATATTGTCGGTATCGACATTGGGTTGCGCCTCAACGGTTGGATTGGTGATGCATGTGAGACCTTCGCTGTAGGTGACGTTGATGACGAGACTCAGCGTTTGCTCGACGTTACCCGGCGCTGCCTTGAACTGGGCATTGAACAGGCGCGAGTGGGGAATCCTCTCCGGGCTATTGGCGCAGCGATCCAACGTTATGCCGAAGCCAATGGTTTCTCGGTGGTACGGGAGTACACCGGCCACGGGCTAGGTCGAAATCTACACGAAGAACCAACGATCCTCCATTACGATGATCCCCAGCAAACACGTAAGATCGTGGCTGGTATGGTGTTTACGATTGAACCGATGATCAACGCCGGTAAGGCAGCTACCAGAGTCGACCGCGATGGCTGGACGGTGCGTACTGCGGACGGTAAGCGGTCGGCGCAATTCGAGCATACGCTGGCGATAACGGAAGATGGACCGATTATCTTGACCGCTTGAACGACACGACTGGCAGCACAGCTCTGCCAGGAGGGCGTATGAAACTTGAAGAGGAACTGATCGCTGCACTTGCCAGCGGAGATCACGCACGTGCTATTGCGCTGGCTACCGAATTGCATAACCGCGGTCTCGATATAGCAGCCATCGAGACTGCACTGGCGCGTCAGCCTCACCTTGAAGAACAGCTTTGGGAGACCTTAAAACAGGTGATCCCTATTTCACGGCGTGCCCTGAAGCGACGAGCGATCCGCGCCGCCGAAGAACGAGACTGGGGAAGCTGGGAAGAAGGACGCCGTCGTTGACCAGGTGCAGAGCGATTCGTAGCAAAGATGATGTATAGCATCTAAGGATGCTTATCCGAATATCGTGCCGACGAAATTCCGCGTCGGGGCACAACGCCGTCCTGCGCCTCTCGTTCCCCCGTCACCCGACGCATCGCCTATGTCCACATCACCCACACCCCAGCGAGGGGCGCAGTGCCGCGGCACTCGTCCATCAGGATGAAAAAGGAGTCATTCTTTCCATTGTGTTCCATCTATCGTGTGGTTTCATCCGTTGTGCCCCACCGACGAACATTCGGATAGGCACGTATATGCGCTATTGAACACGGTAGATCACAATTGGCCGCACACCGCTTTCATCACGGAGTACGATCTCGACTTGATCGAGTCGCAGTAAACCACGCGACAACGGATCATAATTGACCGCACCTTCCACATAGTAATAGTAGATGTGACCTTGAAAGCGGAAACCGCGAATGTTGCTGGAATGAACAGTAATCCCCGGTTTGATTTCGATCATCGGATCAAGGATAGTACCGTTCATTCGCCCCTGAATCTCGCGGGCCAATTCGGTCACGTCCGGTGTCGTTGCCAATGGCGTGCGGAGCGGTATCGATGACAACAACCAGACCAGAACACTCAGCAGCAAGCATAACTCTAAACCCATCATGAGCCAAAACAGGCCAGAATGACCTACCCAAAAACGGCCTTTACTTGTGATCCGCTGCTCTGCCCTAACAGACGCCATTGGCTTGATCATCACAATTTCCCTATGCGTGACAATACTGTTGTCTGCAACTTCCATGCAGGCTTGCTAGTGAGTGAACTATAGTGTAGCAAATGACCATTACGAATGCCATAGGTTTTCGGTCACATTTCGCTGAGAATCATCAACGTATCTGACAGATGGAACAACAACAATGACATATTGCACCCTCCTGCTGACAATTCAGATATTTCGTTCAAGCAACGGTCGTATCATCAGATGTTGCCGATTGCCAATATTAGACGTATCATTGCCGCTGATAGTTCCATTGATCAGGAAGATGCTGATGAATCGAGATACTATTGTTCGGATGCGGGAAGGAATTGCCCTACTTAGCGGGGCGATATGCGGTTTGTTAACTGCACGACTGGTGTTGAAAATACTGGCCGCACGTCCAGATAGTCCGGCGGTGATCTGGCTCTACAACCTGAGCAATCCGCTGGTTGCGCCACTGTCTATTCTTGATCGCGAACAACCGCGCTTTGGCGCAATCCTGGAGTTGAGTACGCTGGCGACACTGCTGATACTCATCAGCCTGACATCTTTGAGTTGGGTCTGGTTGGGAAGGATAGCACAACGATGACCGAACAATTATCCACCCTTTTGAGCTGGATTCTTACGCTCATGATCACATGTCTCATCGTGGCGATGATTGTTCTCTGGCTCATCTGGCAGCACCTGCGTCGCTTAAATGTTCCACCAAACGCTGGCTTCTTTGAAACGATGCATTACCTGCCAATTGCGCTACCCATCGCGCTCGATTTGCTCGATTTGGGACTTGACATTCTGGCAGCTCCGATCAGTTGGCTTTTACTTGATCGGTTGGGATTACGAGGATTGCGTAACAAAGCAGCGGTTGAAGCGTTGATCCCGTTTACCCAACCGATTCCAATCTTTACCATCGGTTGGGTCATTGCTCGTCTGACCGGTTTGGGAAAGACCGTGCCGGAAGAACGTCCAAGCTAGTTCGCTATTCCGCATCACCTTTATGGGATCGCAGAGGCTTTTAACGTTTCCGGTTTTCGGTTGGGTATGATACGCCTATGTACGTCATACACTCCCTTACAGCGCCCCGTAATCTGTCGCTTCCCTTTCCCTGGGAGCGCACGGGCTTCTGGTTCATGTCCAACGGTGTATAGCCCCTCACCTTCCCCCTAACCCCCTTCCTCTCCTACAAGGGGAGAGGAAGGGGGAGCATAGACATAGAGTGGAGTGCCTACCGCGCTAAAGACGCTGACAAGGGAGCTGAACAACGTGAGGAAGAGTGTAGAGCGAGTGGAGAATCCGCCCCTCTCACTCACTCCTCTTTCCTCTCTTCCGACCTTACAGGGTCACCGGTACAAACGGTACCTGACAGGGGATATGTGCGGCAACGTGCATCGTTCGGTGGCTGAGATCAATAATGACCCCACAAACGCTCTCATTCCGGTCAACCGCGGCTATCCGCGGGTCGGGATGACGACAGATACAGCGTGGTGCGCCTTCGTGATCGCGGAGGATTGCCTGTAATACATCCAGTCCGATCCGACCAGCAGACTCCTGCAGCAATGTCCAAGCCCTTCCATACCGTTCACGACTCGTCGAAGTCGGTTCGAGAGCACACTCACCGGCAGCAGTAGTGGCATCGAGACAATGATTAGCATGCGCCAATAATCCTTCGTGGGGGAACAATTCAGCCACACCGGTTGGTGTTATTTCAAAGGCCAGCAATTGACCATCTGCACTGGCCAAGGTAATACACGATGATCCACCTGCCGGAATCTGTTTAGCCAGACGGCGTGCCGTCATTACATCAGTTGCCTGCAACATCAGGCGCAGCAAGACGTGTACCGGCATTCCCTGGCGCTGACCATCTGTGGTCGAACGAAGGAGATTTAAGCCAACTGCAATTCCAGCCTGATTGAGTCCAATCTTCGCCACCATCCCTGCCTCGGTTAGAGTTAAGAACGAGGGGATGCCAGGTCCATCAATACGCAATATGATACAAGCCGCTCGCTGGTCACCCTGCCAGTCCCAGGTTTGCGCCAGCCATACTTCATCGTTTGCGGTAGCCGGTGGCGCCGCAGCCGCAGTTGTACATTCGCCATCATCACCAACCGACAGACCACTCGTTGCTCCCGATTCTGCATGTGTCGGCACCCCTACCGCACGATTGCGTGCGAGAGCCAGTGCTGCATCAGGATGATGAACGCCGACACCGATTCCGGCAAGTAATTCGGTACGCACATTCAACGCGATAATTTCAGCCAGTGTCCTTCCGGCACCAACGGCAATCCCTTGCATTTCAACCAACACGTCAGGTGCAATTTCACGTAATAACGGCTCGTAAGTCAAGGCTTCACGCTGAACGTCTTCCCAAGCCATCCCTCGCCGATACGCAAACAGACGGGCATAATTGGCAATACTATGCCTGATCAGTGAGGCGGCGGCTGCGCCGTATTGCAGACCTCGTTCGTATGGCTCACCAGAAATAGTAATCAGCGGAAACATGAGGCTTTTTCTCCTAATAGCTCGATGCACGATAGTGCGTAACAATGTACCCCTGAGCGGAAGAGTTTTACATCCTTAAAATCTAAATAGTAACACTACAGCCACTCTTCCGGGTAATGTGATAATTAGCACCGGACGCTACAAGCTATGGCACAATCCGCACAATTGTAGAATCTTGCCAGAGGTACGGATGATCGCTCTGATCAGTTGCGCTCGCCTGAACTGTTATCGGTACCGCACCTACCGGAACGGAGCCGGCGACGAGCGGGACGGTAAAGGTGTTTCCATTCCCGGCCGCCAGTAAACCAACACTGATGGTCATAACCTGACCACTGATGGTACACGGGCCAGGGGCAGCGGTACACGCACCCGAAGCGAAACTTATCCCACCGGGCAAGGTGATGGTGAGCCGTAGATTACGGGCCGCACCAGCAGTGATGCCACTTGCCTGATTGTCGTAACTCACGGTGAGATCGAAACTGCTCTCTGTTGAAACGGAAGACGCAGAAGAGGTTGCCTGCACGTTCACATCAGGAGCTGGCTGTAGCGTTACATATAGCGGTACACCGGTTTGCCCTTCCTGGATGAAGTGATTCTCACTGGAAGGACTATTTGTGCAGGTCACAATCCGCCACCAACCGGGCTGTGGCAAAGGTATGACATCACCACCACGCGCCGTTGCGCTACCGTTGTTCCATTGACCATCCCCGGAAGCAGTACCAACAATCCCACCACTCTGACCGGTCGGGTCGTAGAGCGATCCAGGTGGATAATAGCGCACCCAGGCAGTACCTACATCGTTTAGATCAAAGTTGTGGAAAGCAACACTGCTCAAGCCCGGCGCCACATATTGGAAGAACGTCGTGCACACAGGTGTTCCCGGTGGATGGCGTAGGCTCTGACGCAAGATACCCTGGACGATCTCATCACCGCTTCCCGGTATCCCATCTAAATCAACCGTCGGCGCCCCACTACCACTCCAACCACTGCGTACCGCCCAGCCATTAGTATCGTTATCAGGAACACTCACAACCAGGAGATAGGCACCACACGGCGTTGGGTTACTAATTCCAGGCAAGCTGACCCACGTTGTAGCATCACCAGTATTGGGGAGATAGGTAGCACTAGTCACTAGCGTACCAACCGTCGGCGGATAGCCGTCGCTAGCCTGCCAGCCCGCTGGCATCCGGTAGAGAGCAAACGTTGTTGTTTCGGCAACACCACGAATAACATCTGTTGGATTTGCTGTTGGGTTGATCGATGGGCTGAGTAATTCGACTGCTAATTGACCGGTTACGCCACACGGTACATCGATGCGCACGATTGATGCACCCTCGTTTACTCCGTAGAAATTCCAGTTGTAGGTTGTATAATTAGGACCGGCCGTTTGCAATGCGGTTGGGTTCTGCGTGAGTAAAACCGCCTCCGCATCGACAATCGTGACCGTAGCAATTGCCGGATTACCCAGCGTCGCACCGCCGGTCGGATTACTCAATTCGACTTGAACCGTCTCAAATGGCTGATCGTCAGCACTGTTATTCCATATCTGGATTGTGAACGTCTGACTTGTTACACCCGGTGCAAACGTGAGCGTACCATTCGTCGGTACGTAATCGTGCGTGGGCTGCGAGCCATCACCAGGTTGAGCCGTGCCGCCAGTTCGCGTTGCATAATCAACTGTGACCAGTGTGGTATACGCTCGACTCAGCGTCACTGTCAGCGTAGCTGAAACACCGCTCTCTTGCACAACAACGTCACTGCTGGCAAACCGAATCGTAGGTGGATCATCATCAAGGATGATGCCGACCCCAAGGCCATCGCTAATGACCAACGTCTCATCGGTCACAATGCTCGTCGGCTGACCAGGTAATGTCGCCCGCGGATTACTCAAACTGACCGTGAAAAATTCATCGTCTTCGGCCAGGGTATCACCGATCACGCCAATCGGTAGCGTCGCCTGCAATAAGCCGGCAGGTATGGTGAGCGTTCCCGACGCAGAGTTATAATCCAGACCAGCGGTAGCTGTACCATCATTTGTTACATAGTCGATCAGGACATCGCGATCCGAAACCCGATTCAGACGCACAATAAAGTTGCTGTTGGAGACTCCACTATCACCTTCAAACCGCACGACATCTTCAATACTTATGCGTACCGGCTCGTTATCGCGGTTGATCACAGTTACACTGTTCGGCGTCGGCGAGAGGCCATTGTAGAAGGGATCGGTACTGATAGCAGGCGCAAACTGGACAGTGAACGGTTGATGACCATCTTCAAGCGAATCATCAACGCCGCTTACGATAAACACCGCGTCAGTATTCCAGTTCGTATTGTCGAAGATGACACTAGGCGGCGCTACATTCCCTTCGGTTAGATCACTAACTGAGATACTGACCTGTACATTTGCGGTAGGCTGGCTGGTCAGACGCAGTCTGATTGTGATACTGTCGCCGTTTTCCGACACAATCAACGGGGCTGCTGGAACAGTAACAACAAAGCCTGCGGTATCGTTGTCGAGAATGGTGAGGGCAAGCGATGGGCCACTTAACCCGTTGTAGAACGAATCGGTACTGCTTGCCTGATGAGTGATAGCGACCGTCTGCACAGCTTCAGCGATTGCATCTTCGGGCACGGAGATCGTGACGGTCTGCGGTGTATTCCAATTCGTTGCGGTAAAGGTAAGTGTGGTCACCGGGCTACCATTCACCAACACCGCACCCTGACCGTCAATTGTCACCGTAACGGCTGCCGTGGGTTCCGTAGCCAGAGCCACAGTGTAATTGACACTACCACCTTCGGTGACGGTAAGGGTCGTAGTGCTGAGAAGAATCCCCGGAATATCATCATCAGTAACGGTTACAGGTAGCGTACTGTTTAAACCGTTGTAAGGCGGATCGGAACTAGTCGTAGCGTGCAATATGGTACGATTACGTGGCGGGCGAGTAATCTGATCGACATTGGGTTCGAGTACGCTCACCGTTTGCGCACTATTCCAGTTCGCTGCGGTAAAGGTCAGCGTAGTGGTTCCACTGCCGTTCACCAGCAAATATCCCTGACCGTCGATGGTCACGCTCACCGGAGCGAGCGGTTGACTGGTTAGCCTGACCTCATAGGTACCAGCGATACCTTCGGTTACTGTCAGT
>Ga0308418_1000180_pt1 | contig 41201 bp, 40 predicted proteins | sample HotsprSampleR4cd_FD_203517 | JGI IMG/M metagenome (GOLD analysis project Ga0308418, IMG submission 203517) | Hot spring phototrophic mat microbial communities from Mushroom Spring, Yellowstone National Park, Wyoming, United States - 20090729_R4cd ... | reverse complement strand
CGTTCGTACACAATAGCGATATCTGTGTGTACGACTTCACGACCAATACCACGCAAAACCTAACGCAGGGCAACGGCAACAACATCATGCCGTGCTGGTCGCCGTCAGGTAATCAGATTGTCTTTGCAAGCGATCAGAGCGGAAACTGGGACATCTGGGTGATGAACGCCGACGGCACTGGTGTCATCCAGCTCACCAACGACCCACAGGTCGAACAGCACCCTGTTTGGTCGCCGAACGGGCAAAAGATTGCCTTTGAGCGCGGCTCGGATGTGTGGGTGATGGATGCCAACGGCGCAAACGCACTCAATCTGACCGGCGGTGTCGGCACGCTCAACCGCTGGCCCACCTGGTCGCCTAACAGCCAGAGCATCGCGTTCGAACGGGACGGAGATATCTACCGTATCAATGCGAACGGTACGGGGCTGACCCAGCTAACCACGATGGGCAGCTGCTTTAGCCCCCACTGGTCTAAGTCGGCGGCGGGCAACAGCGCGATTACCTTCATGAGCGCCAGCTCGGGTAATCCAGAAATCTATGTGATGGCGCCCGACGGGACAGGGATTACCAACATCTCCAACGACGCTGCTGCGGAGGAGCTGCCTATCTGGGCGCCTTGAAGCAGGAACCGTTTCCATCGTCGCGAATCCCCCTACGGGGTTCCGACGATGGAAACAGGCATGGAGCGTCAGTTGGAGATTTACCGCAAGGGGCTGTTCGGGATGCCTGAGCAGTTCCCTGTGGATGCCGAGTCGCTGGAGGCGGCGGCGCGCGCGGCGATGAAGCCCGAAGCCTACGACTATGTGGCGGGCAGCGCAGGCACAGAAGCGACCGCCGACGCCAACCGCCGCGCGTTCGCCATGTGGCAGATTGTGCCGCGATTTTTGCGCGATGTCTCCCAACGCGATTGGAGCGTCGAGCTGTTCGGGCGGCGGTATCCCGCGCCGATTTATGTCGCGCCTGTGGGCGTGCAGGGGATTATCCACCCCGACGGCGAGCTGGCGACCGCGCGCGCCTGCGCAAAACTCGGCGTCCCCTTCACACTCAGCACAGTGGCGTCCTACACGATTGAGCAGGTCGCCGAGGTGATGGGCGACGCGCCACGCTGGTTCCAACTCTACTGGAGCCGTAATCATGAGGTCGCAGCGAGTTTCGTGCGCCGTGCGGAGGCGGCGGGCTACAGCGCGATTGTCGTGACGGTGGACACCTACATGCTGGCGTGGCGTCCACGCGATTTGCGGCGCGCCTACCTGCCGTTTATGCACGGCGACGGGCTGGCGAACTATTTCAGCGACCCTGCGTTCCGTGCGCTGCTTGCCGCCCCGCCTGAAGAAGACCCCGGCAGCGCGGTGATGCAGTTCGCGGCGATTTTCGGCAACCCCAGCCTCACTTGGGACGACCTGTCGCGCCTGCGCGAGTGGACGCGCCTGCCCGTGCTGCTGAAGGGCATCCTACACCCCGATGACGCCCGCGAGGCGGTTCAGCGCGGCGTGGACGGGATTATCGTCTCCAACCACGGCGGCAGGCAGGTGGACGGCGCGATTCCTGCGCTGGAGGCGTTCTGGCAGATTGTCGAAGCGGTCGGCGACGCGGTTCCGTTGCTCTTCGACAGCGGTATCCGCACGGGCGCGGACGCGCTCAAGGCATTGGCAATAGGCGCGCGGATGGTTGGGCTGGGCAGACCCGTGATGTGGGCGCTCGGCGTCGACGGCGAGAACGGCGTCCACACCTACCTGCGCAACTTCCTTGCGGAGTTCGACCTCACGCTCGCCCTGTCGGGCTACACGCGCGTCAGCGAACTGGGGCGCGAGTCGCTGCATGTGGTGGAGTAGCGCGCCTATGCAGGAACCACCATGCGCCAACACCTCGCCCGATGGGGTATACTATGCGACGGAGGAACACCAAGCATGCCGATTCTGGGATACATGGGTACGCAGGAGTGGATGATTCTGCTGGTCATCGTGCTGGTGCTGTTCGGCGCGTCGCGCTTGCCCGCACTGGCGCGTTCGATCGGCGAGGCACTGACCGAGTTTCGCCGCGCGACCCGCACCGAAGACGAGGCGGAACAGGCACAGAAGTGAACACCGAGCGTCGGGCAGGCGTCTCCAGCGAGTCCGTCGCCCTGCCCACACGCATCGGGTGGCACGGACTGCGGCTGGACGCGCCAGCAGACTGGTACCTCAAAGGCTACTCGGGCGACTGGCGGGAGGGGTTCCTACAAGTCGGGTCGCCCCATAGCATGGAGTTAGACCTCAAGTGGAGCCGCACGCGCCGTAAGACCGATTTGGCGTATGTGCTGCAGCAGTTCCTGACGAAACTGGAACGCGCCAAGCGCAAGGCGCGTCAGCCGTTCCACAGCACGCTGCACCCCGTCGACGCCGACTGCATCGAGTTCCGCTGGCGTTCCGACGAGCGCGCCGTCGGACGCATCCAACGCTACCCCGAACACCACACGATTGTGCTGATGCAACTGCGCTCGGCTGCCAAGCATGACGCGCTGTTTCAGCAGGCGCGCCCGATATTTGAGAGCCTGCGCGTCGCGCCCGACGCTGACGGCTGGGTGGAATGGAGCCTGTATGGGCTGCACAGCGCCGCGCCCGCCGACTTCCGCCTCGAAAAAGCGCACGCCGTCACGGGGCAAACGCGCTTGGTGCTCACGCGCCGTCATGAGCGGCTGATTCTGGAGCGCGTCGCCCGCGCCGAGCAGCTCATCAAGGGCTACGAGTTCGCCGAGTGGGTGGATTACTGGCTGCGCTGGCGCACTTGGCGCGGCGCACGCGAGCCGTTTACTTGGGGCGAGAACGACTACGGCGTGCATCTGACCACGCGCTTGGGTCTGGGCGCGCTGGCGACCGAGTGCGTCGTGAGTTTGTGCCGCCTGCGCCTGCCCGCGTGGCGTGTGCGCGCCGTCGCATGGCTGTGCAAGCCGCGCAACACCGTGTTCCACATCCAGCACCACAGCCCGTTCCGCTCGAACCTGCTGGAGGAGGTGATGGCGCGCACGGTATGCTGCTGAAACGGCTGTTTCGGCGCGCCGAGCCGCAGGTAGACCGTCGGCAGGTGCTGCGCCTGTACCCCGTCCGCAACGCGCTCGTGCGCTTCGAGCAGCGCGAGGACGGCGTCTACATCCTGATTGTGCCCATCCAGCCGCGCGGGGTTTTCGGCTGGTTCAGCAGGATATTCAAGCTGCCCCGCGAACACAGAATCGAGCTGGACGAAATCGGCAGCGCGGTGTGGGCACTGTGCGACGGCAAGCACGCGGTGGAGAGCATCGTGCAACGCCTCGTGCAGCAGTATACGCTGGAGCGGCGCGAGGCGGAGCTGTCGCTGTTCGCGTTTCTGAACACGCTCGCCCGACGCGGGTTTATCGCCTACGCGAAGAAACGGCTATGAGTACGCAACAGACAGGCGCGATACGCAAGCAGGTGCAGCTGCCGCTCTCGGTGGCGTTTCGGATTAGCCTGCTGAACATTCGGGTGCGCTTCCTGCGCGCACTGATTACCGCCGCGGGCGTGATGCTGGGGATTGCGTTTTTCACGGCGGTGCGCGCCGCCGCGCTCTACGCCCCCCCAATAGACCCCAACGATCCCGCCGCGATCGAGACCGCCACGCGCCAAACCTGGCTGGTGGTCATGAGCCTGCTGATGTCCACCGTCGGCATCTCGAACTCGATGCTGATGGCGGTCACGGAGCGCTACAAGGAGATTGGCACGATGAAGTGCTTGGGCGCACTCGATTCGTTCGTGGTCAAGCTCTTCTTTTTGGAGGCTGGGATGCTGGGGGTGGTCGCCTCTGCGATTGGGTTCGTCGTCGGCTGGGGGCTGGTATTTATCATCAACCTGTTTCGGCTGGGCGCGGCGGTGTGGGGCGCGGCGTCCCTGCTGGAGCTGCTGGCGCTGTTGGGGCAGGCGATGGCGGTCGGCGTGGTGGTGACGGTGGTCGCCACCATCCTACCCGCCATTCGCGCCGCAAAGATGCCGCCCGCCGCCGCCCTGCGCGTGGAGGTCTAACTCACACCCGCGCCCAGAGGCACTTCAGATACAGGCTTTCGGGGAATTGCAACAGGTACGGGTGGTCGGGCGCTTGGAAGGTAATCTCCTCCAAGAAGAGCGGTGTCGTGCGGTCGGTCGCCGCCAAGCGCACGGTATCCAGCATCTCGGCGAGGCTCAGCTGATAGGCGCAGCTGCACACCACCAGCCGCCCGCCTTCGCTGAGCAGCGGCAGCGCGTGGTAGACCAGCTTCCAGATTGCCCAGCGCAGCGAGTCTTTCTGGTCTTGGCGTTTGGCAATCGCGGGCGGATCCAGCACAATCCAGTCGAACTGTGCGCCCTGCTCGGCGGCTTGGGGCAGCCAGTCGAAGGCGTTTTCGACAATCCAGTGCGCCTCCAGCCGATTGCGTCGGGCATGCACTTCCGCGAGATCGATGGCGTCGGGCAAGATGTCCACCCCGACGGCGTGTGCGCCCGCGCGCGCGGCATACAGCGCGAACGCGCCCGTGTAGCAAAACAGGTCCAGCACGCGCTCGCCAGGACGCACCTGCGCCGCCAGTCGGCGACGGTTCTCGCGCTGGTCTAAATAAAAGCCCGTCTTGCGTCCCGCGTCGGTCGGCACGAGGAAAGTCAGCCCGCTCTCTTCGATTTCGATGAGTTCGGGCGCGTCGCCGTGCAGCACGCCTGCCACAGGTTCCAGCCCCTCCTCGGCGCGGCTCGCCATCTCGCTGCGCTCGATGACGCCCTTCGGCTCCAGCTGCTCAATCAGCGTCGGCAGCCACAGCTCGCGCAGCCGCTCCATGCCCAGTGTGCGTACCTGAACCACCAAGTAGTCGGCGTACTGGTCGACGATGAGCCCAGGCAGCCCGTCCGATTCGCTGAACACGAGGCGCATCGCGTTGGTGTCCTGCACGACGCGCTGACGGTGGCGCAGGGCGCGCTCCAGACGCTGTTCGAAAAACGCGCGGTCAATCGGCTCGTCCGCAGTGGTCAGCACGCGCACGGGGAATCGGCTCTGGGGGTTGTAAGTGCCGATGCCAAGCGTCTCATTGCGGAAGTTAACGATGCGCACCAGTGCGCCGGGCGTCGGCGCGCCCAGCACCTCCGAGATTTCGCCGCGCTGCACCCACGGATAGCCGTGCTGCAGCTTCTTCTCACGACCTCCTACAATCTTAGCAATACCTTCAATCATCGCCTGCCTCTCAATTGGGATTGACATACTCGCGCCAGTGGTCGGGGTTGTAGGGTTGAATCTCTGACGCAAGTATGCTTATCAAGGTTTGCAAGATTTGGTCAACGAGTCGCAGCCGTTCGCGGGCGTCCTGCAGTTCCAGCAGGTACTGGCGCAGGGGCATTTCGAGTTGGAGCGTGCCCGCGATGGCGAATGAGAGCGCAGTCGGGTCGCGCGGCAGCTCAATCTGCTCCACGCGCAGCCCGCCCGCCTCCAGCGCAATCTGCAGAAACTCGCGAAACCGCTGGGCGACCACATCGGCGTACTGCTGGTCAGCGTCCCAATCGAACGGCTCGTAGTCGCGCCACAGCCGCACATGCGCCTTGAGATACGGCGCCTCGTGGCGAATGATTCGCACAATCTGGAACCGCTCCTCGCCGATTGCCAGCAGGTGTAGCCTGCCGTCGGGCTGACGGCGCAGACGCCCAATTCGCGCCAGCGTGCCGACCTCATGCACCTGTACCTCTGGGTCGCCGACCTCCCGACCCTCGCGAATCAGCACCACCCCAAACGGCGAGTCGGTCTCCAGACAGTGCATTATCATTTCCCGATAACGCGGCTCGAAGATGTGCAACGGCAGCGCCGTGTACGGAAACAACACTGTCTCCAGCGGAAACAGCGGAATCGTCCAGATTGACTCGTTCACTCTAACGAATTGTACCCTATGGGCACAGTTTAATTGCGGCAAGCACGCCGTCGCGCATGGGAAACAGCACCGTTTTCAGTTCGGGATCGTGGGTCATCTGCTGGGTGAGTGTGCGAATTGCTTCGGTCGCTTCGGAAGTATCCTGCGCGTCCCACACGCGCCCGCTCCAAAGCGTGTTGTCGTAAAGCATAAGCCCGCCGACGCGCAGGTGTCGCTTCACCACAGGCAGCGACGCGGGGTAGCCCGCCTTGTCGATGTCGCAGAAGATGAGGTCGTACTCGCCCCCGACGCGCTGCAGCGTCTCTACCGCCTCGCCGACATGGTAGGTCATCAGGTCGCCCAGCCCCATCCGCGCGAGGTACGCCTGCGCTTGGCGCGACAGGTCAGCGTTCCACACGGTGTGATGCACCACGCCACCGCCGTTGTCGCGCACCGCCAGCGCAAACCACGCCGTCGAGTAGCCGTAGCCGCTGCCCAACTCGAACACGCGCCGCGCGCCTGTCAACCGCGTCAGCCAGTAAAACAACTGCCCCACCACAGGTCCCACAATCGGGAAGTTCGTCTCGGCGGCGCGCTGTTCCATCTCCAGAAGCAGTGGGTGCGGGCGCTCCACCAAGCCTTCCAGGTACGCCGTCAGCGCGGGGTGATACAAGCCGTCCATAGCGCGATTCTACCTCACCCCTTGCAGGAATCGGCGCAGCGGGCGGGAATCGTAGGACTTGTTATGAAGGCAATTCGGCACATCGGCTGGCTGGCGCTGCTCACAGGCGCGTTCGCGCAGCCAAAGTCGGACGCAACGATTACGGTCAACCTCGACGACGGCGCGACCATCAAGGGCATCGTGAAAGTCGTCGCGCGGGTGCAGTCCGAGAAACTGGTCGAGCGCGTAGAGTTCCAGGTGGACGGCGCGCTGCGCGAGGTGGACGACAGCACCCCCTACGAGTACGAATGGGACACCGTCACCGACACGGAGGGCGAGCGTCGGCTGAAGATTGTCGCGTTCCTGGAGGGCAACAAGAGCGTCTCGAAGGAGTTGCGCCTGGTGATTGACAACGGCGTGGGGCAGGGCGCGCCGTATCATTACGAGCAGGCACGCGCGGCGTTCGCCGACGGCAAGTTCGAAGACGCGCTGTACCACACGCGCGTCGCCCTCAAGGCAGACTCGACGCACCGCGAATCGCGCGTGCTGCAGATTCAGACCCTGCTGCGCTTGGGGCGCGCTGCCGAAGCGGACGAAGCGGTGGAAGACCTCGCGCGGCTGTACCCTGATTCGCTGGAGACGCAAGAGTTGCGCGTGGCGGCGAGCCTGCGCCGCGCCCGAAACGCCCGCAACGAGCGCGAACTGCTGCGCAACGCCATCGACGCGCAGCACAAAATCAACCAGATGCGCCTGAAAGCGCTTGGCGACTCGCGCACGCCCGACGCGATTGTCGCCCGCACGCTGCTGCTGATTACCGAAGGGCAGGCGTCCGCGAGCATCAACGACCTGCTGCAACTGACCGAGCGCGAGCCGTCTAACCCGCGCTACCTCAACCTGCTGGCGTATGCCTACCTGCATGCGGGCAGGCTGCGCGATGTGATTGTGATTACGAACACGGCTGCCCGTCGCGGCGTCGCCAACGACTACACCTACGCAATTCGCGGGCTGGCAGCTGCGCTGCTCAACGACACGCGCGAGCAGGAGCGCGCCTTCGAAGAGGCACGGAAAATCGACAAGGAGTCGCGCCCGCTGCTGGCGGCGCAAGCGAACCTCGCGATGCTGGGACGACGCGCGACCACCGTCGGCAGACTCGCCGCCCAAGCGCAAGGGCTAAGCGACAACACCCCCCAAGTCGCCTTCATGCGCTACTGGAGCTTCGTCAACAACCGCGAGTTCGACCGCGCCAAAGACGCCTTCTGGCGCACGCTGGACTTAGACCCGCTGATGGCGGAGGCGTACCAACTGCGCGGGATGCTGAACCTCATCGACGGGCTGCGCCCTGGCGACGAAGACCTGCTCCAGACGGCGCGCGAGTGGTTCGAACTGGCGCTGGTCGCGCGCCCAAACTACGCGCCTGCACACTTGGGGATTGCGATGAGCCACGCCTTCGAAGCCTACACCACCAAGCGCGACGGCAACCGCCCCAGCGAGGAGACGCTTCAGCAGGCAGAAGCCGCGCTGAACAAAGCGCTGGAACTCGCACGCGATACCGCATGGGCGCAAGTCGGCGCGTCGTATGTCTACACCGAGTTGCGCAAGGTGCGCGAGGCAGACCAAGCCATCCGCCGCGCGGCGCAGCTGGATCCCAACCGTGTTGCCAGCCTCACGCCCCCAGAGCCGCCCCGCGCGTTGGAGCTGCTGATGGCGCTGCTGTTCGTGCCCGTGTTCCCCGCGCCGTAGATGATTGGCAGGCTGAGCGGCGTGCTGCTGAGCGTGGAGGAGAACCTTGCGCTGATTGAGGTGGGCGGCGTCGGCTACGAGGTGCGCCTGCCGCCCAACCTCCGCGAGCAACTGCCCCCGCTGGGCGAACCCATCACGCTGCACATCCGCACCCTGTTCCACGAGGACGAGGGCATCCTGCTGTACGGCTTTCTGGAGCCTGCCCAGCGCAAACTGTTCGACCTGCTGATCACCGTCAGCGGGGTCGGACCGCGGCTGGCGTTGAACCTGATGGGCGCGGGCGAGCCAGACGCGCTGGCGCGTGCAATCGCCCGCAAGGACACCCGCTACCTCAAGTCGCTGCCAGGCGTCGGCGCGAAGTTAGCGGAACGCCTCGCGCTGGAGCTGTCCGACAAGGTCGCCCAGTTCGCCTTCGAGCGGCGGGTGGAGCGGCTGGCGGCTGCCACGCGCGCCCGCGCGATCGACCTCGACGCGCTGACCGAAGGGCTGGTGCAACTCGGCTACACGCGCCGCGACGCGCAGGCTGCCCTCAACGCCATACTGGACGAGCAACCCGACGCCGACGAGCAGACCCTCATGCGCCTCGCCCTCGCCCGACTTGCCCCCCGACGCTGAAAACGGGTATACTCCGAACCGCGCGCGACGCCGCGCGTCTAAACCGTATAGGGAGGTATACGCTATGCAGAAGCGCAACCGTTTCTGGTGGGCGATTCCGTTCACCATCGGGATTCTGTTGTGGGGCGTGTGGAGTTTCGTGTTCTCGTCCACGCCTCTGAAAGAAGGTTCGAAAGCCCCCGACTTTACGCTTGTCGGCAGCGACGGCAACACCTACCGCCTGAGCGACTATGCAGGCAAGCGCGTCGTGCTGATGTTCTACCCGAAATCGAACACGCCAGGCTGCACCGCGCAAAACTGCGCGATTCGCGACCAGTACGAGAAACTTAGCCAATATGCTGTGGTGTTCGGGATAAGCGTCGATACGCCTGAAGCGCAGACCAACTTCGCCAAGCAACACAACCTCAAGCACATCGTGCTGGCGGACGCCGACGGCAAGGTCGCTGAAGCCTATCAGGTGCGCACGGGCGCGGGCTTCGCGAGCCGCACGACCTATGTGATTGCGCCCGACGGCACGATCGAGAAGGTCTTCGAGAAGGCGGGCACGAGCAACCACGCCGACGAGCTGCTGGCGTACTTTGCAGGCGCGAGCGCACAGTACGGCGCGGCAGCCCCGCAAGCCGCCGAGAAGCCCGAAATCGGCAAGCGCGTCCCCAACTTCACCCTGCCGAACATGAACCCGCGCGAGGAGCTGCCCAAAGAGGTCACTCTCTACGACATCAAGGACAAAAAAGCCATCGTGATTATGTTCATCGCCACGCGCTGCCCCATCTCGCTCGACTACGACGAGCGCATGGCGAGCCTCGCCAAAGAGTATATGCCCAAGAGCGTGATGTTTATCGGCATCAACGCCAACAACACCGAGCCTGCCTCCGAGGTGACTGAACACGCCCAGAAGAAGGGCTTCACCTTCCCCGTGCTGAAGGACGAGGGCAACCGCGTCGCCGACCTGTACGACGCGAAGGTGACGCCCGAAGTGTTCGTACTGGATTCGAACTTCGTTCTGCGCTATCATGGGCGCATCGACGATAGCCAGAACCCGCAGCGCGTCAGCCAGCGCGACCTCAAGAACGCCCTGAATGCGATTCTGGAGGGCAAGCAGCCGCCCGTGCAGCAGACGCGCGCCTTCGGCTGCACCATCAAGCGCGTGCAGAAGTAATACTCTTCGCGCGTCCAGACTCACCCCCCTCCTGCAGGTTCCCCCCGCTTCGCGAGGGGAACCGCGCACGGGTTCGGTTCCCCCTGCCTGCAGGGGGAACCTCAAGGAGGGGGTCTTCAATTAGGCACTATCTCTGCTCGCCCTCCAACACCAGCACCCAGTCGTGCGCGTCGCCTACAGGCGGGGTGAACTCGCGCTCGCCCGTGTTGCGCAGTTCCCCAATCGGCGTCGATTCGCCCGTGCGCGGGTCGTACCAACTTGCCTGCACGGTGCGCCCCTTGAGTGTGTCCATCCGCACGCGCACGGGTCGCGGCGTCGGCAGGTAGAGGTAGGCGTAGCTGCCGTCGGCGGCGCGCGCCGCGCAAATATGCGCCTCGCCCTCTCCTGCGTCCGACGCCAGCAGGCTCTGGTCAGGGACGCGCAGCAACGGCTCGCGACGCAGCATCAACTGCTTCGCGTAGCGCATCTGCCCCGCGCCTGGCAGGTTCAGCGACTCCTGCCACGACCGCCGCGCGTGCGAGACGGGGTCGTGCTTGTCGGGCGCGTACATCTGCCAGATGGTGTGGCAGCCGTAGGTGTGCCCGTGCGCCCCTGCCAGCAACGCCCAGTACGCCGCGCGCCGCACATCGGCGGCGTCGAACCAGCCGTTGCGCGGGTCGAAGCCAATCGGGTGGTCTTCGTAGCACGGCTCGCCGTCCATGCAGGGCTTGACGGGCATACGGGCGTAGTCGCGCGCCAGCATCGCGTAGTTCGCCTCCGCGCGACGCGCGTGCCCCGACTGCAGCATGTTGAAGTCCAGCCACGGCTCGGCGTGCAGCCGCTCGGCGGACGACTGCCCGCCCACGGGGTGATAGGTCATCAGGTGCGCGCCGTCGTCGCCTGCCCGTAGCCCCGCCGCCATCGCCCGCCAGATGCTCAGGTGCGCCTCGGTCTCGACGGGGCGGTCGCCGCCAAGAATCCACACGATGCCCTTGTCGCGGTAGCGCTTGCCGAGAAACTCGCCGTAGAGGCGCGCGTTCTCTGGGGTGAAGATTTCGGGACCGACGCCCCACTTTTTGTTCACCTTGTCGCCCCAAGTCGGCAGCAGCCCGACATACAGTCCCAGCGCGTTCGCGCGGTCAATCACCCAGTCCACATGCCGAAAATACGCCTCGTTCGGCTGCGCGGGGTCGTTGCGGTGCAGGGGCGTATCGCCGTAGGCGTTCGGCGTGTTCAGCCCGTCCAGTTCCGCCAGCGCGACCGCCTGAATGACCGTGAACCCCTTCGCCGCGCGGTCTTTCAGGTACAGGTCTGCCTCCTCGCGCGTGAGGCGGTGGAACAGTTCCCACGCCGTGTCGCCCAAGTAGAAAAACGGCTCGCCGCGCTCCGTGACCAAGTACCGCCCGCGACAGGGATGCCCCGCCTCGTCCCACACGCGCAACTTCGGTAGGGTAGACATACGGGGATTGTACCTATGTGTGCGAGTCAACGCACTGCAGACGCGAGTCAACGCACTGCGAACGCGAGTCAATGCACTGCGCCCACGAGTCAACGCACTGCGGACGCGAGTCAATGCACTGCGCCCACGAGTCAACGCACTGCGGACGCGAGTCAACGCACTGCGAACGCGAGTCAACGCACTGCGGACGCGAGTCAACGCACTGCAGGACTCGCGCCTGCGCCGTCGAACCTGCCGACTATGCCTGCCGACGGGACGGACTACACCGCCCAGCTGGAGTCGCTGCTGGAACAGGCGCGTGCGAAGGGGGTGCGCGACCCGCGCGTGCTGCAGGCGATGCGCCAGACGCCCCGACACCTGTTCGTGCCCGAAAGCCACCGCCTGTACGCCTACACCGACCACGCGCTGCCCATCGGCGAGGGGCAGACCATCTCGCAGCCGTCGCTGGTGGGGCAGATGACCCAACTGCTGGAACTGACGGGCGACGAGAATGTGCTGGAAATCGGCACGGGGTCGGGCTATCAGACGGCGATTCTGCGCAGGCTATGCGGGCGGCTGACGACCATCGAGCGGTTCCCGCGCCTGACCCTGCAGGCGTACCGCAACCTGCAACCGCTGAACCTGCCGCCGATAACCTTCGTGATTGGCGACGGCACTTGCGGCTTCCCCCCGTATGCGCCATATGACTGCATCTTGGTCACGGCAGGCGCGCCGCCCAAAGTCCCGCAGCCCCTGCTCGACCAACTCAACCCCGACGGGGGTAAACTTCTGCTGCCGTTAGGCTCGCGGCAGTACCAACGGCTCACGCGCATCACGAAGCACGGCGCATACCTATACGCCATGACCTTCGGCGAGTGCATGTTCGTGCCGCTGGTGGGCAAGTACGGCTGGAAATCGGAGGAACTGGAGGGCTGACATGAGTGTGCTAATCGACCGCACGCCGCCGATCACGCGCATCACGCTCAACCGCCCCGACACGCACAACGCCTTCGACGAGACGCTGATTGCGCAACTCACGGAGGCGTTCGAGTCGCTGCGCGAGGACGAGGCGACGCGCGTGGTGGTGCTGCAGGGCGCGGGCAAGTCGTTCTGCGCAGGGGCAGACCTGCACTGGATGGGCAAGATGGTCAACTACAGTTTCGCCGAGAACTTGGAGGACGCGCGTCGGCTGTCGCGGATGTTCGAGGCGATTGACCACTGCCCCAAGCCTGTGGTGGGGCGGGTGCATGGCGCGGCGATGGGCGGGGGCGCGGGGCTGGTCGCCGTGTGCGATGTGGCGGTGGCGACGCCCGACGCGCGGTTCGCCTTCAGCGAGGTGAAACTGGGGCTTATCCCCGCCGTGATTGCGCCGTATGTAGTGCGCAAAATCGGCTACGGCAACGCCCGCGCGCTCTTCATCACAGGCGAACGGTTCGACGCCGAGACCGCGTTGCGCATTGGGCTGGCGCATCGGCTCGCGCCTGCCGACCAACTGGACGCGGCGGTGGAGGCGGTGGTGCAGAACCTGCTGCAGAACGGTTCCAACGCGATGGCGGCGGCGAAGATGCTCCTGCACGCGACGCAGACGCTGCCCGCCGACGAACTGCGCTCGCTCACCATCGCGCGTATCGCCGAACTGCGCGTCAGCCCCGAAGGGCAGGAAGGTATCCGCGCCTTTCTGGAGAAGCGCACACCCAACTTCGGAGGGACGCTATGAGTGTCAAGCGCATCGGCGTGCTGACCAGCGGCGGCGATTCGCCGGGCATGAACGCGGCGATTCGGGCGGTGGCGCGCGCCGCGCTCTACAACGGGCTGGAGGTGTATGGCATCAAGCGCGGCTTCGCAGGGCTGCTCAACGAAGAGATCGAGCCGATGAGTTCGCTCTCAGTCGGTGGGATTATCAATCGCGGGGGCACGATTCTGCGCTCCGCCCGCTGCGAGGAGTTCAAGACGCCCGAAGGTCTGCAGAAAGGCGCGGCGATTCTGGACAAGTACGGCATCGACGCGCTGGCGATTATCGGCGGGGACGGCTCGATGCGCGGTGGAGTGGAACTCTCGCGCATCTCGCCCGTGAAGGTGATGGGGCTGCCCGGCACGATTGACAACGACATCCCTGGCACGGACTACTCCATCGGCTTCGACACGGCGGTCAACACCGCGCTGGAGGCGATTGACAAGGTGCGCGACACGGCGTACTCGCACGAGCGCGTGTTCGTGATCGAGGTGATGGGCAGGCACAAGGGGTTCATCGCGCTGGAGGTGGGTCTGGCAGGCGGCGCGGAGGCGATTCTCATCCCCGAAGTGCCCTACGACTTGGTGGACTTGCTGGACAAGCTGCGCGAGAGTTACGAGCGGGGCAAGCGTTCCAGCATCATCGTGGTGGCGGAGGGCGCGGCGCGCGCCGAGGATGTCAAAAAGTTCCTGCAGGAGCATACGCCGTATCACATGCGGGCGTTGGTGCTGGGGCACATGCAGCGGGGCGGCTCGCCGACGGCGTTTGACCGCGTGCTGGCGACGCAGTTGGGCGTGTTCGCCGTGCAGCGCCTGCTGGACGGGCACACCAACGAGATGGTCGGCGTGGAGGGCGGCAGGCTCGTCGCCGTGCCGATTGAATACATCCACACGGCGACCAAGACCATCGACCTGCGCAAACTGGAAGTGGCGAGCATGATGGCGATATAGGGGGTAGAATTCGGCGATGGCGACACGCACGCGACGCACAGCGAAGCCGAAGGAACTGCGCGGCGAACTCATCGAGGCGCGCACGATTATTCGGTTCTCGAAGTCAGGCAAGCCGCAGTATCAGTATATTTTGAAGTTTCAGGACGGCGACCGAATCGTCTCGCACACAGTAGACGAGCGCACCTACACGCTCCATGTGGCGGGCGTCCCTGTGAAATCGCTGCGACAGTTTGAGGGGACGCTCAGCGACGAGGACGCCGAGGCGATGTTGAAAGCGATTGAAGAGGCGTTTGGGCGCGTCGATGAGTAGTCTTGGCTACCTGCTGGACACGAGTGTTGTGGTAGACTTACTGCGCAGGACGCGCCAGCTTTCGGACTTCGTCTCGGATGAGGCAGTGGTCTATCTGTGCGACATCGTCGTGGGGGAGTTGCTGCACGGCGCGCTTCGCTCGGCGCGTCCAGAGGCACAACGCCTGCGCGTGTTGGAGTTCATCGGCTCGTATCCGTTGATTGCCACCAACACTGCCGTTGCGGAAGCCTATGCATACATGAAGCGCTTACTTGAGGATACTGGGCAGCGCATTCCCGACAACGATCTTTGGATTGCTGCGCACGCCGTGCATTATCGCTTAACGCTGGTGAGCGTCGATAGGCATTTCGAGCGACTGCAGGCTACGGGCGAGCTGAGCCTGCTGGTTTTGGACGGCGAATGATGCGGGTTGGGCAGCTTTCACTCAATCTCCCGAATCTGCATCGGCGGTTCGGCGTTCAGCGATTCGCAGCCGCGCTCGGTGACGGTGTAGACATTCTCGATGCGCACGCCGAACTTGCCAGGCAGGTAGATCCCAGGCTCAATCGTGAAGCAGTGCCCGACCTCTAAGATGCCGTCGTAGGTCTGTGCGAGGTAAGGCGGCTCGTGGACGGACAGCCCAATGCCGTGCCCTGTGCGGTGGACGAAGTAGTCGCCGTAGCCTGCTTTCTCGATGACGGCGCGGGCAGCGCGGTCAACTTCGCGGGCGGGCGCGCCGGGCTTGGCGGTCTCGCGGGCGCGCATGTGCGCCTCGTAGACGATTTCGTACACCGCGCGCGCTTCGTCGGAGGCGCGCCCGACGCACGCCACGCGCGTGATGTCGCTGCAGTAGCCCTCGTACACCCCGCCGAAGTCGATAACCACGATGTCGCCCTTTTGCAAGGCGCGCTGGCTGGTGGTGTGGTGCGGCATCGCGCTCATCTCGCCTGAGGCGACCAACGGGATGCCGAACGCTAGCTTGGAACCCATATCGAACAGCGCGCGCTGGATGGCAATCGCGACCGCCCATTCACTGTAGCCCTCCATGCAGCGCTCCAGTCCAGAGGCGAGCGCGTCGTCGGTCAGGCGCGCGGCTTCGCGCATGCAGCGCAGCTCCTCCGCGTCCTTGACCGCGCGCACGCTGCCCATCAGTTCGCCCCCCGCGCGAAACAGCGCGGCAGGCAGCGCCTCCTGCAAGCGCAGCAGGAACGCGGCAGGCATCTCATCGTCGACGGCGATGGTCGCGGTTTCAAGGTCGTAGTCGCGCGTGCAGGCTTCCAACGCGCGGCTGGGTCCGTCCGAATCGTGCCACACATAGCGCGTTTGCCAGCCTGCGGGGTTGGTGGCGGTGCTTGTCGCGCTTAGCGTCGGCGTGAACCACACAGGCTCGCCTTGTTGCGACACCAGCAGGAACATCAGTCGCTCCAGCGGCGGCTCCGAGAAGCCGCTCAGGTACTGCATGTTGACCTGCGTCGCTGCGAGGTACACATCGACGCCCTCGCGCAGCATCGCCTGCTGCAGCGTCTCCAACCGTCGACGATAGCGTTCCATCTCAGCCGCCTCCCATACGAATCATCAGCCAGTCGTTCAGCAGGTAATAGATGCGCCCAATCAAAAGCGCCATACGCGCCATGACCGTGTTGCCGAAAATCGCGCCCAGCCCAATCATCAGGAACCACCGCCCCCAAATCGCGACGCGCTTGACGGGTCCCCGCTGCTCGTAGGAGAAAGTAAAATAGGTCAGCACCGACAGCAAAATGACGACAAACAGGATATTGTTAATCATCATCCCGTAGGTCATATCAGGGTTTGCGTCGCTGACCCAAAGCGGTTTCTGCAGCGTGCTGTTGAGTTGGGGCAAGTAGCGCGAACTGAACTCTTGGAAAAACAGCCCCGCCGACGCGCCAATCAGCGTGCCAATCACGATGCGGCTGATCCACCCATACCGCTCGCTGAAGATGAAATAGAGGTACATCCCATACGGCACGACGAACGCCCACGCCCAGTAGCCCTGAATCCAGATGGGCTCAATCCAGTAGCGGTAGAGGATGTCCACGCCCAGCGGTCCCAGCGAGTAGCCTGCCGCCAGCCCGATATACATATGCTCGAAGAAGCGATACACTGGGTTCTCGCGGTACAGCAGTGAATAGATGGCAAGCGTACACAGCACGCCAATCCATACGCTCAGCCGATCCAGATTCAGCGGTAAAAACTCTTGCAGCCAGTCCATTTTACTCCTCCCGACGCTGTTGGAGACGGTTCATGAACATCGCGAAGTTGCCCAGCAGGATGAAGACGATGATCAGCACATGCGAGAACGAAATCGCGTTCATAAAGCGCGTGCCAAGCCCGACGACGGTCAGAAGCTGCTCGTACTCTTGCGCGCCCTTCGCGCCTGTAATCATGCCTTTGATTTGCCCTGAATCGAGGTAGGTATAGGCTTCCGCCGCCATCACGGAGGTCGGGCAGTAGAGAATGCGCACATTCTTGGGGCTGTAAGAGATCCAGATTGGCACGGTGCCCGAGGGCGTCACATCGATAATCATTTTGTAGTCGCTCAGCGATTTGACGCCTTGCACGACGGGCAGTTTACTGACCTCTGTGCCGCGCACATCTTGCTTGATGGTGCCAGGCAGGTCGGTCACCATGCCTTTGATGGCGACGGTCAGGTTGGGCACGAAGCCGAAGTGCGCCCACTGCTCGCCGTATTGGTAGCCCTTCTCTTTGGTGACGCGCTCGGCGAGGCGGTACGAGATGTCGCGCGACTGCGCCTCGATGGAGATAATGGTGAACCGCGCCTGCTTGCGCATCAGGTGGGTAATGACCGCCTCCAGCTGCGGCTGGTTCTCCGCGAGGGTGCTGGCGCTCCAGTTGGAGGAAATCATCACCAAATCGCCCGGCTGCAGTTTCTCGATCTCGTCGTAGAACTTCTGCACAGGCGGCGAGATGGAAGCGGGCATCCGTATCGGCGCGACCAGGAAGGTCACGATGTTCACGAACAGAATCAGGTACAGCCACCGCCGATCGATGCCCAACATCCGTTGCCACAAGGTCTGTGTACGCGCTTGCATAGTGGTACCTCCCCTAAGTGACGCCGCGCTCCAAGCTCAGCCAGAGTCGGATTGCCATCGCCAGCCCGCCGATGCCCACGCCGAACTCGATAGCGCGTTGGGCAGGCGCGTTCAGCTGGGTCAGCACCCAGTTCGCGATTTTGGGCAGCCCGATGTTGTGTTCCAGTTGGGTCAGGAAGTTCGCGCCTTCGGGCGCGCCTGCTTCAGGCAGCCCCAGCAGGGTGTAGCTGATAAACGCGCCCAGCGGCACGACGCCAATCATCACCAGCATCGCCGTGAACATTAGGATGCTCGCCTCTACGGATCGGATGCGGAACGCGCGGTACGCCGCCGAGAAAATGTAGAACGCAATCAGCGAGAACATCGCCGCGTCCAGTTGCACCAGCGTATAGTCAAACAGGATGCTGAACGCGCGCTCCAACACGGGACCGCGCTCGACGATCTCCTTTTCCGCCAGTGTGTTGAGGATGCTCAGCGTCGCCATCACCACGAACGAGACCAGCAGCACGATGCTATAGCCCCACTGGGGGCGTTTCTGTACGGCGTTGCGCAGGTGCAGGCGCACCAGCCCGAAAGTGCCCAGCCCCAGCGCGAGCGCGCCGATAATCTGCAGCACATTCTGTGCAGGCTGAATCGCAGGCGTTAGGAAGTTGCGCGTTGGATCGTCTTGGGGGAAGAACGCCGTCCAATTCACAGGCAGGAAAAACTCCGCCGCAAAGAACAGCCCCGCTAAGAAGGTGACCGTTACGATGATGGCGCGTCGTCCGCGCGGCGGCAGCGTCTGCAGCACGGGGATCAAACCCAGAATCAGCACGAACGCGCCCGCCACAATCAGCGTCGCGAACAGCACACGCGAGCCTTCGGGCAACTGCCAAATCGTCTGCTGCGCCATCAGGTTGGTGATCATGCCCATTACTGTCCACCTCCGCCCAAGACGCTATTCCAGAAGGCTTCCCAGCCGCCTGGCTGACCCAGCAGCTTGATGATGGGCGCGTCCGTGCCTGCGATTGTCGCGGCGACCACCCCGCCGACGGTGGTCAGCGCAAACAAGAGCTTCGCGATGTCCTGCCCGACCAAGCTCCCCAGCAGCACTGGCTCACGGCTCAGGTACGCGCTGGTGGCGTAGAACTCGTCGCCAATAATCGTGTAGTCGCATGCCGCCACAAAGAACGGCACCTGCGTGAAGCTGACCGTGCCCGCAATCTGAATCGCGCCGACCATGTTGCCCGTCTCGGCGAAAATCAGCGACTCGGCGTAGAACTCGCCGAACATGAAACTTGCGGCAACGCGCTCACGCTGGATCAGCCCCGCCACACCCGATGCGAACGCGAACTGGCGGTCGGACAGGAAGCGCACATTATCGGGGTCGTATAAATCGGGGCGTCCCGCCTCGTTGTAGGCATCGGCAATTGCCTCTTGGGCGACGGCGAACACTGTTGGGTCCGCGCTGAGCAGGCGCATCGGCGTCGCAAAGCGGGCAATCTGCTTGGTGATGTATTTGAAGATGGTCAGCGCCTGCACCGCCACCACGCCGAACGCTGTCAAGCCCGGAATCATCGTCACGGGGCGCCCCAGCTCGGTGGAGCGACCAATCGCCTCGTCGATGGCGTCCAAGCCTGGGATGCGCCGAATGTAGAGCTGCGCGCCCATTCGCGCCCGTAGGATGTTCACCAGCACCGCCAGCGCGATAAACGCAATCAAGATTGCCGCAAACCAGTTGTCCTGCGCGTGTTGATAACTCATCGATTCTGCTCCTTCGCGCGGGAAGCGCGTTGCTCCTCGGTTAGCTCTTCAATCCGTTCCACGAGCCGCTCCCAGTTCTCGCGCTCGCTCAAGAGTTGCGTGTATTGGTCCACGCGGTCGAATCCAAAAAACGGCGCAAGGAACGGCGAGAAGACGATGCCTGCCTGCGAGCCGATAAAGGCGAACGGCTTGTGCAGCTCCAGAAACAGGATGGCAGGCGCGCTCAACCCGCGCTTGACGACCTGTTGCGCCAGCGCGTCGATGAGTTGCGCCTTCTGCTCCTCGCTCAGCGGCTCTCTCCAGAACTCACGCATGGCTTCGTTGTTTCAGACGCTTCGCTTTACGCTTCGATTTCGTTTCGCCCAGCGCGTGGGCGCACCGCTCACGCACGAGCGATTCGATGACCTCGCGCTGGTCGCCATACCACAGGAACACCCCGCGGTAGGCGTTCAGGCGCGACGGGTGCGCGAACGGGCTAAGCAGCACGCCGTTTTCGCCCCACACGACGCGTTTGACGCGCTCCCAGCGCATCACGCGCGGCGACCAGCCGCGTTGCCGCACGCCTTCTGCGTCCGCTTCGTAGCGTATCGGCAGCAGGTAGTCCGCCGTCGCGCTCCAGAGCATCCACAGCGCCGCCAGCCCGAAAATCCAGTGCCCCATCAGCCACGCGCCCAGCAGCGGCGCGCCCAGCAGCGCCAGCACAACCACGGGCAACCGCTCAGGCTGCGCTTTCGCCAAATGCACCTGCCACCGATACACCACAGGCGTCCCTTCGTCCATCGGCGTCTCAATTCGACGAGACGGCGACCTCTCCTGCAGGTTTCTCGCGGAACAGCAGCGCAAACGCGATTCCTGCCAGCACGGTAATCACCGTCGGCACAAGGAACACCATCGTGTAGTTCGTGACGCCATCCGTTGTGAAAAAGTCCTTCAGCCAGCCCGCGAAGAAGCCGCCAATCAGCATCCCGACGCCCAGCACGGCGACATTAATCAACGCCTGCGCCGACGAGCGCACATCGCGCGGGGCGACCATATCGGTGTAGATGAACGCTACCACGAAGAAGAACACATAGCAAAAGCCGTGCAGCGCAAGCGAGGCGACCGCCAGCCACACCGTCCACGGCACCTGCTGGTGCATCGCCCACGCCAGCGCGAACACCGCGTAGCGCGCAGGCCATGCAAAAATGCCCAGCAGCATCGTCTTGCGCACGCCCCAAATCGGCAGCACCGCAGGCAACATCAGCGCGATGGTGAAAACTTCGGCGCCCTGAGCGACCAGCGCCATGATTAAGGGTAAGTTGGTTTCCGTGATACCGACCACGCCTCCTGCCGCCTGCAGGAACGGAAAGGTCAGTATGTAATACAGTGGTAGCTCCGTTGCGATAATTAGCGCTATGATGAAAAAGACGCGATAGTTCGGGTCGCGTAGCAGGCTAAATGCCTTGAGAAACGCCAACGGATCTGTAGACTCCTTCACAGGCGGGGTGTGGGGTAGGGTCAGGCAGAGTAGAGCTGCCAGTATCGAAATCCCACCCGACAGCGCAAGCACATCAATAATGCCCCACTCCAATGAGCCGAACCAATTGCGCATTAGGTTCACCAGCCCGCCTGCTGCAATCCAGCCGATTGTGCCCCATACGCGAATGGGTCCAAACTCCACTTCGGGGTCTTTTAGGTTGCGGAAGGCGACCGAGTTGGACAGCGCGAGCGTCGGCGCGTAGAAGAAAGCGTAAGCAAGCATCAGCGCGGTCATCGGCACAAACTCGCGCTGGAACGCCAACCCGAACAACAGCACCCCGCCCAGCAGGTGGAACAGCGCCAGCGCGTACTGCGCGGGCATAAACCGATCTGCAACTTGACCTGCCGTAAACGGCACAATCAAGTTCATCAAGGGGAGCGTGTTGTAAATCCAAGCAATCTGTTGCCCTCCAAAGCCAAGTTCCTTCTCCAAGTAGCCCGACAGCGCGACCGACCACGCGCCCCAGATGGCGTACTGCAGAAACATCATCACCGCCAAGCTGGGACGCTCAACAAGCACCCGAAACGCTACCGCAAACACATTCTCCCGTCGTTCCATAGTCATCTCCTGCCTGCGTGGTCTCGCGACGGTTTCTGGGCATCAAGGGCAGGGTTGAGATTGCCCCCCTCCTTGAGGTTCCCCCCGCTTCGCGAGGGGAACCAACCCGCTTCGGTTCCCCCTGCTTGCAGGGGGAACCTGCAGGAGGGGGTTCCAAAGATCCGCCGCGTTTTCGTGTCCAGAAGAGATAGTTTTGCATTCCTGCGCCGATTCCTGCCATGTGTCCAGTATAATTGCGCTGTGCGAATCGTGTTGACGGGTGCAACGGGCTATGTTGGGGGGCGTTTAGCGCCGCGCCTGTTGGAGCGGGGCTACTGCGTGCGCGTGCTGGCGCGGGACGCGAGTCGGCTGGCGGCGCGCCCCTGGCGCGAGCAGGTGGAGGTATACGAGGGCGATGTGGGCGACGCCGACGCTGTGCGCCGCGCGTTGGACGGCGCAGAGGTCGCCTACTACCTCGTGCATTCGATGCAGTCGGACGCGGATTTCGCGGCGCGCGATCGGCGCAACGCGGCGGTGTTCGCTGAGGCGGCGCGCGCGGCGGGCGTGCGCCATGTGGTCTATCTCGGCGGGCTGCTGCCCAAAGGCGGCGCGCCGAGCCTGCATCTGGGCAGCCGTGCCGAAGTCGGGCAAATCCTGCGCGAGGGGACGCCCTGCACGGAGCTGCGCGCGGGACCTATCATCGGCTCTGGCTCCGCCTCGTTCGAAATGGTGCGCTACCTGACCGAGCGGTTGCCGATAATGATTACCCCGCGCTGGATCGACAACCTCGTCTCGCCGATTGGCATTCGCGATGTGCTGCGCTATCTGGTGGCGTGCGCCGAGCGTGCGCCGATGGGCGTGGTGGAGATTGGCGCGCCGCCGCTGAGTTTCCGCGCGATGATGGCGATTTACGCGGAGGCGCGCGGGCTGAAACGGCGCATCCTCAAGACGCCCGTGCTTGCGCCCAAGCTCGCCGCGCTGTGGGTCGGGCTGGTGACGCCGATTCCGAACCGTATCGCCGTGCCGCTGGTGGAGGGCATCGTGCGCTCGCTGGTCGCCGACGCCACGCGCGCCCAAGAGCTGTTCCCCGACATCCAGCCGATGAGCTACCGCGAGGCGGTGGAACTCGCGCTCACACGAATCTCCGAGAATGCCGTTGAAACGCACTGGAGCGGCGCACTGGGCACGGCGCGCACCTACACCCTGGAAGACTGGGAAGGGCTGATTCGCGAGGTGCGCAGTGTGCTGGTAGACGCGCCGCCCGAAGCGGTGTTCCGCGCGTTCTGCTCGCTCGGCGGCGATACGGGCTGGCTGGTGTGGAACTGGGCGTGGCGACTGCGCGGGCTGATTGACAAGCTCGTCGGCGGACCAGGCTTGCGCCGCGGGCGACGCCACCCCTACGAACTGCTGCCCGGCGAGGCGGTGGACTTCTGGCGCGTGGAGGAGGTCGTGCCCAATCGTCGGCTGCGCCTGCGCGCGGAGATGAAGACGCCCGGCAAGGCGTGGCTGGAGTTCGAGGCGATTCCCGAAGGCGGGCGCACGCGCCTGGTGCAGACCGCGCTGTTCGAACCGCGCGGGTTGCCCGGCGCGCTTTACTGGTATGCGCTCTACCCGATCCACCGCGTGATTTTCAGCGACATGGCGCGCGCGCTTGCCCAGCGCGCCGAAGCCGAGCATAGGCTATGCGCGAGTCGCTCCGAATAGTCGTCGCCTGCACGCTTGCAGCGGTGGGGTACGGCATCCTGCACGATTTGATTACCGCGCATGTGTGCGTGGAGTATTTCACCGAGTGGCATCCCCAGATTGTATCCAGCCGCAATCCTGTGGTTCTCGCGTTGGTGTGGGGTGTAGTGGCAACTTGGTGGGTGGGTGCGCTGTTGGGCGTGCTGCTGGCAGTTGTTGCACGCGCGGGTAGTCGCTATCCGAAGCTCGCGCTCTCGCAGTTGGCGCGTCCGATTGCCTATGTGTTGGGAATCACGGGCGTCGCCGCGCTTGCGCTGGGGCTGGCAGGGTACTGGAGCGTGTGCGCGTGGGGCGCGCCGCCGTTTGTACCGCCTGCCGACGCCGTGAGCGACTGGCGTCCCTGCTGCGCCGTTGCAATCGCCCACAGTGCTTCGTATGGGGTAGGGTTTCTGGCGAGCGTTGGGGTCTGCATCTGGGTCATCAGGAGGCGCGTGCTGGGTGGGTAGGATGCTGCAGGGGTACACTCCAACAGTCTATGCGAGGTGAGCGACGACAAACCAAACGACTACCGCCTGCGCTCGGACCCTTAGACAACCCGCTCAAGGGCTGGGCGGCGTACTGGTTCCCGTGGCTAACGGAATACTACCAGCCCGTGCGCATGAATTTCCACTATGTCTCGTGGCGCGAACTGGAGCCGAACCCGCAAGACTACCGCTTTGCTCAGTGGGCGCAGAGCTGGAATCAGACGCGCCCTGACACGCGTGAGAACCATGGGGTATTCCGCGTCTACTTGGACTACCCTGGTCAGCCCACAGGCGTGCCGCAGTGGCTGATTGATATGGGCGTGGAGATGCGTCCCTACAGCGACTACGGGGGCGGTCTGTCGCCCGATTATGACGATCCGCGTTTGGTGCAGGCGTTGGTGCGCTTCATCCGCGCGCTGGGGGCGTACTTTAACAACCACCCGCGCGTGGCGTTTGTGCAGCTGGGGCTGCTGGGCTTCTGGGGCGAATGGCACACATGGCCGCGCCCCGAGCTGTTCGCCAGCGACGCCACACAGCGCACTGTTGTGGACGAGATGCGCGCGGCGTTCCCCAACAAAATCCTGCAGGCGCGCACGGCAAACGGCTATCTGGGCGTCCACCCGTGGCTGGGCTACCACGACGACATGTTCCCCGAAGACACCGACGGCGGCGAAGCGTGGCACTTCCTGCCCAACTTGCGCCGCGCTGGGCGCGACCAGAACTGGAAGGTCGCCTGCATCGGCGGCGAGATGGTGCCCAATCAAGCCCTGCGCTGGCTCACCACCGATTGGAGCATTACCCGCACGATGCTGGAGCGTGGGCATTTCACCTACTTGGGACCCTACTGCCCGCCGCTGGAGAACCACAACTCGAACACCACCTTTCTCCAGAACAGCCAGTGGATGGTGCGGCGGATGGGCTACGAATATCGGCTGGACAGGTTGCAGTGGACGCCGCAGGTACAGCGTGGCAGGCGCATCGAAATCACCCTGTCAGGCGAGAATCAGGGCGTCGCGCCGTTTTATTACCCGTGGCAGGTCAAGATGGCGCTGCTCAACAGCGCGAACCAGCCTGTGCTGCAGTGGCAGGTGAAGGCGGACATCCGCAAATGGCTACCGGGCGCGTTCGGGTTCACGACCGTCTCGCCCATCATCACGCTCGCGCGGGGGACTTATCGGCTGGCGCTGGGGATTATCGACCCGTGGCGCAACCGTCCGCGCATTCGGTTCGCCAACAACCTGCCCGTGGTGAACGGCTGGACTGTGCTGGAGCAAGTGCGCGTGGTCTAAGCGGGTACACTTGTCGGCGGTGATGCCGATGCGTGCGTCTACGCTGCCGTCCAAGCGCAAGCGCAAACTCACAGAAGCCGAGTTCCTGCGCCTGCCTGACGACGGGCGTAAATACGAACTCGTCGATGGGGAAGCCAGAGAAGTGCCTGCGGGACACGAACACGATGTGATTGGTATGCGGTTGGGGGCGCGGATACTTAGCTGCGCCTCCAGCCGACGCGGGTATGTGGCAGGCTCTCAGGCGGGCTTTCGGATGCTGAGCGGCAACATCCGCAGCCCCGATGTCGCCTTCACGCTCAAGGAGCGTCTGCCCGACGGCAAGCCGTCCAAAGGCTTCGAGGAGGGCGCGCCCGACCTTGCGGTGGAGATTGTCTCGCCGAACGAAGACGCCGCTGACCTGCTGCGCAAGGTGGGCGAGTATTTCGCGTCGGGCGCGCAGCAGGTGTGGCTGCTGTTCCCCGAAACACGCACAGTGAATGTGTATACCTCGCCGTTCAGCGTGCGCACGCTACAGCCAGACGACGAACTCACAGGCGGCGACCTCTTGCCCGACTTTCGCTGCACGGTGCGGGAGCTGTTTGAGGCGGAGTAGCTTACGCCTCCTCCAGCGGGCAGTTCAGCAGCGGGAAACTGCGCATGCCCACGCCACCAGGGAACATGACCGTGACGACCGTCTCCGCTGCCTTGACGACGATGCCCGTGCCGAGTTCAGGATGGCGCACGCGCTGCCCTGGCAGGAACGGCGCAGGCTTCGCGGGCGTCGTGGGGCGGGCAACCGCCTGCTTGGGCGCGCTCGGCTTGGGCGTGCTGGGCGTCGCCGCGCCGTACAGCACCTGATACAGCGTTGGCATCGGCTCGTCGCCCAGCGCACGCAAAAACGGCGACGGCACGCTGCTGCGCCTGCCCTCATACCAACCGCGCGACAGCGCGTAGGTCAGGTGCAACTCATCCTTGGCGCGGGTCATCCCGACATAGCACAGGCGTCGCTCCTCCTCAATCTCGCGCGGCTCCTCGCTGCGGGCGTGCGGCAGCAGACCCTGCTCCAGCCCCACCAGAAACACGACAGGGAACTCCAGCCCTTTGGCGGCGTGCAGCGTCATCAGCACGACCTGATTCTCGCGCTCATCGAGCGTGTCCAAGTCCGACACCAGCGACACATACTGCAGGAAGCGCATCAGCGGGCTGAGTTCGGCGGCGTCGGGTTCCTCATCTGCGTCGCGGGTTTCGAAGCGCGCGGCGATGTTGACCAACTCACGCACATTGCCCGCGCGGTCAATCGCTTCGGGATCGCCGCGCTGCTCCACCCACGCGAGGTAGCCCGTCTCGTGCAACACGGCTTTCAGCGTGTCGGTCAGCGTGTGCGTCTCGGCGTACTCGCGCAGCTGCTCGATTATCGCTACGAAGCCCAGCAGGGCGTTGCGCGTGCTGGCGGGCAGTTGCTGCAGCAGCAGTGGGTCGTGCATCGCGCGGTAGAGGCTGATTCCGCACTCGGCGGCATAAGTCTGCACCTGCTTGAGGGTCGCCTGCCCGATTTTGCGCGGCGGGGTGTTCACGATTCGCAGCAGGCTCAGCGAATCGTCGGGGTTTGCCAGCAGACGCAGGTACGCCAGCACATCCTTGATCTCCTTGCGGTCGTAGAAGCGCAGCGCGCCGACCAGCCGATGCGGGATGCGCTCGCGCATAAACCGCTCCTCGAACGCACGCGACTGGGCATTGGTGCGGTACAGCACCGCGAAGTCGCCATAGCGTCGCCTGCCCAGTTGCACTTGGCGGTAGATATAGTCCGCGATGATGCGCGCCTCCTCTTCCTCGTCGCGGGCGGGGGTGAGGGTAATCGGCGCGCCGCCTGTGCGCTCCGTCCACAACCGCTTCGGCGCACGCATGCGGTTCTCGCTCACCACCTTGAACGCCGCGTCCAAAATCACCTGCGTCGAGCGGTAGTTCTGCTCCAGTTTGATGACCTTCGCGTCGGGAAAGTCTTTTTCGAAGCGCAGGATGAGTTCCACCTCCGCGCCGCGAAAGGCGTAGATGGACTGGTCGTCGTCGCCGACCACGCACAGGTTGCGGTGCTTCTCTGCCAGCAGGCGCGTCAACACATACTGCGCGTAGTTCACATCCTGATACTCATCCACGAGGATGTAGCGGAACTGGTCTTGGTAGCGTTCGCGGGCGTGCGGTTGCGTCTCCAGCAGTTCAATCACTTTGTTGATGAGGTCGTCGAAGTCGAGGGCGTTCGCGGCGCGCAGGTAGGTCTCGTACCGCTCGTAGACGCTGGCGACGATGCGCTCGAAGTAGTCGCTGGCGCTTTCGCGATAGGCGTTGGGGGTGATGAGTCGCTCTTTGGCGCGGCTGATAGCGTTGCGGACGGCGCGTGCGCCGATTTGCTTCTCGTCGATGTTGAGGTCAATCAGCACGCGGCGCACCACCTCCAGTTGGTCGCTGTCGTCGTAGACGACGAAGTTGGGCGGGATGTCGATGGCGCGTCCGCTTTCGCGCAAGATGCGTGCGCAGACCGCGTGGAAGGTTCCGACCCACAGCCCGCGCGCTTCATGCCCCTCCAGCAGGCGGTTCAGGCGCTCTTTCATCTCGTTTGCCGCTTTGTTGGTGAAGGTGACCGCCAAGATGTGGCGCGGGGGCACGCCGTGTTCGCGAATCAGGTGCGCGATGCGGTAGGTAATCACGCGCGTTTTGCCCGACCCCGCGCCCGCGAACACCAGCAGCGGACCGTCCTTGTGCAGCACCGCCTCCAGCTGCTCCAAGTTCAGCGTGCTGAGATCCATCGCGTGAAAGTGTACCCCGCGCGGAGGCGCCACGAAGTGGACTCGCGTTCGCAGTGCATTGACTGGCAACTGGAGTGAATTGACTCGCGCCTGCAGTGCGTTGACTCGCGTCCGCAGTGCATTGACTCGCGCCCGCAGTGCATCGACTCGCGTCTGGAGTGAATTGACTCGCGTTCGCAGTGCATTGACTCGCGTCTGCAGTGCGTTGACTCGCGTCCAGAGTGAATAGACTCGCAACTGTGCTGAACGGCGATTTCCCTCACCCTCCTTGCCCCCTCTCCCGCACGCGGGCAAGGGTGGAACGCGCATCAGGGCGCACCGCCGTGCGCCCCTACACCCCTCTCCCACTGCGTGGGAGAGGGGCTGGGGGTGAGGGCACGGCGATTTTCCCTCACCCCCTTTGTCCCCCTCTCCCGCACGCGGGCAAGGGGGGAACGCGCATCAGGGCGCACCGCCGTGCGCCCCTACACCCCTCTCCCACGCAGTGGGAGAGGGGCTGGGGGTGAGGGCACGGCGATTTTCCCTCACCCCCCTTGCCCCCCTCTCCCGCACGCGGGCGAGGGGGGAATGCGCGGCTCCTCTCTCCCACCCTGTGGGAGAGGGGTTGGGGGTGAGGGCACAACTACGGCGTGAAGTCCATATCGGGCGTGATGCGCCGTGTGAAGGCTGCCAGCAGGCGCGCGGCGTTCTCGACATCCTCCAGCGCAAGCAGCTCGCACGGGGTATGCATGTAGCGCAACGGCACGGAGACCAGCCCAGTCGCCATGCCCGCCTTGTTGAGTTGCATGGCGTTCGCGTCGGTGCCTGTGCCGCCGCCCGCCGCCTCCAACTGGTACGGGATGCCCTCCGCCTCCGCCGCTTCCACCAGCATCTCGAACACGCGCGGGTTAATATTCGCCCCGCGACAGATGACGGGTCCCTTGCCGGGCTTGATGTCGCCCACGCGCCGCTTGTCGACGGTGGGGTAGTCCGAGGCGTGCGTCACATCGACGGCGATTCCGACGGGCGCGTCCACGCCATACGCGCTGGTGCGTGCGCCGCGCAGCCCGATCTCCTCCTGCACAGTCGCCACGGCGTACACCGCCGCGGTGGGGCGGCTTTCTGCCAGCAGGCGCAACGCCTCCGCCACGATGAACGACCCCATCTTGTTGTCGAACCCGCGTGCCGTCGCGAAGTCGTTCTGCAGCTCCTGAAACTCCACCGCGAAGGTCACGGGGTCGCCGATGCGCACTTTGGACTGCGCGTCTTCCTTGTCTTTCGCGCCGATGTCGATCCAGAGGTCGTGCAACTTAGGCGCTTTGCTCCGCTCGTCCTCGTCCAGCAGGTGGATGGGCTTTTTGCCGATGACGCCAGGGATGGAACCGTGCTTCGTATGTACCAGCACGCGCTGCCCGACGGGAATCACAGGGTCGTGCCCGCCGATGGGACCGAAGTAGAGGAACCCCTCGTCGGAGATGTATTTGACGATGAAGCCGATTTCGTCCATGTGCCCTGCGAACATCACGCGAGGCTTACCGTCGGGGTTCAGCACGGCGATGGTGTTGCCCATCACATCGGTGTAGACCTTATCGGCGAACTCGCGTGTGTAGGCGCGGTAGACCTCCGCGGCGCGTTGCTCGTAGCCCGACGGCGACGGCGCGTTCACAATCGCCTTCAGAAACGCCAGCGACTCTGCTCTCATAGGCTCTCTCCTATCGTGCGTAGTAGGTGTGCCATTTCGATGGCGCTGAGCGCGGCTTCGCTGCCCTTGTTGCCCATCTTGCCGCCTGCGCGTTCCAGCGCCTGCTCGAAGGTCGCCTCGGTCAGGATGCCCAGCGCGATGGGCTTGCCCGTCTCCAGCATCAGGTGCATCAGTGCGCTGCAGACCGCGCTGCTGATGTGCTGGGCGTGGCTGGTCTCGCCTTGCAGCACCGCGCCGAGGCATATGATGGCGTCGTATTCGCCCGACTGGGCACACTCGCGGGCAATCAGGGGGATCTCCCAGCTGCCCGGCACGGCATAGGTGTCGATGGCGTTGGGGTCGGCGCCGTGGCGCAGCAGGGTCTGAATCGCGCCCTCTTTGAGGCGGTCGGTGATCAGCTCGTTGTAGCGGCTCACTACTATTGCGAACCGCAAGCCCTGCGCGCTCAGCGTGCCTTCGAAATGGCTCATCGGCGAATGTTATACCTGATAGGAGGCGTCCACCTCCTCCCCCAGCCGATAGAACCGCCCGCGCGAGTAGGCGATGGCGCGTTTGGCGGGGTCGCCCACCGCGCGCAGTGGCTCGCCGACGACCAGCATGTGGCTGCCGTAGACGCGCCGATCCAGCACCCGACACTCGAACTGCGCCGCCGCGCCCGCGATCAACGGCGCGTCGATATACTGCGCAGGCTCCGTCGGGATTTGGAACGCGCGGATTTTGTCTACCGCGCTGCCAGAGTGCCTGCCGCAGGCGCGCCCGATCCACGCTTGGTCTTCCGCCAGCAGGCTCACGCCGAAGGTGGTTGCCCGCTCGATCAGCCCGCGCGTGAAGCGCTCCTCGCCCACAAACACGCCTATCAGCGGCGGCTTGAGCGACACAGGCGCGCACCATTCCGCGCTCATCGCGTTCACCACGCCATCCACAACAACGGTAATCACGCTCACGGAGTTGATAAACCGCCACGCTTCGCGGTCAATCTGCGTTAGGGGCTGCATAGGCGCGATTGTACCCGACGGTATAATTCGCGCTGTGAATGTGCGTCGGTTCGTGGAGCGTCGCAAGGCGCGCTGGGAACGGTTCGAGCAGTTGCTGGACGCGCTGCAGTGGTCGGGGGGCAAGGGGCTTTCGCGCGCCGACTTGGACGAGTTGGGCAGGCTGTACCGTCAGGCGGCGGCGGATTTGGCGTATGCGCGGCAGCAGGGCGCGGACGCCAGCGTGGTGGAGTACCTGAACGCGCTGATGGGGCGGGCGCACGGCGCGTTGTATCGTGCGCGGCGGGGCAGCGTCAGGGGCGCGCTGCGCCACTTCTGGTACGGCTTTCCCGACGCCGTGCGCCGACGCGCAGGCTATGTGTGGGCAGCGATTGGCTTCACCCTGCTGGGCGCGCTCATCCCGTTCCTGATGATCCTCGCCAACCCCAGCATCGCCCAGACGCTTGTCGACCCCCAGTGGCGCCCCGTGTTCGAACAGTGGAAGTCGGGGCAGCAGCGCGCGCCGGGCGAGACAGGCATGGCGTCGGTGATGAGCAGCTTCTACTTCGTGAACAACTCGCGCGTGGCGATGCTGGCGTTCGGGCTGGGGGTGTTTTGGGCGATTCCGACGGTCTACCTGCTCATCATCAACGGCTTCCTGCTGGGCACGCTGGCGGGCGAGATGTACCATGTGGGCAAGCTGGGCTTCCTGCTGGTCTCGATTTACCCGCACGGCGTGCCTGAGTTGGGCGCGGTGTTTCTGTGTGGGGGCGCGGGGCTGATGCTGGGGCGCGCGATGATTGCGCCAGGCGATTTGACGCGCTCGGAAGCGGTGCGCCAAGTCGCGCCCGATGCGTTCCTCATACTCGCAGGCTCCGTCGTGCTGATCTTCATCGCCGCGTTCATTGAGGCGTTCTTCTCGTTTTACGCCTTTCCGAGTTGGTCGAAGTTCCTGTGGGGCACGGTGGAGCTGGTTGCGCTACTGGGCTACATTTTGTGGGTGCGCGCGCCGAGTTCGAGCGGGGCGCGTCGGTAAGTCCTCAGGCGTCGCCGTCTGCGGGCGCGCCGCCAGCCGACGACGCCCATCATCGCGCCGATGAATGCGACCCAGCCCAGCCCTGCGGGGAACGCCCTGCGTCGCGCGACCGCCTCCGCCGCGACCACAGGGGCTTTGAGGATCGGCTTCGCGTCGCGGTAGACCACCAGCCAGCCTGCGGGGTCGCCTGCCTGCACAGGGGCGCGCAGCGGGTTCGCTTGCACCGCCCAGCGGTAGCGCGCCTTGTGCGCCTTTGGCGCGACCCAGCGTAGCGTCTGCGCCAAACGCAACGAAGCCTTCGCCGTCTCGCCGTCCACCACCTCCGCCTCGCCGACCGCCATACCCGCAGGCAACTCCATCCGTTCCCAGTCGTTGAAGCCGTGTTCCATCAGCGCAATCGTGTCCCCCACGCGCTGCGGGCTGTTCAGCACCACCGTAATCAGCCGCCTGCCGTCGCGCTGCGCCGACCCCGCGAAGCAGTAGCCTGCCTGATTAGTGTAGCCCGTCTTGACCCCCTCGGCGTCAGGGTACTCCTGCAGGAACTTCGCCTTGTTCACCATCCACAGGTCGTCCTGGTTCACGGATCGCTCCACGATGTAGTAGGGCGTCTTCACAATCGTGCGGAAGGTCTCGTTCTGCATCGCGTAGCGGGTGATGAGCGCGAGGTCGTAGGCGGTGGAGAAGTGGCGCGGGTCGTGCAGCCCATGGGGGTTCACAAAGCGCGTATGCTTTGCGCCGAGCGATTTGGCTTTCTCGTTCATCAGCTGGGCGAACGCTTCCACAGAGCCTGCGGCATGCTCCGCGAGGGCGACCGCCGCGTCGTTGGCAGAGCGCAGCATCAGCGCGTAGAGCAGGTCGCGCACCTTCACCTCTTCGCCGACGCGCAGGTGCATCGAACTCGCCTGCGTGTTCACCGCGCGCTTGGAGGCTTTCACGACCGCGTCCAAGTCGCACTGCTCCAACACGAGGATTGTCGTCATCACCTTCGTGATACTGGCGGGCGGGAGGGGCTTGTGCGCGTTTTTGGCGTACAACACTTGTCCCGTTTCAGCGTCCATCAGAACCGCTGCGCGCGCCTGCACCTGCGGCGCGCCTGCCCAGCCCAGCGCAAGCGCAAACAGCCAACCTAAAATCACTCCGCTCCAGCGACGCATAGCCTCTATTATGCCACTTGTGGGGCGAATCCTGCCGTGGCGCCCTCCGCGCCTCTAAAGATTCGCGCCCGCTGCCAATAATACGGGGGTGATGGTCGGAGTGAACCTGCTTGCGGTCGGGGCAGTGGTAGAACCGAAGTCGGGGGACACATCGGCAAACGCTGTCTCGCCGAGCGAGGGGACAGAGTTCGCGGGGGTGCTGGAGGCGATGCTGCCAGCAGACGCCCTGCCCGCCTCCGAAGAGTCGGCGTTGCCTAACGCCGACGCGCTGGGGGCGCAGTTCGCTGCCGTGGGGCTGATGACGCTGCCGTTGCCGCTCTCAATCGAGCCAACAACGACCACAGATTACCCCGCACAGACGCTCGAACCACGCCTGCACACTGCGGGGGACGCGAGGACGCTACCGACCGAACCGACTCTATGGCTTGAACCCATAACAGCAGCGGGGGATATACCCGAGCCTACAACAATCCTTGGGGATGGGACGGGGGATATAGACTTCGCAGAGACGCCTACGGCAGCATCCGAGAACCTCCTCGCGGTGGAGGGGGACGCGCCGCCTGCAGCCGCCCGTCAGGCGGAGCCGCCTCCTCCATCGCCCTCCACACCGACGCTGGACGGCGCATCTAACAGCGCATTAGCAGGCGCGCCTGCCAACGACAGCGCGACGCTGCAGAACCAGCCATCTCCGAGCGGCAGCCCACAGGCGACTCAGCCTGAACCGCGCCTGCCTCGCGACGAGCAACCTGCGGGGCAACAGGAGCCGCGCACACTGACAGCCACACACACCACTGCCCCTGCCCAATATACGCCGCATGCGCTTTCTGCCGCCGAGAGCGCATCCCCCCTACACTACGCCGAGCCGAACTGGAACGCCGCCGAGCAGGTCGCGCAGCACATCGAGCGCATGGTCTACGAACGCGAGCGCAACAGCCTCACGGTGCGCTTAGACCCGCCCGAACTGGGGGTCGTCGAGCTGCGCATCCAAGCCACAGGCGGCGAGGTGCAGGCGTGGCTGACCGCCGAGCGCGACCTGACCCGCCAGATGTTGCAGCAAGCCCAGCAGTACCTGCGCGAGCAACTCGAATCGCGCGGGCTGCACCTGACCCACTTCGATGTGGGCGCACAGAGCCAGTTTCAGCACGCGCCGCGCGAGCAACACACACGCTATGCGGCGCAAAGCGTATCTGCACGCACCCCCACGGCTACGGACAGCCTCCTCTACGACGGACGATGGAGCGTCTGGGTGTGAACACAACTCAGATGATGGAGGTTGGACGATGACAATCGGAGCGATACAATCGGGCGCGAACGCCCCCACAGGCAACGCGCGCACGACGATGGACACCTACCAGTTTCTGCGACTACTGATCGTGGAACTCACTTCGCAGAACCCGATGGATCCTGTCAAAGACCGCGACTTTCTCGCGCAGATGGCGCAACTGAACACCGCGCAGCAGATGGAGCGCATCGGCAACATGTTCACCACCTTCCAAGCAGCAGGGCTAATCGGGCGCGAGGTGGAAGCCGTCCTGCCGACAGGCGCCGTGCTAACGGGCAAGGTGGAATCAGTGCAGATGCGCGCAGGGCGCGTGCTGCTGACCATCAACGGCGAGACGGTCGCGCTTGAGACCATACGCACGATACGCTAAGGGGGTAACGCTATGTGGCAGGCAATGCTTTCGGGAGTCGCCAGTCTGAAGGCGCACCAGCAGAAGATGAATGTCATCGGCAACAACATCGCGAATATCAACACCACAGGGTTCAAGAGCAGTCGGGTGCATTTCCAAGACCTGATGGCGCAGACCTTTCGCGCCGCGAGCCGTCCCAGCGCGGTGCTGGGCGGGGTGAACCCGATGCAGGTCGGGTTGGGCGTCAAGGTCGGCGCAATCGATGTGCATACCTTGCAAGGCGCGCTGGAGATGACAGGGCGCACAACCGACCTTGCGATTCAGGGCAACGGCTACTTTATGCTGACCAACGGGCGCGATGTGCATTACTCGCGCGACGGCGCGTTCGGACTCGACTCGTCGGGCTTTCTGGTGCATCGCGGCACGGGCTGGAAGGTGCTGGGCTGGATGGCGGACGCGGGCGGGCGAATCGATACGAACCAGCCGATTAACGCCAGTTCGGTGCTGCAGTTCCCTGTCGGCTCGCAGGCGGCGGTGCGCCAGACGACCGTCGTGGAGTATACGGGAAACCTGAACGCGAACGCGCTTCCTGCGGCGACCTACGCGGCGACGGTGCGGGTGTACGATGCACTCGGCGGCGCGCACGATGTGACCATCACCTTCACCAACCGCCAGACGCCGCCGGTGGGCACGCCGCCCGCAGGCGCAGTGAGTTCATGGGACTGGAGCGCGAGCGTCGGCGGTGTGCCCGTCGGCGACTACACCACTGGCACGAACACTCGCCTCTACTTCAACGGGCGGGGCGAACTCGTCGGCGCGACAACCCAGCAAATCACCATCACCCCCACCAACGGCGCGCCGCCGTTCACCGTGAACTTAGACCTGAGCCAAATAACCTCGCTGGCGACAGAGAGCATCGTGCAACCCGTCTACCAAGACGGCTTCCCGCCTGGCACGCTGCAGGAGTTCACGATAGCCATCGACGGCACGATTCAGGGCGTCTTTTCGAACGGGCTGTCGCGCCCGATGGGACGCATCGCGCTGAGCCTGTTCGCCAACCCTGCGGGGCTGTTCCGACTGGGCAACAACATGTGGCGCGTCACGGACAACTCGGGGCTGCCCCAAATCGGCGCGCCGACCACAGGCGGGCTGGGGGAAATCAACGCGGGCTACCTGGAGCAGTCCAATGTAGACCTTGGGAGCGAGTTCGCCGACATGATTGTCACCCAGCGCGGGTTTCAGGCGAACACCCGTATTGTGTCCGTCGTGGACGAACTGCTGGCGGATGTGGTGAATATGAAGCGGTAGGCGGCAGGCTAATTCGGTGGACAGTTGTGCGCAGCGCATAATCGTCCCCCCACGCAGAGGTATACCTCTCTTGCCCACCATGACAAGGGCAAATGAGAGGAGGCGATACGCCATGCAACGGGGAATCGTGTTTCGAGCTTGGGTGTGTGCAAGCGCAGTGGCGTCGCTGGCAAGCGGCGTCTGGACACAGCAGCCTTCGATCACCTGGCTGGGCACGCTCCCGAACGGCGCACGGAGTTATGCGCAGGGCGTCTCGGCGGACGGCGCGGTGGTCGCGGGCTATGACGAGGCAGTGATTGACGACGAGGGCGTCGGGGGTGAACTGCGCGCGCTTCGCTGGACGCGCAGCAGCGGCGCAGCCCCGCTGGCGACTCTTGGCGCGAACAGCCAATCGCTGGCGGTCTCGGCAGACGGCAGCATCCTTGTCGGTTGGACGGAGGATACAGCAGGTATGTGGCGTGCGGCTAAGTGGGAAGCGGACGGCAGCCTGACCCTACTGGGCACGCTGGGCGGAAACGAGAGCGCGGCGTATGGCGTGTCTGCCGACGGCGCGGTCATCGTCGGCTGGGCAGAGGACGCAGCGGGACGCCACGCAGCAGTTCGCTGGAGGAACGCTATCGCCGTCGAAAGCCTCGGCGTCCCTGCAGGATTCACCATGAGTTGGGCGACAGGTGCGTCTGCCGAAGGCGATGTGATTGCCGCCGTCGCCTACGCCGACCGGGTTTAGTTGCCGTAGAGGGCGCGTTTGAGAACGGGTTGGAGGATTGCCCATTCGTCGTTGGTCAGGTCTGTCTCGTAGGGTTGGCGTGTGATGGTCTGTATAGCCGATAGGATACCCGATAGTCAACAATTGCTCGACGGCCTCTTAGAAGGGCGTGATTATACCACAATTACTCAGAGATTCTCGAGCAGATCTTCCGACAGCGCGGTTTCACCACCACCCCGACCGTTGCAGGCAGCGAGATCAGCCAAGAGGTGCAACTTGCTGCGCAGCAGGCAGGCTGCGCCGTCGCGCTGAACGGACGCTACGAGTTCGACCTGCCGTTTCGGGGGTAGGGGTTGCGGGCGATGGCTTGTAAGTGCCTATGCAGTGGATTTTCAACATACAACGCCGCTGCTCCCCCTAACCTCCCCCGTCAACGGGGAGGGTCGGGGTAGGGACTCAAATCCCTACGCAGAGACACCTAAAGCAACGATGTCATCTCCGCCATCTTATTTAAGCATCGGAGCCACTGCCTCATCGCGTCCCAAGCCTCGTCGGGGTTATTTAGCGGCTGCTCCACATGAGCGACCCGTGTGTTGCGGAACTGATTGACAGGAGCAAGCAGTGTATACAACTCCTGCATCTCAAGTGTGGAAAAGAGTTCTGCAACATCTTTCCAGACCCCACCCTTTTTTTGTGACGGGTGTGCTGCATATTGCAGGCAGAAGAGGAGCACGCCCAGCCGCATCATAGGTCGTCCAAAGGCAAGGTTCTGCATGAGGTAGTGCCCATTACGCTGAAAAGCAGGTAGTTTAGATACGAGAAAGTAGCGCTTCCATTGAACGGACTCCTTCGGCATGCGCGGGCGCAAATTGCGCTCAAGTATTATCAGCGCGTATTCATCAAGTGGCTTCAGGAGTGGTTGAAAGGCGTGCGCGTAGTTGGGCATCTTCGTCTGGATGGCGTGATTCAACAGCATGATTGCCTGACGCATCACCTCGGCGATGGGCGCGGCAGGCTCCGTAATGCCTGCCTCCCGAAAAACTCGCTCGCACAACGATTCTAACTGCTCGCGTGCGGTCTCCTCGTCCAACGGTAGAGTCGTCTGACCTGTACGCGCCTCTTGCAGCAGCGCGCGCAACGCAGGTTCACACGCGCGCACGAGGATGTCTACAGTGTCTTCTTGGATATTCAGCAGCAACTCACACGGGATATACAGATACTGCCACTGAGTTCCACTCTTCGAAGCCGCCTCACACCACTCCATAGCGGCGCGTGCTTTGAAAGGCACAAGCGAGTCGACCCTGCCTTTGAGTTCGCACAGGAGGTAGCTTCCATCTGTGAGGCGCACGAAAAAGTCGGGCACATACAGCGCGCGGTAGCCGTCGGGACGCAGGTAGTCGATCATCAGTTTCTGCGGTCCTGCGTTCTTCGCAAACGCCGCCACATCGTGTGCGTACTCGCAGAAGTCCACGAAGATGCGCTCGCAGTCGTTGTCGCAGGGCACGAGGTTGAAAAGCGTACGCTTTGCTGGTACGGCAGGGCGGTCAGGCGTGCTGGTCGCCTGGTAAGGCTTCCAGCGCGAGAGGCGCACCCCTTGTTGCACTCGCTGACGCGCTTTCACCCGATGCACTTTGCTCAGAATTAGCGGCGTGAAGGTCGCGCGGATATGCTCTTGCACATCGGCGTCGCGCATGCGGTGATCCACCTCACCCGAATAAATATCGACAGGGCGCTCGAAAAGCACCTCGGCGATGAATCGCTCAATCAGGGGCGCAAGCGTCTGATGCGGGTTGCTGATATGACACGCGCGTCCTAACATCTGCGCAAAGTAGCTCGGCGCCGACCACGCCTGCCCCAGAAGCCCTGAATCCAACTGCATCTGGGCGATTACCTCGTCCGTGAACAGGTGTCGCTCCTCGTACTGAATCGGCTGATCGCGCTTTTGACCAATAGGCAACGGCTTGAACCGCTTCTGGAATTCGTTCTTCACCTCCTCGAAGGTCAACCCTGTCAGCTCGGTGGTGGTGACGATAGCATCCGAAAGGATAGGGATCTCAATGTCCAAGTCGGCGATGGGCTTGCTGTCGTCCACGAAGATGGAGACGGTCTGCTTGAACGCTTCGCGTATGGGCAGCACAGCGATGTCGAGCCCTTCCTGCGCCAGTTCGTCCTCGTAGAGCCTGCGGAAGGCGGGATGCTCCACCACCGTGACGATTTCAGGCACTTCTTCGTTGGGGAACATGCGGCGCAGCCCGCGTCCCAATGTCTGTTCGGGCAGTATCCCCGATTTCGCTGAGTAGGGACGCAGTGGCACGATAACGGTTACATTGCGCACATCCCACCCCTCGCGCAGCATCATCACCGAGACGACGCAGCGGTAGGGACTATCGGGCTTATCGAGGTCGCGTGACATCTCGCGTAGCAGGCGCAGGTCTTCGGGCGACATCTCGGTCTCGCTCTCGACGAACTCCTTGACCTCGCGCCCGCCGCGCTTCACGGTTTTGATTTTGCCCTTGAGGCGCGTATGAATATTCAGCACCCGCCCCTTGAGCAACGGGAATTTGTCGCTATCCAAGTATTTAGCAATCTCGTCGGCGGACCGAGCGTCTTCGGTCATCACAAACAGGATGGGCTTGCGCGTCTTCTCCAGCTCCTCATAGCTTATCTTATAGCGCTCATAGCCGATGCGCAGGTGGTTCGCATAGCGGTTGTATGCAGGCGTTTTGGCGTCGCCTTGAACCGTCAGCTCTTCCGATTCGCCCAGCACGGGCACTTTCACGACGCCTGCATCCACTGCCTCGCCCAGAGAGAAGTCGCAAATGATGTGTCGGAAGAGCTCGCCGTTGTTGTGCTTGGGAGTGGCAGTGAAGTCCAGTTGTAGGCAGATTCCGTGCTTGCCGCGCGCGAGGCTTTGGTCGTGCAGGGCGTCAATAGCGCGGTTCCACGCGAGGTCAGGGTCGTGCAAGTGATGCGCCTCGTCGTTGAGAATCATGATGCGGTCGTGTGCGGTGATTCGGGCGCGCAGTGCTTCGTCGGTCGCCAGCGCACGTGCCCGCTGCACTGGCGGACCCAGAAGGCTGTCCGTTGCCTGCGGTTCTGCTTTGCGCCCGTACAGGCGGTGGATGTTGGTCAAATAGAGCGCGCCTTGCGTCACTGCACCGCCTGGCTCGTCCTGCAGAATGACCTGCATCTGGAAGTCGCCCCGCCACTCATCGGGGATGAGCGGGTCGTTGAAGAAGATTGCGCTGTTCTCGAAGTCGTCCTTGAGCCGCTCGTACACCGTGAGGTTCGGCGCAATCAGCACAAAGTGCCGCGCTAGATCCGAGCCCGACTCGTACAGGCTGTGGAAGTAGCTCCATACGATGGCAAGGCTCATCACTTTGGTCTTGCCCGAACCTGTCGCCATTTTGCAGCAGTACCGCGCCCAGCGGTCTTCGTCGGGGCGAATGCCCAACGCAAGGTCATACAACTCCTCGCCGCCGAACTCGGTCAGCAACGACGCGACATTCCGCACGCCGCGCAACTCATACAAGTAGATGATGGTCTCGATGGCTTCGCGCTGCGCCCAGTGGTAGCGGAACGGGAGGGCGTTGCCCGCCTCGTCGCGCACGGTATGTTCCGTGTGGAACCAGTGGTGCAGCAAGGTGCGCGAAGTCTCGCTCACGCCGCTGTAGCCGCCGCGCCGCCAAGCGTCCACCTCCGCACGGATGGCGCGCACCAGGGGGCACTTGCTCGGACGACGCCCCGGCAGAATCTGCGCCGCGCCGCCCGCGCCAGGCGCACGGTAACAGGTCGGCTCCTCCCACGGCTTATACAACGGCTTGAGCGCGTCCAGATTCTTCTCGGTAATCTCTATCGCCATGCGCTATACCCCCACTTGGATTACAGTCGTCGTGTCTACGCCGAACACATCGATGACCTTGACGCAAATCTGGTGGGTTCCTTTGGTAGCGTACTGCCAGCCGATGTCGGTTCGGGTCTTCAGCGAGCGGTCTTTGCGCGTGCGGAAGTCCTGCCAGTGGTGTTCGAAAGGCTTGCCCTCGCGCCACTCGAAGTCCACCGCCCAGAAGTCGATAAAATCGAACGGCGACTTGACCGCACGCGCGCGCAGTTCCTGCAGCTCCTTTTCGGGCACTTCCGCAAGGGCAGGCATGAAGCGCACCAGTTCCACATCCACGGCGCCGTTGTTCACGATGGGTTTCGCCTCTAAGTAGCCCGCCTCGAAAAACTGCACTTCCGTGCGGTTAGCTTCCATAATCTCGCGCGGGATATATTTCAGTTTGATGTCCAGCCCTGTGGTCGCCTCTATGGCTTGTTTTTTGGCGGCGAGTTCCATCTCGAACTCCCACGCGAGGCAGTGCAGTTCGCGCCCGCCCGCGTTGGCGGCAGCTTGGGCGACCTCGCGCAGCTCGCTCTCCGTAAACAGCGAGTCGATCTGGTCGACATGCACATACGCGCCGCCCTTTTTGCCGTGCAGTAGGGGGTTGGGCGGATTGTCCAGCGGGACAGCCTTGTAGAACTGCAACACGATGCGCCGATGTTCCGTGTCCGCCCCGCGCAGTCGCTCCTGCTGCCACCACTGACGCTCGTAGCGACCGAGGTTGTAGACATCGAACGAGCGATAGGGCTTGCCTTGTTGATAGAGTTCGCGCTGCACCTGTATCAGTCGCTTACGGGAGACATGGATGGCGTAGCGTCCGAGATCGGCGCCAATCCACCGCCTGCCCAGCTTTTCGGCGACTGCCAGCGTCGTACCCGAACCGCAATTATGCACCACACAGACCTCTGTGATGTAGGAGTGCACGCCCTCCACCTCGAGGTCGTAGACTTCTTCATCCGTTTGCACCTGCTCGAGGGCGATAACAGTGGCGGGGAGTAGGCTGACCCCTCCCCAACCCTCCCCGTCAACGGGGAGGGAGTCGGGTTGCACGGCAGGTTCTCCTCCCCCGTTGACGGGGGAGGTCGGGTGGGGGTAAGACACGCCGTCAACAGGGGAGGTCGGGTGGGGGTAAGACACGCCGTCAACAGGGGAAGTCGGGTGGGGGTAAGACACGCCGTCAACAGGGGAAGTCGGGTGAGGGTAAGACACGCCGTCAACAGGGGCAGACGGGTGCGGGGACGGAAGCAGGGGGAAAAAGACCACATCCCCCACCTGCAAAC
>Ga0308418_1000176_pt1 | contig 41515 bp, 43 predicted proteins | sample HotsprSampleR4cd_FD_203517 | JGI IMG/M metagenome (GOLD analysis project Ga0308418, IMG submission 203517) | Hot spring phototrophic mat microbial communities from Mushroom Spring, Yellowstone National Park, Wyoming, United States - 20090729_R4cd ... | reverse complement strand
TTGGAACTATTGTCGCTGGTCTGTTTGATACTCCTGTGTTCGAGCCTTGGCGGTTGCCATCATCCGTACTGATGATGGGAACATGGGGACTGGTACCTCGCATCGCGGACAAGACACCATCCGCGACGCCAGTACCCCACTTGGGCTTTCGCCGATTCGCGCGTGGTGTGATGATTGCGATAGCTGTCGTGATACTGTTGCTGGGCATCTGGGTAGTCGTGCCCGCGTTAGTTATTTTCAAGGAATCTCGGCACGTCTTGTTGGAAAAGGTTCAATCGGGGGCGGTAAAGACCCCCACCCCCAACGAGGTGTTCATGCCTCCGTATGTGAAAGACTTGTTCATCGCCTCCGAGGACGGCTATTTCTACCAACATCACGGTGTGGACTGGCAGGCTCTGCACCGCGCCCTGCGCGTCAGCATCCGAAACCTCGCTTTCAAACAGGGCGGCTCCACCATCACCATGCAGACCGCGCGCTACCTGTTTCTGGGCAGAGAGAAGACCCTCTCGCGCAAAGTGGCGGAAATCCTGCTGGCACTGGAGATGGAGAAGCATCTGTCCAAAGAGCGCATACTGGAGTTGTATCTGAACAGTGCCCGTTTTGGTTTGGGGGCGGAGGACATCGGCACGGCGTGTCGGGTGTATTTTGGAAAATCTCCGAAGGAGTTGACGCTGGGTGAGGCGGCGTTTCTGGCGGGGGTGTTGCCCGAGCCGCCGCGCGTGCGGTCGGAGTTGACGTCGGAGAAGGTGTATCGTTGCCAGCGCAGGGCGTTGAGCCGTCTGGCGCATTTCTTCCCGATGAGGTATTCGTCGCAGCAGATAGCGCAGGCGATGCAGGAGCGCGTGGTGTTTGTGTGGGAGAGGTGATTCAGGACTGAGAGGAGGTCTTTCCGATGCAACGCAAAGGCTTCACCTTGATTGAGATTCTGGTGGTCATCGCCATTCTGGCGGTGCTGGTGGCGTTGCTGTTTCCCGTCTTCTTCCGCGCACGCGAGGCAGCGCGCAAGACCACCTGCGCCTCCAACGTGCGCCAGCTGGCACAGGCATGGGTGATGTATGCGCAGGACTGGGATGACTGCACGCCCGGCGGAGCATACACCCGTTTCGCGGACAAATACACAGGCAGAAGTCCTGACGGCAAGCGCTACACCGCCTTGTGGGCGCTGAGACCTTACATCCGCAGTGAGGAGATATTCGTGTGCCCCACGCAGTTGGGCTGGGACTTCAGCACCACGAACCCCTTGCTGGACACGCACCGTCCGCGTCGGGGCAGCTACACCTCCAATTACGACGTGATGGACATCCCGATGGCGGCGATCGAGCGGGTGTCGGAGTTGATTGTGTTCGCGGACAGCTACAATCCGTGGATGGACTGTATCCACGACTGCTCGAACTGCACGGGCGGGTGCAGCAGTTTCGTGTGGGACCGGATTGGCAGGGGCTGTTATCAGGGCGACTGCACGAAGCGTACGGACTGGCACGGCGGGGGTATCAACATGGTGTTTGCGGATGGTCATGCCCGTTGGGCGCCGCTGGGTGGCATCTACTACCGCAACTGGAAACGGGATATGCCCGAGTGGCATCCGAACTGGAACAAGCCCATCACGCAGGACTGGTAGGCGCGCTTACTGCGGCGCGGCCGGTTCGGCTGCTGCCTGCTTCTGGTAGTTCTCCAGCTGTTCCAGCAGCAGGCGCATTTTGCGGGCGTGCGTCTCGGCGAGGAAGGGGTATCTTTCCACCAGCCGTACCGCCAGCGCGTAGAACCGTTCGCCGTTCGCTTTGAACTCCTGCGCCACGCGCTGCAGCAACAGCATGAGCTGCTCTGGGGCAATGCAGGGCTTCTCTGATTCGTCCAGCTCCTGAAACAGGCGCAACATGCGCAGGGTCAGCGTGTTGAGAGTGAGTTCGTGGTAGACGCCAGTAATAGCGACGTATAACTCCTGTTCGTTATCATCGCGGATGGGCAGGTTGACGTACTGTTGCAGGGCGTCGCGGTGGGTGCGCAGGGAGTAGGGTTCGGCAATCCAGCGGTAAAGGGCATCCTGCACCTCCTGCGGAGTGAGTATCTTCGCCTCATGCGCCTTCAGCCAGCCGTCGATGATGGACTCGATGTAGGCGTTCCATGCGGCGTTGTCCAGCGCCTCCACCACGAGGCGGCGCAGGATGTCACGGCGACGCGACTCCTCGCGCGTGCGCTCGCGGAACACCTCCCAGCGCTTGAACAGAAAGTAAGTGCCTGCCGCACTTCCTGCCCCGATGATTGCCCCAACAATCAGCGAACTATCCATGCTGTCCTTCTGATCGTGACTCCCTACCGCAAAAACTCTCTTTCCACCCATTCGCGGTTTTCGGGCAGTACGCGACCACCCAGCTGCATATCTACCACCACGCCACCCAGCCGTTGCGCAAGGTAGAAGGCGATGTCCATCGCCTGCCGGATGGTCTCGACTCGCCGGTCCTCGCGTGCCCGCACCGCAATCAGCATCACGCCCGGGCTTTGCGGCGAGCCAACGTCCACCCATACGGTTCCCTCTGCATTGGCGGCAATGAACCCTTCCTCGGTGACTTCTAGGCCGATGGCTTGTAAAGCACCCTCTACCTCTTCGCGGATCCAAGCGGTATCTTCGTCTTCGGGTTCAATCATCAGGTCATACATCAGTAGTCCACCGGACGCAAATAGTAGTCATTGATCGACGTGGTGGAGAGCATGGCGGTGGTCGGCAGGTGACGTTTCCAGTGTGTGCTCTCCAGCCGTGCTTTGACCAGAAGTATCTTCTCGCGCGGATAGCCCATCTCCTCAATCTGCTCCACGCGATACCCGCGCAGCAGGAAGTATAATATCTGGTCGGCAAGGTGATAGGAGATGCCAAGGTCGTCCTCGTCCGTCTGCCCGACAATCAGGTCGGCAGAGGCGGGCTTGGACACAATCACCTCTGGCACACCCAGATACCGCGCCAGCTGCCACACCTGAGTCTTGAACAGGTCGCCCAGCGGGTTAATGGGGGGCGAGTCGTCCGCGTGCCATGTGAAGTAGCCAAACAGCCGCTCCGTCTTATTGCCCGTACCGACAGGGAGGGCGTTCAGCTTCGCGGAGAGGTCAAACAGCACAATCATGCGCATTCGCGCCATCACGTTGCCTCGCCGTCTGCCGTCGGCATCAGGTTCGTACTGCAGGTAGCCATCCACGGCAGGCGTGATGTCTATCGTGCGCGAGTGGATGCCCAGCTGGTCTATCACCAGCTGCGCGTGTTCCAGACTCTCCGGGCTACTGGTGCGGTATGGCATGCGGATGCCCCACACGTTCTCTGCACCCAGAGCACGCGCACATAGAAACGCTGTCACCGACGAGTCCACCCCGCCAGACAATCCTACCACCGCGCGGTGGAACCCCCGACGACGTATCATCTCGTCGCGCAGGAACTCCACCAGCCATTTGGTGACCAGAGGCGCGTTGATGTGCAGCAGCTCCTCGGCGTCGTGTGTGCGCTCAGGGGCGTGGATGACTTCCAGTTTGCTCATTGTCGGTACCTCGCATGTTGCTCTGCGGCGATTTCCTGCATCTCTATCAACAGGTCTGCCAGTCCCGCCTCGAGGTCGGCGAGGAGGGGGGCGTTCGCCCGTGCGATGGCTATCTCTTCGGTGTCGATGGTAGCGGTGATCATGGCTTCCTTCATCAGGGGAGCAGATACCACCACCTGCCCAAAGGGGTTCACCACCATCGAGTTCCCGACGAAGCCCTTGCCTCCCTCAAAGCCCACCAGGCTGGCGTTCACCACCCACACTCCATGCTCTTCCGCCATGTTACACAGCAGCTGCTGCCACTTCATGGCGTTGCCCACGCTCTCACCGTGAAAGCCCCTGCCGGGTGAGGCGGCAATCACGTAAAACAGCTCGGCTCCCTTCAATGCGGCGATGGCTCCCGTAATCGAGTGCCACACATCTTCACAGATTAATACGGTGGCGGGACCGAATCGCGTGGGGAATACCTCAATGTTACGCCCTCGCGCCACAAAACGCTTCTCCTGAAACACGCCATACGTGGGCAGGAAGAACTTTCGGTGCGTGTGTACCATTCGGCACTCTTCTGGCTGACTGGTCAGCGTGAGATAAAGCGCCGAGTTGTAGTACTTCCCCTGCCACAACTCGTAAAAGCCCAGCACCACGTCCAGCGGCTCAGTGCGTGCGAAGGGCAGGTAACGCCGCATCAGCTCCTCCCCGATTTGTTCGCGAGTCCGCGCGGACTCGCGCACCCCGCCTTCCAGAAAGTATCCCGAAGTGATGGTTTCGGGAAATACTACCACATCGGCTGGCAGACCCTCTTGCACAATCTGGCGCAGGATGTCGGCAACTCGGTCCAGATTGTGCTCCACATCGCCCTTGCGCGGCTTAAATTGTACGGCTACCACACGGATTTTCATGTTGGCGTGAAGATTACTCCGTTACGCAAAGAGTATCCCATATCGTCTGCGAAGTTGTCAACGGTTTTCAGAGGTGATCGATAAGCAGAACATCCGTCTGCGGGCAGTGGCGGGCAGCCCCCAGCCAAGCCTCCTACAAAGGCGGCGCGCCTGCCACAGCGGGCTTTGTCCCTGTGCTGCCTGCGGCTCTTAGTTGCTAATCGGCGTTTCACGACCAGTCTCCCACTGTCTGCACTTCCTCCTCCAGCAATACGCCGAACTTTTCAAAAACCATCTGCTGGACCAAGTCTGCCAGTCGGCGGATGTCGGCCGCGGTAGCACCTCCGGCATTGATGAGAAAGTTCGCGTGTCGCACCGACACAATCGCCCCTCCGACACGAGTGCCTTTCAACCCAGCTTCCGCAATCAGGAAGCCTGCGGGCACGACGCCAGCCTGTTGCAGTGGCGCGGGCAATCTGGGCAGCCTTTGGGCTAGCTCGGCATCAAAGACGTTTTTGAAGAAGCTGCCAGCGGAGGGGTTCGGGGGTTGTCGTTCGGTGCGCCAGCGTTGCAGCTCGCGTGCCTTCGCGAAAATCTGACGCCGGTCGCCTCGCCGTAGGCGCAGGGTTACTGCCAGTATCGCCGCGCGCGGGGGATTGGGACGGCGCAGGATGCTGTCGCGGTAGGAAAACTGCATCCACTCTTTAGAGAGCCGCTGTCGTTTGCCCTCTACCACCACGTCTATCGTCTCCACGAGGTCGCCGATGTTTTCGCGGAACGCCCCCGCGTTGGAGATGAGCGCACCACCCACCGTGCCCGGAATACCCACGGCGAACTCCAGCCCGGACAGTCCTGCCTGCGCGGCTTTGAGAAACAGCAACTGAAACGGTGCGCCCGACTCTGAAAAGGTGATTTCTCCCACCTCGATGCAGCGACAGCAGTTGTATACCACCAGTCCCCGGATGCCTTTATCGCTGACCAGCAGGTTGCTACCCAGTCCCAGGATGAAGGTGGGCACGCGGAGCTGATGCGCAGTGATGACCACCTGTGCGAACTCTTCGATGTTGGTCGCCCTGTAGAAAAGGTCGGCGGGACCGCCCACGCGCAAGGTAGTATAGTTCTTTAGAGGTTCATTCAATCGCAGGTGAGAGGGAACGGGAACCGCCTGCATCAGGCGATGCAGAGCCTCAGACAGCGGCGTTTGCTGGCGCGGTGTGGTCACAAGTTTCGTCTGCCACCGAAGGAATAAAATGGCGGAGAGGGCGGGATTCGAACCCGCGACCCAGCTCTTCGCCGGGTACCCGCTTTCGAGGCGGGCGCACTAGGCCACTATGCGACCTCTCCGCCGTTAAATATACAGCATTTTGGGCGAGGAATCAAGGCGATCGGGGACGCGACCTGTGCTATTGTCGCCGCAGGCTTTAGAGTGCGCTACGCGGCAGGGATTAGAGCCGTTCCCAGATGCGCTGGCACAGCGGCAGGAAATCGCACTCCTCGCAGTGCGGGATACGTTTGGGTTCCAGGTACTCGAAGTCGCGGGAGACGATTTCTTCTCCCAGAAGGCGAATGTCTTCGCGAAACTCCGCGAGTTCCTCGTCGGTGAGGCTGGCGCTGGCAAACGCACCCGTCTGCAGCGCGACGATGGTGGCTATAATGCGACGGTCGGGGTAGAGCTGCTTCAACAGCAGCTGGTAACAGCACATCGCGAGGTCATCATGCACCTCTTCGGGGGCGACGTCGGTGCGCCAGCTTTTGTAGTCGATAATCTCCAGTGTGCCGTCGGGGTATTCGTCCACGCGGTCCACACGCCCTACCAGCGCGAACCTGCCCATGTCCATGCGCAACAACCGCTCTTGCATCAACAAGCGCGGGCGCTTTTCAGGGGGTGTTTGCTTCAGGCTCTTCTGTGCGCGTGCGTGATACTGCTCCAGTAACGCCGCCGCTACCTGCTGGAACTGCTGCTCCTCGTGCGGCGACTCGTAACCTGCCGTTACCCACTGTTGCTGCATCACCTGTTGCAGCTGCTCAACCGTTACGGCTTCCACTCCGCCCGAGGCGTGCAGGTGTTGCAACACCGCGTGCAAGGTGGTGCCAAAGGAGTACTCGCGCTTCGCCCGCATGTAGAATTTGCCACGCGGGTTGAGATAGGTGTGGTAATACTTTACCTCGCACAGTAGGTAGGTTCGGATACGACTGGGACTGAGTACCGGCTTGCGTGCCATCGTTACACCGCCATCACAGCCGAGACCACATCTTTCAGCGTGCCTCGTTCCCGCAGTGAATGCACAGCCCTGTCGACAGCCCGCGTGGCTCCCGTGAGTAAGACCGTTTTACTGTCTCCGCTTTCCGAGATAATCTCTGTATGCACCTCTCTGGGAAGGTCGGCCATCTTTTCGTCGGGGGTGACGCGGACGATGGCGATAGTGCGGAGTTCGCGCGCGGTATACGGATACGCTTCTACCTGCACCACCTGCTGCAGGCGGGCAAGGGTGCGCAGGAGTGTCTCCTTTTTGCGCTCGGTGGCGTGGAAGCTGAGCACAATCGTGCTGTGCGCCTCCAGCAATCCCGCTGCGCTGCTGCCCAGCGTGGTATCCACCGAAACGCCGCGGCTGGAAAACACCGAGGCGATTGCCGTGAGCGCGCCCGGCTTGTCGTGTACCTTGATCACAAACACCCAGCGCTCATCCACCATGTTTCATCCACTCCCGCAGCTTACGCTGTACCTGGCTCGCTGCCTGCGTCAGCAAACGCGCCTCATCTTCCCACAGCTGCAACGGAACCACCTGTGACCAGCCATTAGTACCCACCACGATAGGCGCGCCGATGGTGGTATGGATGCCATAAAACTCGCCATCCAGCCGCACCTGTCCCGCCACCACAATCTCGCGCCCGTCCATCAGCGTGCGCACCAGGTCTACCGTGACGTTGGCGGTCGCAACGGCTGTTTTCGCCCCAGACAAATGGGTGAGATAGGGCTTCAACACCACTCGCAGGTCAGGTGGGAGGCGGTCGACATGCTCAAACGCCTCGCGAATCAGCCCCTGCTGCAGGTAAGCCAACGTCTGGATTTTTGCCTGCTGCACTTCGGAGGGGAAATCGGTCAGCTGACGCTTGCCCCGAAGCCGCGCCGTAATGGACAGCATCTCCTCCATATCCATGCCGTAAATACGCAGGCTACTCCACAGGGGAACCATCTGTTCGCCGTGTTCGCCTACTACGAAAGCGTGTACCATCTGGCGACGCACGCCCACGTCGGCGGCGATTTCGCGACGGAAGCGTAGCGAATCCGAGTACGCCCCGATGCCAATCACCCGATGCCTGCCCAAATAACGGCTGAATATCTCCACGCCCAGCTCCACTGGATTGGTCACCACGATGACAACCTCGTTGCCGTGTCCATGCTTCTCGATAGCGCCAGCATAGGCATGAAACACGGGCAGGTTTGCCATCGCGAGTGTATCGCGCGATGGTGCGCTGGCAGCGTCTGTGGGAACGGCTTGCCCAGCTGCCATCACGATGATGTCACCGACTACCTCATCGGGGTGCAGGGCTACATCTATTTCGGGGGCAATTTCGGCGTAGGCGTCGGACAGGTCGCTGCGCAAACCGTGTAGCACGCGCTCGCTCCTGCCGCCATGCCTGCCCACCAGTTGCAATCGCTCGTTTGGCGACAGCACTCGTTCCGCTACCAGCTGAATGGCGATCTCGCGCCCACAGTCGCCGCTCGCTCCGATAATCGATACGTCCATGTCTACAGTTCCCAGATAATGTCCTGCACGCCTTCGGCGGTGTTGACCGCTCGCGCCATCACAAACAGCAGGTCACCCAGTCGATTCAGATAGGTGAGAATATGCGGATTGCCGGGCTCCACATGGGACAGGCTGACCACGCGCCGCTCTGCGCGACGGCACACGGTGCGCGCCACGTGCAAAGCCGCTGAGGCAACCGTGCCCCCAGGCAGGATGAAATGATGCAGGGGTTCCAGAGTGTCCTCGATCTCGTCAATGTAGTGTTCCAGTTGCTTGACCTGTTGCTCCGAAATGGGCTTGATAACCGGCTTCTTGCCTACCGGAACCGCCAGCTCCGCGCCGATGACGAACAGCTCGCTCTGTACTTGTTGCAATATCTGGCGGAACCGCTCATGCGATTGCAGATGCCCGATAGCCAGCCCCAGGTGTGCGTTCAGCTCGTCGACGCTCCCGTATGCCTCCACGCGGGGCGAGTCCTTACTCACCCGCTGTGCGCCCAGTAAGCCGGTGGTACCGTCGTCGCCTGTTCTGGTGTAGATACGCATGTCTCCCCTCGCCGGTACTTGATGATATCATTTTGCACCGTCGGGTAGCCGAATGTCAAGCGCAGGCGGGCCAGGGAACAGGGCAAAACCAACAACCTTCGTGGCAGGAATCAGCGTCCTTCCATGTCCAAATATCTCTGCGTGGCGAAAAGAAACCGAAGAACACGAAACGCTACCGTCTCCCTGGCGGCGGTTGTACTCGTTCTGGTGGTGTCCGCGCTGTGGCAGCGATGGATGCCGGCGCGAGGGGACTTCGTCGGCAGGGTAGTGGGCGTCTCTGACGGCGACACCATCGAGGTGATGCGTGCGGGTAGGGCGGTTCGTGTGCGCCTGCAGGGCGTTGATAGCCCGGAAAGCCATCAGGCGTATGGCACGCGGGCGAAACAGTTCACCTCCGATTTGGTGTTCGGCAAGACGGTGGCGGTGCAGGTACACGGAACCGACCAGTACGGGCGCATCCTAGGCGAGGTCATCCTGCCAGATGGGCGCAGCCTCAACCGCGAACTGGTACGCAACGGCTATGCCTGGTGGTACCGCCGCTATTCGGATGACCCGGTGCTGCAACGTCTGGAGGAGGAGGCGCGGCGTGAAAGGCGTGGCTTGTGGCGCGACAAGAATCCGATACCTCCCTGGGAGTTTCGGAGGGAACGTCGTCAGCGTTAGGAGGTGGCTACGCGACCTTCTGTCTGCATTGGCGTGAAAGCGTGTCGTCGGCGTGACCGTGCCTGACCCTCTCATGCCGGGTGCCTCTCTACTCCATCCTGCAGCAGGCGGTAATAGCGTGCGCGGAAAAGAGTGGTCTCGCGGATGGCTTCCGGCGTCGCACCGAAGCTGAATGCCCCTGTTTTCGGGTCGCGCAAGCCTTTGCGATACTGCATCCACACGCCACATTCACCCGTGCGGGCGCGGTAGGCAGGTCCCACCTCCAACGGCGACAACAAGCTAACTTCCAGACCCAGACCACAACCCTGTGCAAATCGGGCAATGTCCGCGATCCGCTGCACATACTCGTCCATATCGGGAGTGTAACGGCGTGGTCCCGCCTGTCTGGGGCAATACTGGCTGAAGAAGTGGTCAAAGGCGATTAGGTGTTTTCAGAGACTTCGTTGTTCATGAGGGTATCCTCCATTTTGGCGATTGCAGGTAACGGTATCCACAGTGTGACTAATGCCAGATAAACTAGTTGCACAAGATGTTCGGCAAAGCCTCTTCTCACGGGAGCCTCTCGGTCTGTTAAGAAGTAGATTGCAAAGCCAACGCCCCTGGATGGAACGTCACTTTCCAAGGGGCAATGGGTTCATCAGGAGGTTGCTTATGCCACAGCGCCTATCGCATTGGCTTGACGTTCACCTGTGGAAGCACTTCCCGCAGGTGTTTTGCCCATATCTCGCCCAGCTTGAACGGCGTGGTCTTGTTGAGAGCCGCGTGTTTCTTATCGACCGTGACCAGCAAGTTGTCTTTGACATATATCGCCGCCTCACCACCGCCAATCGGCTTGACCACGATATCCGAGGGCTGGATATCGAGTTCCTGCAGAATGTTGACCAAACGTCGTGTAATCGCGTCTGCCCTCCGCTGTGGCGTCATACCGCCTGCGCTGAAGCGGATGCGCAAGATGAGTTCGCCTCCCACGGTGACCTCACCGACAGGCTGTTCCTGCGCAAAGGTGAGGGTGACTATTGTGAACAGCAGCGCCAGTGTCACAGTGAGTGTCATCTTCATCGCAGCAACCTCCATTCTACCTGACTTTTACACCATGCCCACGACATGGTAACCACTATCCACGTAAAGCACCTCGCCTGTGACGCCCCGTGCGAGGTCGCTCAGCAGGAACAGGGCAGCGTCTGCCACCTCTTCGGCTTCCGTGTTACGTCGTAGGGGAGCCACTTCGCGTACCCGTTGCCACATGGTAGTGAACCCCGCAATCGCCCGGGCCGCCAGCGTGTTGATGGGTCCCGCCGAAATCGCATTCACCCGAATGCCCTTTGGACCGAGGTCGGAGGCGAGGTAACGCACGCTGGCTTCCAGCGCGGCTTTGGCGACGCCCATGACGTTGTAGTTCGGCACCACCCGCTCGCTGCCAAGGTAAGTCAACGTCACCACACTGCTTCCTTCTCCCATTAGAGGCTCCAGCGACCGACACAGCGCGACCAGCGAGAAGACGCTCACGTCCATCGCGATACGGAATCCGTCCCGCGAGGTGTCCACATACCGCCCCGATAGCTCCTCCTTCTTCGCAAACGCGACGCTGTGTACCAGAATGTCCAGTTTGCCCCAGCGCGTCTGCAACTCCTGCGCCAGATTGGCTACCTGCACATCGTCGGTTACATCGCACGGCAGGAGTAGCGTGCCCGGCAAGCTTTCCGCCAGCGGGCGCACGTTCTTCTCCAGACGCTCATTTTGATACGTTAACGCTAGGTTTGCCCCTTCCTGTGCTAGCCGCCGGGCGATTGCCCATGCGATACTGCGCTCACTGGCAACACCCAGCACCAGAGCGTTCTTACCTTCCACCAAACCCGACATGCAGTCACAGACCTCCACTTCGGTGAATCTGCGTCTGCTATTGGTTCGATGAAGGTGGGGCTAATCCCTGCTTGAAGGAGCAATGTCACGCTGTGCGATCTTCCAGACCGCTAGGGCAGGAGCTGTTTTGATACCGTTGGGCGGTGTCGCGGACGCGGTGCAGGAATGCGATTTCCGCGCGAAGTGCGCTCATGCGTTCTTCCATCATCTGCTGCAAGTGCTGGTTTATCTGCCACAGGTCTTGGGCAAACGTCAGCACTTCAGCGGTCAATTGAGAGGGAGGTGCCTGCCACAGCACATCCAGAATTTGCTCTTGTTCCTGAAGCAGCTGCTGCAATTCAGACCAGTCCTGGCGACAGATGGCTTCCTCTTGCAGGGAACAGAGAATCTTCATCCGCTCGGTATACTGCGTCAGCCACTGTTGCCAGGAGAATGCATCCTCAGGCAGCATGGGAAACCTCTAGTCTTTCCGCGACGCATTGGGATGAAGCCTCACGGAGCGCTGAGTCCACCTGTACCCACACTTCGCGCAGGCTCTGCAACATCTCGCACACCTTCTGCACCTTCTCGAGGTCGTCTTCGAGATTGGCCATCACTAACTGTTCATTCATGTATTGGTACAGCGCCATCAGGTTTTGCGCAATCTCTCCGCCTGCGTCCATATCCAGCGAGCCTGCCAGCTCGGTGATAATCCGCTCGGCGCGCACCAGAAAATGGTTCTGTTTCTCGCGATCTCCTTGCTGCATAGCAGCCTCTGCCTGTCTTAAAAAGCGGATTGCTCCGTCATACAACATCACTACCAGTTTGGCAGGTGATGCGGTGTCTACCTGCGTACGCTGGTAAACATCATAGGGGCTTGTCAACGCCATCTTCCACTTCCCTCTTTGTGAAGGTGTATTATCTCCTGTTGAGACTGCTTAGCAGGCTGGCCTGCCCGAACAGAGCAGTCAGGTACTGCGCCTGAGAGCGCATCTTGCTTAGGGCGTTCTCCATGGAGGTGAACTGTGTCCGCAGTTCGTTAGCCCGGCGTTGCATTGCCTCGTCAAACGCCGAGATGCGCTGCTTGATTTCGTCCACCTGCTGCTGGACGATTTTGGTTTCGTCGGTCAGCGCACCGTTGATGGAGTCGGTAAATCGTTGAATCAGCTGGAACACTCGGTCGGCGATGCCGCGCGTCACGGTGACGGTGCCGATGACGCCGGTGGTGGTGGCGGTGACCCGAATCTGCAAGCCGTCCGTGGTGGGATTACCGCTGTTGCCGGTCAAGAACTGACCATCGCCGGTAGCGGCTTCGCCATTGATGGTGCCTGCCACGTCCTGCCCACGCACTTCCAGCCGTGTGGTGCCGATGCCGCTGTTGTTGTCTGCGGCTTCCTGGTCGCTGACTACGGTGAACGCCGCTTTTGAACCGTACTGCTTGGAGGTCAGCACCAGTCGCCCGTTCTCGTCCTTTGAAGCAATTAGATAGCGCGTTAGGGTGGCGTCCGCGTTAATCTGAGCGATGGTGTCATCGATGGTGTTGCCAGCATTCAGCGTGATTGTGTATTCAGTGTTGTTAAACAAGGCGCCTCCGAAGGTCAACCGCTCGGCGACGGTGCTGGCTTGTGTCTGTGCCAGCGAAGCCGTTGCCTGCGCTTGCGTGGCGACCTGTGTGATTTCCACTGGAAGTGGTGTGCCCGTTGCTTTCGTCTTACTGGTGGCGATGACGTAGGTCAGGCGCGGGTCACTGGTGCTTCCCATCACCCGGAACAATCGCTCCACATCGCCCAGACGACTGTTCAGCGCGGCCTCCAGCTCCGACTCTTTCAATACCAGCTTGCCAGAGCCACTGGGATCGAGGGTAATCCCCACCTGTGCCAGCATGCTCATGTCGGAACTCGCGCCCGCCACCACATCCGAAACAGTTGCCAACAGGTCGGCAGTCAGCGCGTTGATGGTCGCATTGCCGAAGAGGGGACCGGTCTGATAAGTTTCTTTGTCGAAATAGTCATACTTTTTGATGAGGTCTATCGTGGAGTTGTATGCATCCACAAACCCCTTAATGGCGTCCTTGATGCTTTTTGTGTCCCGGCTAACAGTGATTGTCGTTCTCTTGGGGTTGGTCGCGTCGGCGTCCATCAGGGTGATGGTCACGCCGGGGATGATATTGGTCAGCGTATTGCTGCTGCTGCTGAGGCTCATGGTGTCTATCTTGAACTGAGCATCCTTTGCCTGAACCAGTTCGTTACCGTAGCCTGCTCTCAGGATACCCAACGTTTTCAGGATATGCTGGTCGTCAGTAAAAGTGGGTGTGCTCGTGCCCGTAATTTGCAGGCGATAGCGGGTGGTTCCGTTCTCCGTGACTGCCACCACCGAAGCAGTAACGCCTGCCCCAGCATCGTTGATTTTCTGGGCGATAGCATTCAACGAGTCCGTGCTGAGGTCAATCGCGATGTCCACGCCGTTGATTTTGACCGTTCCAGACGGCGCGTTGCTCAGGTTCAATAAACTGCCGATGGCTGTGCTGGTATCTGCGAATTTATCGGATTGGGCTCCGTTCGTGATGGCATTCTTGATGCTGACCGAGTTGTTGATAAGCCCCAGAGATTGCAGTACGTTGCCGCTACCCAGGTCGTTGAGGCTGATTGCATTGGAAGCTCCTGAGTCTTGGGCGGTTAAAACGAGATAATGCTCGCTGCTGCTGACACTCAGCACCGAGGCGTTGACCCCTGCTTTGGCATTATTGATTCGCGCCGCGATGTCGCGCAGGTTGTCGCTGGCTACCACTGTGACCTGCTTACCATTGACCAGGAAGGAGCCGCTCAAGCCGAGAGCATTATCTGTAGTGGTGTGTGCAGCGGTAGCGATTTTGTGGTTGGTCGCCAGCTGAGATACCTCTAGCAGGTAGGTGCCTGGCAGGGCATCGGCGGTGGCGGTAACTCTTGCGACGCTCTCTGCGCTGCTGGTGGCGCTTGTTGCTTTGAAGGCGGTGCGTATGGTTACCTGTGAAATCGAAGACTGAAAACCCAGCAGCTGCGTCTGAACAGCCTGCAAGCTGCTCAGCGTTTGCGTCAGCTGAGACTGTTGGGTTGACCATATCCTCTTGCGGCGGCTCTCCACCTGAATAATTTGCTGGATGAGCGCCTCCGTGTCCATACCGGAGACGAGACCGGAGAAGTTAATGCCACTCGTGGTCATTTCGCCGACACCTGCCTTTCCCTGTTAGGATTATGCTGCCCGCTTTTGTTCGAACTCGGTTGCCAGAGCTTGTAGCCGTTCCCGAAGTTGCGTGATGCGTTGTTGCACTTCACACTGGTAAGCCTGTTCACGGCGCTGGATCTCCTCCAGTTGCGCACAATAGTACGGCACTCGCTGATTGATACGTTCCACGAATTCCACAGCGAACTGAACGACCCGGCGCAGGTCGTCGCCCTCGGAGACGATGCAGCGCAGGCGGTCGCCCACCACATCCAGCTGCAGCTTGCGCGCGGCGATAATTGCCTTCCATTCCTCGCTGAACGCCAGCGTCCACGCCTCATTGGGTGTGTCGGATAGTTGCATGTAGAAGGCGTACGCAGTCGCAAAAGACGGGTCTTTCTGCACGCTGTTCACGTCGATGCCTGTGATCTCGATACGCTGCGCCGGATATGCCATGCGACCAACCTCCTCAGCCCTAATTATCGGCAGGAAGTCACCGAACTTTCAGCGAAAACACTCCTGAAAAGTACGGGTTTCGGGAAGGCAACAATGGCAGAACACCGTTACTACTTGGTGAATCAGCATGATTGGGGCAAACGCACAGGCTTCTACCTCGCGTTCGAGAATCGCAGCCCGTCGGAGCCGTGCCAGATCCAGAACCTCGCGCTGTTCTTCGGGGTTGCCGATGGAGAGCAATGGTATGTTTCGTCCATACCCGCCGGGCAATGGCAAATCAATACTCGGTATCAACTCCGCGCAGAAATCACCTCGGAGCGTGCTTCCCTTTGGCTAGACGGCAAACAGGTTGCAGAACAGGCAGTGCGGCTGAGCCCTGCAGTAGGCAAGATGAACATCGGCGAAGTTCCTTCGTGGGCGTTTGGGGATACGGATTATCACTTGATGCCGACGGAGCTGGGTCTAATGCAAGGCGGTAGGGAACAACGGTTCAAAATCGGTGGACCGCCTGCCGACCTACCAGAACCGCTGCGCTTTTTCAATCCTCACGTCTTTTGGGGCTTGCATAGCCAATTTTTCACCCATCAGGTCGATTTTGCCCCCACGTTGCCGTTGGCGATAGAAGTAATCATCCAGCTGGCGCGGATACCAGACTGGCGGCGGTATATCCCGTATGTAGACCGTTACGGGCAGTGTCGCTACGCCAACTACCCGACAAAGGTGCGTCGTGATGCCGATTTGCGCCGCGATTACGAGCAGGAAAAGCGCATCCTTCAGCAGTGGGGAGTGCCCAACGTCTTCGACCCTTACGGGGGCTATCTCCGGGCAGGGTGGCGTGAGAGACCAACCGGTTTTTATCGAATCGTGCGCCGCGATGGCTACTGGTGGCTGGTGTCGCCGGAGGGGTATCCCTGCTTTTACACTGGCGTTTGCAGCGCACCGATGGAAGTATGGGAACTGACCCCTGTTTCCGACCGTGAAGAGATATTCGAGTGGCTGCCGCCGCGGGAAGGAGAGTATGCTGGCATCTGGACAACCAACGCCTGGGGCGAGAAGGAGGGGACAGAATACGTTAGTCTCTATGCCGTCAATTTGATGCGGCGTCTCGGTGCAAACTGGAGGCAGACCTGCCGTGAGTTGGCGAAAAGACGGCTGCGCACATGGGGCTTCTCGGGTGTCGGCAAGTGGGGTTACCTCGAGGATATGCCCTTCGCATCCGTGCTATCGCGCGGCAATGTGCCTAATCTCGTCAGCCATCCCGACATCTTTGACAGCAGCGTTCAATCGCGGTTCCGCGCCGAGCTGGTTCGGCAGATAACGCCATACCGACGCAGCCCGTGGGTGCTGGGCTGGTCTGTAGGTAACGAGGACCAGGAAATCATCCGTCGCGATGAGATCCGCAAAATCCTCGAGCTGCCGTACGCACCGCCCGCGAAGGTGGCAATCGTAGAGCATCTGCTGCGCACACGCTATGATGGAAACCTGAGCAGGCTGGCGCAAACTTGGGGTGTGCCTGCAGGCAATCTGGAGACCCTCTGTCGGGCGTCCATTACGAAGGCTTCCGAGGAGGAGCTCGAAGCCATGCGCCGTTTCTATGCCGACCGTTACTACGCGTGGATATACCAGACAGTCAAAGAGATTGACCACGACCACCTCTATTTCGGCTTCTGGATTTATCCCTATGGTTGGGAAAACGACGAGGATTGGAACCTGATTGCGAAACACTGCGACGTGTTGGGCTATGACTACTACAGCCTCACCTTCTCGCCACCACATCTGGCACGCCTGTTCGACCGCATCGATAAGCCCATTCTTTGCGGCGAGTTTGCCTTCGCCACCTATCACAAAGGGCTACGCGGTTGGGGTGCGTTCATGGGGTCGTCTGCTGACGACGACCGCGAGGCGGGCGAACTCTACGTTCAGTGGATTACCGATGCCGCCCAGCACCCCTTGTGCGTCGGGGCGATGTGGTTTCAGTATCGAGACCAACCCATTACGGGGCGAGGACCCGGGCGGGGGAAGCGACTATTCTTCGGGGAACACGTGGCACATGGCATCATCGAGTTCACCGACCGTCCAAAGTGGGATCTGGTCAAACGCATGCGCGAGGTCAACTTGAAAGCTGCCGCTATCCGTCTGCAGGCGAGGAAGACATAACGCCGTTAGAAGGGTAGTATCGATTGATGCGGGATCGCCTGCAGACGGATACACCCTTGCTGACGGGAAACCACTTGATACAGGTCAACGGGTGCTGATACCTTTCCTTTGGACGACCTCTCGACCGCTAAGGATCGTCCAGCCTTTTGTCCTCTCACTCCAGCACCCTGACCTCGTATTGGTTCTCCCGCAGCAACCTTTCTATCTGCGCGATATGCTCAGCATCGCGCACTTCCACCAGCAGCTCCACCCCCGTCCAGCCGTGCGGGATAGAGGGGTGAATGCGATTGTGGTTGACACTCATTATGTTGCCCTGCACCTGCGCGACCAGCTTCAGCAGAGCCGCCAGTCCACCTGGGCGGTCGGGTACGGCGGTGAAAAAGTGGAAGTAGCGGTGTGCCAGCAGCATCTCGCGCTCAATGAGGTCGGAAAGCGTTTTCGCGTCGATATTGCCGCCGGAGACCACGATGGCGGTTGTTCCGCGCAGTCTCACTCTTCCGCTCTGCACTGCTGCCACTCCTGCGGCACCCGCACCTTCTGCCACAATCTTTTTGCGCTCCAGCAACCACAGCATCGCCCGCGCGATACTGCGGTCGTCTACCGTGACCATCTCGTCAGCGTAGCGTCGGATATACTCAAAGGTGCGTTGCGAGGGCGACTTGACAGCGATGCCGTCCGCGAGGGTGTAGCGCACTGTAGCCGGTTCCACCAGTTTCCCCTCCCGCCACGAACGCACGGCGGTGTCTGCCCCCTCCGATTGCACGCCAATCAGCGAGACAGTTGGCTTCTTCGCCTTCACCGCCGCCGCAATGCCTGCGAACAATCCCCCTCCGCCCACTGGCACGACAATCTGTTCCACTTCGGGCAGGTCTTCCAGAATCTCCAGCCCACACGTGCCTTGCCCGCAGATGATGTCGTCGTGGTCGTAGGCGGGCACGTAGGTTGCTCCGCTTTCTCGCGCGAACTGCTGCGCCGCCTCCACCGCTTCTGCAAAGCCTTCTCCCTGCAGAATCACCTGCGCTCCGTATGCCTTCGCCGCTTGCATCTTCGCGATAGAGCCGAAAACGGGCATGATAATGGTGGCAGGGACCCCGAAAATCTGTGCCGCCAGCGCGAGCCCCTGCGCGTGATTGCCCGCCGAGCCGGTAACCACTCCTCGCGCACGAACCTCCGGAGGCAGGCGACGCAGGCACTCATACGCGCCGCGAATCTTGAACGAACCCGTGCGCTGGAAGCTTTCCACCTTCAGCCATATTGGCACGCTGGCGATTTCGCTCAGCATTCGCGCGGGAAAGAGTGGCGTGTGCTGCACTATCCCCTGCGCTGCCGCGCGTGCTTCCTCGATGCGCTCCAAACTGACCAACGTTCCACCCCCTGTGGGGAGCGCAGGCGGCTACTTTCTCTCCTTCAACAGCTCCTGCACTTCCGGGTTATCGATATTCTCCTTCGTCACCACAGTAACACCCGTGTCCACGCGCTTGGGGATGCTCGCGCGGTCGCCCTTAATGGCTTTTACTGCCAGCTTGACACCCTCGTAGCCCATCTTGAACGGGTTCTGCACGATTAACGCCTGAATGGTGCCGCGCCGCAGGGCGTCAATCTCAGGCTGGGCGGCGTCGAAGGCGACCAGTTTCACCTTGCCTGCCAGACCGCGCTGTTCCAGAACCGTTGCCGCGCCCACCGCACCCGGTTCGTTCGCCGCGAAGATGCCTACTAAATCGGGGTTGGCGGTCAGCATGTCCTCGGTAACCTGCATGGCGCGCTCCACCTGGCTCTGCGAGTAAAGCACCGGTCCCAGCGTAACGCCGGGGCACTTTTTGATGCCCTCGCGGAAGCCCTGCTCGCGCTGTTCGGAGGATGCTGCACCCTTGATGAAGGGGATCATGCCCACCTTGCCCTTGCCACCTACCAGCTCGCACAGTACCTCTGCCGCTTTTGCGGCTGCCGCGACGTTATCCGTAGCGACGAAGCTCAGCGGGTCATCGGAGTTCACTCCCGAATCGATAGTGATGACTGGAATACCCGCCGCCATCGCCTGCTTGACGATGGGAACCATGCCGTCCGCATCGCACGCCGCCATCACGATAGCATCTACCTTCTGGTTGATGAAATCTTCCAGAATGCGCTGTTGCCCCTCGACGTCCGTCTCTTCGGCGGGACCTTTCCATAGAATCTGCACGCCCTCTTCCTGTCCTGCCTGCTCTGCGCCAGCTTTCACTGTTAACCAGAACGAATGTGCAGTACCCTTCGGCACCACAGCAATGCGCAGTTGCCCTTGCGGTGAAGCAGTGGTTTCCGAGGTCGTCTGGCGTTTCGCGCAAGCAGAGAACAACACGGCAACGACGATTAGCAGAATCGGTAGATACACAAACCGTCTCATGACCATCCTCCAGTGCGATGATGAACTGGACAATTTTCTTTTCGTAATGGGTGTGCGGCTTCCTGCCTTCAGGGTGCCGTGCTGTGCAGGTGCAAGTGAGGCTTTGACGTCGCTGTGTTCTGGTCAGAAACTACCGTCGCACCGTGCTTTACTCCAGTCCCAGTGTTCTCTGTGTGCGCGGAGGAGGTGTGCTTTCCCGTCTCAGCACCTTGATAGTGTCCCCCCGCCGCAGGGCAAGCTCGAGGGCGGCGCTGCCCCCGTTGACCGCTATCTCCAGCCGCCCGCTGCTGCCGAACAAAGCCAGCGGTTTCCCGCGAGCCACTTCGCCGTAGGTAGTTGCGATGGGCAAAAAGATGTCACTGGCTGCTACCTGCACGGCGGGTTCTTTCACGTCCCAGCGGGTGCGCCATGCCTCATAGTTATCGCGCGTCAAGTTGGTGATGGCGTTGCCAAAGCGATCGATGTGTACCACTGTAGCACGAATACCCTGCCAATCTACCCGAATGCGCGGCAGAGGCAGTCGCTGCAGGCGATGAATCGGTGTGCCCAGTTCCTCCACCGAAACCCCACACGCGATGTGGGCGGCGACCGGTGCGAAGATGTCCCGCCCGTGAAAGGTGGAACTTACCGTCGGCAGGTGATAGCGGGGGTTATCGAGACATATCGCCTGAAGTAGCTGCTGCCGCTGCAACACCAGCGTAAAGATGCCGTTATCAGGACCAACGAAGAACGCCTTCGCGGTGCGCAGAGCAACAGGCTTGCGTGCTGTGCCCACCCCTGGGTCCACCACGGCGACATGTATGGCGCCTTCGGGGAAGTAATCCACTGAAACGTCCAGCAGGAAAGCACCCGTTGCGATGTCCTGGGGCGGCACCTGATGCGTGAGGTCTATCACCTGTGCGCTGGGGCAGATGGAGGTGATGACCCCTTTCATCACGCCTACGTAAGTGTCTTCCGTGCCGAAATCGGTTAACAGGGTAATGATGGCACTCATAATCCTATGATAACAAAAAGGCTCAGAAGTCGTCTATATCACTGGGATAACGGGAGGACGTGCGAGCAAAGAAAGGCGTGTCTCACGTGCGGACAGTCATCCCATCGCCGCCCGGCGGAGCCCGCCCGCCCATCTGGATCAAACTACGGTGCGGGCACCCGCTGTCTCTCCGCAGTGTGGGTTGGCGCGAGGGGGAGCCTACGGTGCTCGCACCGAAATCGATAAGGAGCGACGCAATGGACGCGCAAGTGTGGGAGTGGCGAGTGGCAACCGGAGAGCATCCCCGGCAAGAGGGCGAGCAACAGCTCATTGAACGCTGCCGCGCGGGCGATATGGAGGCTTTCGGCACGCTGTGGCAGCAGCACCGCACAGCGGTTTTCCGCAGTATCCTGGGTATCGTGGGTAATGCGCAAGATGCTGAAGACCTCACACAGGACGCCTTCTTGCGTGCCTATCGCGCTCTGGACAGCTTCCGCGGCGACGCACAGCTGCGCACCTGGCTCATCCGTATCGGTGTGCATCTGGCGATAGACCATGTGAAGCGTAGAAAAGCGCATCCGGAGGTGTCTCTGGACTGGGATGTGGGCGGTGGCTATGCGGACATAGACCCACATGCCGCAGCAGAACGCAACGAACTGCGCGAAACGGTGCGAAAAGCTATCGAAGCCCTGCCTCCCCACCATCGCGCCGTGATTGTGCTGCGAGATATGGAAGGAATGGATTACTCGGAGATGGCGCAGGCGCTGGGATGTAGCGTGGGTAGTGTGAAACTGCGCCTGTTCCGCGCCCGGCGACTGCTCAAGCAACGCCTAGAAGTGCTTCTGGGGGGATTACCATGAAACGGCTTGTGTGCCGATGGGTAGAGTACTACCTCGCCCTGTGCGAGGATGACATAGAACCCGGCTTGCCCGGCTGGGTGCGCTGGCATCTGCAGTCTTGCGCACGGTGTCAGGCGGAGGCGGATGCTTATCGCCGCGCGCGTGAGGCGGTACGCCGATATGCCCAACTGTTACCCGACGCGCCCGTGGAAGGCTGGCAACCGCTGCAGGTTCGTGCAGAGAGGAAGCGGCGGGTCTTCCCGTTGCAGGTGGCACTGGCTCCTGTCGCAGTGGCGGCAGTAGCGGTGATGGGGTTTGTTGTGTGGCAGAGGTCCTCGGCGCCAGTGGATGACAGAGTTGGCCAAACGCAGCTAGCGCAGATCGCCCAACCATCGCAGCAGGAAGCGGTGGAGCGAACTGAAAAGGTTGTTGCTCCCTCCGCAAAAGGCACCCAGCGCAAACAAAACCCGCCCACGCAACGAGTCGTGCCGGAGCCGAACAGACCTGCGCCATCACTTCGTCAAGCACCCTCGCCACCGGTGCATCGTCCTCCCAAACGCATTCTGGTTGCAGCTCAGCCGCTCGCGCAGACTGCGCCTGAGACGGAGACCCAGCCTGCTGTTGAATCGTTACCTGAAGTGGAGGTACCCGTGCAGCCGATACTGGTGGAGGCATCTCCTCCGCCAACACGCGATATACCGGAAGCCTGTGTAGTACAACCGGCTTACGCCGCTGCAGCTGGAGGGGTAGAGTAGGGGGGAAATACCATGCGGTTACTCGTATCCTTTCTGCTGCTTGTGCTTGTCGCTGCTGCAGGATGGGCAGAGGGGGTACTGGACTCTCTGGAGCGCGAGGTGACCGCGCTGGCGCGTAAGACACAGAACGCGGTGGTCTCTGTGGAAGGGGGCGCGCTGGCACCTCTGGGTTCTTCGCCTTCTGCCTTCTGGATGAGACCCGAGAACGAGCCCACACGCCGTATGCTGCAGACCTTCCGGCTGTTCAACCTGCCCAACCCCATCACCCGCAAGGGCAGTGGTTTTATTGTGGACAGGGAGTGGGTACTGACCAGTGCGGATGTGGTGCGGGGAGCGGAGCAGTGTGTTGTGCGCCTTGCGGATGGCACCAGGCTGACGGGCAGGGTGGTGAGCCTTGATGATGTGACCAATCTGGCGATGGTGAAAATCCCTGCGGTGTCTTTGCCTGCCTTGCCTCTGGGCGACTCGGACAGGGTAGAGCAGGGTAGCCTTGTGCTGTGCATGGGCACGCTCGGCGGTTATGAGCGGTCGCTGGCGCTGTGTGTGGTTGCGGGGAAGGAGCGCACAGGCGTGATTGGTCAGCAGCAGTTTTTGTCCAACCTGATACAGATTTCGGGCGCAATCGGAGCGGGGAGCAGCGGTGCGCCGGTACTCAACTCGCGGGGCGAGGTGGTGGGTGTGATTGTCGCCAGTATCGCCCCCGGGATGCTCTTTCGCCCAACCGATGCAGGGGATAGCAGGCAGACCGGCACCCCCGCGCCCACTCTGGGAACTTCGGTCGACATGTCGCTGCTGGGCACGACGGGCGGCGCACTGGCAGTGCCAATTAACGATGTGAAAGCGGTGCTGGACGATATGCGGGCAGGGAGATTGCGCCGCCCCTTCCTCGGTATCATGCCCGCCGACCGCGATGGCGCGGAGGGCGCAGAGGTGGTGCGTGTGGTACCCGGCAGCCCCGCTGCCCGTGCCGGAATCCGTCTGGGGGATGTCGTCCTGTCCCTGAATAAGTCGCCCATACGCCGCGCTGCGGACGTGACGAGCGCCCTGCGGCGTCTCAAACCCGGAGACGTTGTGCAGATAGAACTTTTGCGTGGTAACCAGAGGCTCAGGGTAAGCGCGCCTCTGGCAGGAAGGGGCAACGCGCCATGATGTGCCGGTTGAAAACCGTCGGCGACAACGAAGAGATAATTGCTCCTCTATTCACCCTGCCAGAGTTGCGTACAGGGCAGTCTGTGTCAATCGCTGCTTTCCGACAGAGGCAACCGGTAGGGCTGTTACTGGTGCCGGACGCAGCAGCCGCTGAAATTGTTGTGCAGCACGCCAGCGAATGGCTGGACCGTTTTCGCGAATCCCAGTCCGCCCTGGCAGTAGTTGTACGCCGTCCGATAACCGTCCATTATCCCGAGCCGCTGCAGGTATTGATAGACAATAGCGGGAGTGTTTTCGAACGCTACGAATGCCCGGTCGATACAGCCGTTTGCGTGTACGGACTCGACCGCTTCGGAGCCGTGGTATACCGCGCCACCTGCACCGCGTATGATTTGCCAGCCGCCTTCCCCCGCCTGCTGGATGCCATCGAACTCTCCGAGATGCAGTGCCCCGAGTGCGGCGTGTAACAAGGGCAGGAATCTCCTGCGTTTGCGCGAAACATCACTAAAACGATTTAGCAAGGGACAAAGCGTGACCAGCATTGGGCAAGGAGGTAGCGATGAACCTGACGATTCACCCATCACGACGCTTTCTGATGTGGGAGAGCGGAACGCCTTTCTTCTATCTGGGCGACACCGCGTGGGAGCTGTTCCACCGCCTGAACCGGCAGGAAGCCGCAATGTACCTCAAGGACCGTGCTGCTAAAGGATTTACTGTCATTCAGGCGGTCGCGCTGGCAGAACTGGACGGACTGCATACCCCAAATCCTTACGGGCAGACGCCGCTCATCAACGACGACCCGACCCGCCCAAACGAAGAGTACTGGAAAGTGGAAAGAGGCAATCAAGCTGCCCGGTTCCGGTCAGGTACAGTACGCGAAGCGGCTTCTGCTGTCGCGCCCCTTCTTCGATCGGATGCCCGACCAGAGTATTCTTGCGATGGAGGAGGGGGCGGGGGCACTCCACGTACAGGCAACCCGCGCCAGCGATGGCAGTTACGCCATGATATACCTGCCCCTGCGCAGACCTGTGCAGGTGCATATGGACAAAATCGCGGGTAAACGGGCGGTCGTATGGTGGTACGATCCCCGAACGGGCAAGGTGAAGCACGCGGGCAGCTTCGCAACACGCGGAGTGCAGCAATTCATCCCGCCGCCTGCGCCTGATGGCGGTGATTGGGTGCTGGTTCTGGATGAAGAGGGACGCGGGTTTGCCAAGCCGGGTAAGCAGGCATCGGCTGGCTGATAACGAATCCGGTAACATCTGCGAACGGGAGACAGTACCATGAACTACAAACGACTGGGCAAAACGGGACTGTGGGTGTCCGAACTGTGTATGGGCTGCATGACCTTCGGTGGAGAGGCGGATGAGGCGACCTCAATCGCTATGGTCGAGCGTTGTGTGGAGGCGGGTATCAACTTCTTCGACACCGCCAACGTGTACACGGGCGGGCGCTCGGAAGAGATTGTGGGCAAGGCTCTGCGACCCTATCGCGACAGAGTGGTTATCGCGACCAAAGTACGCGCCCGGGTGGCGGAGGGTCCCAACGGCGAGGGACTATCGCGATACCATATCATGCAACAGGTGGAAGCCAGCCTGCGTCGCCTGCAGACCGACGTGATCGACCTCTATCAGGTGCACTCTTGGGACGAGAACACACCGCTGGAGGAAACCCTTTCCACACTCAACGACCTGGTGCGTCAGGGCAGGGTGCGCTATATTGGCTGTTCCAACTTCGCGGCGTGGCAGCTGTGCAAGGCGTTGTGGCTCAGCGACAGGCACGATTGGGCGCGCTTCGACAGCATCCAGCCCCGTTACAACCTGATCGATCGCGTCATCGAGATGGAGCTGTTGCCTCTGTGCCAGGCGGAAGGCGTGGGCGTGATGGTGTACAGCCCGCTGGCAGGGGGCATTCTCACAGGAAAGTACCGCCCTGGGGAACCGCCTCCACCAGGTACCCGTGCTGCCGAAAACAAATGGTTTCTGGAGAGGCGCGCAAAGCCCCACAACATCGAACGGGCACAGCGCATCGTGGGAGTGCTGCAGCAGTTCGACAGACCGCTGGTGCAGACGGCGATTGCGTGGACTATCAGCCACCCTGCGGTGACCTGCGCCATTATCGGCGCGCGCAATATGGAGCAGCTGAACCTGATACTGAACGGCTGGAGCGGGCCGCTGCCACCCGAGGAGAAAGCCGTGCTGGACGAGGCGAGCGCGTTGCCGCCTATGAATTAGGAGAGTTCGTTTGCCCGCTCGATGGCGGCGGCGACCGCTTCAATCAGCGCGGAGCGCACGCCGGCGCGCTCCATCACCACCAGCGCGGCGATGGTGGTTCCCGCCGGGGTGGTTACCATGTCTTTCAGCTGCGCCGGGTGCATCCCTGTTTCCAGCACCATCTTCGCCGCGCCTAGCATAGTCTGTGCCGCCAGAAACGTGGCAATGTCGCGCGGTAGACCTGCCCGTACTCCACCATCGGAAAGGGCTTCAATCATCAGGTAGGCATAAGCGGGACCACTGCCACTGATGGCGGTGACGGCGTTCAACAGGTGTTCCTCCACCTCCACTGCCTCCCCGAAGGAGGTGAAAATCTCATGCGCGGCTGCGGCGTGTTCCTCGGAAGCATAACGACCGCGTGCGTATGCCGCCGCGCCCGCGCCCACGATGGCGCAGGTGTTCGGCATGGCGCGAATCACCGGCGTGCGAGGAGGTAACAGGTCTTCAATGCGTGAAATCGGCACCCCCGCGGCGATGGAGATAATGAGCTTCTGAGGGGTGATGACGCCTGCAATCTCTTCCACCACGTCGTGGATGAGATAGGGTTTCACACACAGCATCACGATGTCCGCCTGTCGCGCTGCCTCCACGTTCGATGGTGCGGAACGGATACCCAGCTCATGCACCAGAGCGTCTACCTTTTCGCGGTGAATATCTGTGGCGACAATCTGCTGAGATTCTACCGCTTTCGCCTTCAGAAGCCCGCGACAGGCTGCAGAACCCATCGCGCCCGTGCCGATAATCGCTATCGTTTTGTCTTTCAAACTCACCGCTCGCGTTCACCCCATGACCCGTTATGGAAATCGTCGACACTGGTCATTTCCACCTGCACGTTGGCAGGCGCGAACAGAAACACCTGTTCGTGCACGCGCTCGACAGTGCCCTCCAGCGCATACACCACGCCCATCAGGAAGTCCACCACTCGCTCACGCACGCGTGCTTCGGCATACTGGAAGTTCACCAGTTGCTGATGCCCTGCTTTCAGGCCATCTGCAGCACGACGGGCATCTTCGAAGGAACGAGCGTAGAGTACGTTTACCCGCTGCGCCGGGCGCGTGTGAAGGCGTATGACCGTGCCGCCATCCGTTTCCTCTTCCTCGTCTGTGCCGAACAGTCGTTCCTTAATCCGTGACCACCAGGAACGCCCCGCCTCTTCCTCGAAAGGTTCCTGCACCGGTTCACCCTCCTTTAAGATCGCGCACCGAAAATCGCCGTGCCGATTCGAACCATGGTTGCCCCTTCTTCAATCGCTACCTCGAAGTCCTGTGTCATTCCCATGGACAGGTGTATACGGTGGGCTACGGGCAGCTTCTCAAACAGGCGACGCAGCTCGGCGAAATAGGGGCGGGCTTGCTCCGAATCTTCGACAATGGGAGCCATGCCCATAAACCCCTCCAGCTGCACGTACGGCAACTGCGCTATTCGCTCCGCCAAAGGCAAAGCCGCTTCGGGAAGCACCCCATACTTTTGTGGTTCTCGAGAGATATTGACCTCTATCAAAACGCGTTGTCGCTTTCCCGCCGCCTGTGCCCGCCGCTCGATCTCGTGCGCGAGGGCTTCATTGTCAACAGTGTGTATCCAATCGAACAGGGGCACCACACCTCGCGCTTTGTTCTTCTGGAGATGCCCGATGAAGTGCCAGTGTACTGGAGCCTGAACCAACGGGACCTTCTCGCGCGCCTCTTGATAGTAGTTCTCTCCGAAATGCACGATTCCTGCCGCAATCGCTTGCTCGATGCGCGCGATGTCCACGGTTTTGGATACAGCGATTAAAAGAACCTCTTCCGGTTTGCGCCCCGCACGTTCGCACGCCCGGGCGATGCGCTCGCGCACCACAGCCACGTTGCGCACGATGTCCATGCTCATCGGCCGGTGATCTCGGTGTTGTTCTCTTCCGGGATATACTCCCCACGGTGGCTGACTGCCAGCTGCCGCAGCACACCGGTTTCGACGAACACCACCCGCTCTGCCACGTTGACGGCATGGTCCGCGCACCGCTCTAGGTAATAGAGCACCAACAAGATGGTGGAAGCTGCTTCCAAGTTCTCTGGGTTCATCTGAGTTGCGGCGAGGATAGCGCGTCGCATCCGGCGGTAGAGTTTGTCCACCTCATTGTCCATCGCACACACGTCGTACGCCAGCTCGATATTGTGCTGAGTGAACGACTCGAGCCCACTGCGAATCATGTTGCACACTTTCCGCTTCATCAGAGGAACGTCCACTAGGGAGATGACGTGTGGATAATCCTTGAGTGCAATTGCCGCTTTGGCAATATCCACCGAATGGTCTCCGATGCGCTCGAGGTCGGTGATGGTCTTCAACACCGTGCCGATAAGGCGCAGGTCGCGTGCCATCGGTTGTTGCAAAGCCAATAAGCGCAGGCAGTGCATCTCGATGTTTACGTCCATCTCGTCCACTTCATCATCGCGACGCACAATCTCCTTGGCAAGCTCCTCATCGCGATGACACAGGGACTGTACTGCCTGATCCAGCATCTGCTCGACGAAACTGCCCATCTCCAGCAGTTCATTCTGAAGCAGCTGCAACTCCTCATCGAATGCATGGCGTACGACGGTCATGTCTGGAATTTTCTCCTTCTTCTGCGTCGTCGGTTGGGCTTATCACTATTATATATTATTCCACGCAGAAACAGCAGGAGGGAAGTGCCGCTCAGCGCACCGAGAAGATTCTTCGGTCACTCCATGTCCGCCCGAACATATCGGTTGTCCTCACGTGCAGAAGGTAAGTTCCGCGAGGGAGGTTTGCGGGAAGGTTCGCCGCCCACAGATGAGGAGAGTTCATTAAACCAGGCAGCCTCCGTCCGGGCAGGGTGTACTGCTCTTCCAGCTTCTTCATCTGAGCATACGCTGGGTCGGGTTCCTGCACGCGCGTCATGGTTATCCATTCACCGTTTTCCCCAACGCGCATTTCCACCTTGCACTTCTCCGAGCCGAAGAAGACGTTCACCAGCACGCGCGTGTTAGCCAGCTCCCTTACAGGAACGATGTCGGGAAGGTAGATGTGCATCTGGTAATCTTCTGGACGGCGGGCGGCTTTGTAGCGGATGGTGTATCGATTGCCAGCAAAGTCCGCGATGAGATAACCGTTGGGCGTGCCATCACGCATGGTGGTGTGCGGGATCCCCAGCGGGTCGGGTACCCCAGTCCACCAGCTACCACACACCGTCACCGCGTTCACGTGATGATGAGGACGTGAGCCCCTCCATCCCTGTTCTGCGGTGAAAAACATGTGCGTCTGGATATGGGTGTGCGCGGAGAAGGACAGCGTGTTTGCGAAAGGCGCCAGTGCGTCGAAGAGCTGCTTGCGTTCTGACTCTGGAAGCTGCCAGAGAGGAATGTGCATGAGCAGCACCACGAGGTTACTGCGCGGCACGTGTTGGAGGTAGTTGCGCACAAACTCGATCTGCCTGTCTCCCAGTCCTGCCGTGTATCCCTGTCCTTGCCAGTTCACGTCATCCAGCACGATAAAGCTCACCCGCCCGTATTCAAAAGCATAGTATGGCGGTCCATAGACCCGCTCATAGGTCTCATCGGCGAGATGGTCCTGTTGCCCATCGAAGTTCATGTCATGATTGCCGATGACGGGATACCAGGGGACACCAATCTGGGCAAGCACCCGATTCAACGGCTCGAAGAGGTTTAGGTCATCGAACACGATGTCGCCCAGCACGGTCGCGAAGGTAACATCCTTTACCCCGACCAGCTCCCGCACGACGTCGTGGGCGATGTAACCGACCTCCTGCAGGTCACGCGGCTGCGTATCGCCAAAGACGAGTATTCTGAACTGATCCCGCTCGCGATGCGGCATCAGGGCAAAGTCTACCGACTCGGGCAGATTACCTGTCGGCGGTACGCCTGCAAAGCGCAACGCTGGGGAACCTTTCGGTTTATGGATGTAGTAAAATTGCGGCAAATTCTGTTCGCTGAGCGGTACCTGCCATCCTCGGGGCTTGATCACGAACAGAATAGTATCCTCGTGGACGGGCAGTTTGTACCGCCCCTGCCTGTCGGTGCGAACGACCTCGCGCTGATTGGATACCAGCACGTTCGCGATGCCAGGCTCTGCCGCATCGCGGACTCCGTTGCGGTTCACATCGTGGAACACTACGCCTGTAGCGAACTTCTGTGCTTGCGCTGACAGCGCCAGCAGAAGCCACAAGACTGTTAGAACATAGCCGAATCCACGTCTCATTGTTCTTCCTCTTCCCGTTAGCCGAATCGTCCACGGATGTAGTCTTCGGTCTCACGCCGTTCTGGATTCGTGAATATCTTGGCTGCTTCGCCAAATTCGTACAGCTCTCCTTTATAGAAGAACCCTGTGTACTGACTGACACGTGCTGCCTGTTGCATGTTGTGGGTGACGATGACGATGGTATACCGACTTTTCAACTCCTGCATTAGCTCCTCGATGCGGAAGGTTGCGGTTGGGTCCAGCGCGGAGGCAGGCTCATCCATCAGTAGCACTTCCGGTTGCACTGCCAGCACCCGCGCGATGCACAACCTTTGCTGTTGTCCGCCGGACAATGCCAGCGCGGATTGCCGGAGCTTGTCTTTGACCTCATCCCACAGCGCCGCCTGTCTGAGGCTTCGCTCGACTATCTCGTTCAGCACACTGCGGCGACGTATCCCGTGTATGCGTGGACCGTACGCCACGTTATCATAGATAGACATGGGGAAGGGGTTCGGTCGCTGGAACACCATACCCACCCGTCGTCGCAGAGCGACCACATCCGTGCGCGGGTCGTTGACATTCTGCCCATCCAGCAAGACCGAGCCTTCCACGCGGGTGTTCTCAATCAGGTCGTTCATGCGGTTGAGGCACCGCAAGAAGGTCGATTTTCCGCAACCCGACGGTCCGATAAGTGCCGTGATGTGATTGGGCAGAATGTCCAGATTGACATCCTTTATCGCATGGAAGTTGCCGTAGTAAACGTTCAGGTTGCGCGTACTGATTTTGGGCTGCGGCGGTGCGGTTACCTCCTCGCGCCGCGGAAACACAACGGTTGCCATAGATGCATCCTCCTGCATCAAGAGGTCAGGTTGGACGGTAAGGGCAGGAATACGTTCTTGCATCGGTGTCACCTCAATGCACGGAATCGCTCACGGGTTGAGACACGCGCGATGACATTCAGCACCAGCACCACTGTAATCAGTACCAGCGCAGCCGCCCACGCCTGACGGTGCCAGTCTACATAAGGTGACTTGGCGTACTCGTATATCTGGGTGGGCAGGTTCGCCATCGGGCGGTCCAGATAGAAGTTCCAGAAGCGGTTGCCCAGTGCAGTAAACAGCAGAGGCGCAGCCTCTCCAAACGCGCGCGCCAGTGCCAGCATGACGCCCGTGACGATACCCCCTCGTGCGGCAGGCAAAACCACACTCCACATGGTGCGGGCGTACGTCGCACCCAAACCCAGCGATGCTTCACGCAGCATGTTGGGAACCGCGCGTACCATCTCCTCGGTCGTGCGGGCGATCATGGGAATCATGATGAACGATAGCGCCACTCCGCCAGCCAGCGCAGAAAACGAACGCAAAGGCACCACCAGCAACGCCCATACCGAGACGCCGATGACGATACTCGGCACTCCGTTCAGCACATCGGCAATGAAGCGAATCACCTGCGCATAGCGCGTCCGCCCAAACTCCGCCAGGTACACGCCTGCGCCCACACCAACGGGTAGCGAGAGGATGAGCCCCAACCCTACCATGTAGAAGCTGCCCACAATGGCGTTTGCCATTCCGCCGCCCGGCTCTCCGGGCGACTTGGGTAGACTGGTGAGGAACTCTATGTTGATGGATCGAATGCCGTTCAGGAGCAGGTAGGCGAGGATGATGAACACCGGCGCCATCACGATGACTGCGCAAACACCGGTAAGTGCCAGCGACACTGCGTTGATAAACCTGCGCCACAACTCGTGTATCTCGGAGATATGCATCAGTACCGAACCTCCCCTCTGGAGACGCGCCACACGAGGAACCGAGCCAGCGCGTTAATCAGCAGGGTGATGACGAACAGCAGTAAGCCTATCTCCGTCAGCGACGACAGATACAGGGGCGAGGTGGCTTCGGTAAACTCATTGGCGATGACGCTCGCCATGGTGTAGCCGGGTTGCAGCAGGGACAACGAGATTTCAGGACGGTTGCCGATGACCATTGTGACCGCCATCGTCTCGCCAACAGCGCGCCCATAGCCGAGGATGATTGCGCCCAGTATACCCACCCGCGCGTAGCGTAGCACCACCCGCCGAATAGTTTCCCACTTGGTAGCACCCAGACCGTAGGATGCTTCACGCTGCGACTGCGGCACTGCCAATATCACCTCGCGCGATACCGCGGTGATGTAGGGGATAATCATGACTGCAAGCACGAGGATAGCTGCCATCATGCTGACACCTACTGCAGGACCTTGAAACAGTGGGATATGCCCGAATCGCTGCTCCAGCGGAATCTGCACGTGCTCCCGCAACCAGGGAACCATCACAAACACTCCCCACAAGCCATACACCACCGAGGGAATGGCTGCCAGCAGCTCCACGACGAACGAGACCGGTTGTTGTAGCCAGCGAGGGGCGACCTCGGCGATGAAGATGGCGGTTCCTAGGCTGAGCGGCACGGCGAGAATCAACGCGCCGATGGAGGTGACCAGCGTGCCCCAGATGAAGGGTAGCGCGCCGAACTTTTCGCGCACTGGATCCCAATCGCGCGACACCCAGAACCGCCATCCAAAGGTGCGGATGCTCAGCGTCGAGGACTGCCACAGCTCGTATGCAAAGAACAGCACGAGCAGTCCCAACACCGAGGCTGATGCGATGATAACCGCCCTGAAAAGACGGTCAGACCAGAAAGCGGTGCTTCTGCTGTGCCGACGTATTCTCGCACTTGCAGCTGCATCCGTTGCCGGTTCGTTCATTCAGTTATGGCACCTCGGCGAGTTTCTGCAGGGACATTTGAACCACTTCTTCTGCGAGAGGCACGTAGTCCAGCTCCGCTGCTATCTTCTGTCCGTCCTTCAGTACCCACTCGAAGAACTTCTTCATCTCTGCCGACTTTGCCGTATCTTTGGGCTGTTTGTCCAGCAACACATACACGAAGCCAGTGATGGGATACGCATTTTCTCCGGGCATGTTCACTATACTGCTGCGAACGTCTTGCTGAAGACGCTCTAGGGCGGCGCGGGTCGCTGCGGTACCAGTCTCCTGACTGGGCAATACAAACTGGCCTGCCGCGTTCTGGATGGCTGCAAATGCCAGATTATTCTGACGCGCGTAGTTCAGCTCCACATATCCGATTGCTCCCGGCAATTGCTTCACCTGACCGGTGACCCCTTCATTGCCCTTTGCTCCAACACCAGTGGGCCAGCTCACCGACTTACCACGCCCCACTTTCTGCTCCCACTCGGAGCTGACCGTAGACAGGTAGTCCGTGAAAATGTACGTGGTGCCGCTGCCATCCGACCGATGGACAACCACGATGTTCATATCCGGCAACTGCACATCCGGGTTCAGCTGCGCAATGCGCGCATCGTTCCACTTCTTCACCTTGCCGAGAAAGATGTCTACCAGTACATCGGGGGTGAGTTTCAGGTTCTGAGTGATGCCGGGCAGATTGTAGACCACTGCCTCTGTGCCCGCCACCACCGGAAACTGCACAAACGGACGGGTGAAGGTTTTCTCCTCCTCTTCCGACACTGCCACATCGGTCGCACCAAAGTCAATGGTGCCCTCCTTAAACTGCTGAATGCCTCCCCCGCTACCGATGCTCTGGTAATTCACCTGTACGCCCGTCTGTTTGGCATACTCCGAAGACCAGCGCGACATCAGGGGATACACAAAAGTGGAACCCGCCCCTGTAATCTGCACTTTGCTCGCGCTATCGGTTGAAGCCTGTTTTTTGGGCGCACACCCCACTACGATGGCCGCAGCCAGAACCACTAACGCCCACGCCGTTGCACACACGACTTTTCGCTGCACGCTCGGTGTCCTCCGTCTCCTTTTCTTTGGTCGGCATGTTCTTATTTCACGCATTTATCGTAACGCACAAATGTTAAGAAGATGTTAAGCTTTTTTTCGCCTGCGCTTGTGTGTGCAGCGGCACGCTGAGTTACTGCGCCGCCGTTGCTCACTACCGAACGAAGTGGTATACTGGGTTACAGGACTATCCAAAGAGGGATTTTTCAGGGAGGCACATCGATGGCGCTGATACAGCGAAACCGAATCAAACTGACGCTGGAGGGAGCAAAGTTAATCATTCAGGCGTGTGAAGCCAAGTCTCGGGAATTGGGACAGGATATGGACATCGCCGTCGTGGACGACGGCGGTAATCTGCTCGCCTTTTGCCGCATGGACAATGCCCGCATCACCAGTATCGATATCGCCATCAACAAGGCATTCACCGCTGCGGGCACGAGGCGAGGCACCCACGAGTACGCGCTAAGCGCTTCACCACAAGGAGGCCCAGTTTTCGGCATTCACGTCAGCAACCAGGGGCGGTTCATGATTTTCGGCGGTGGACTGCCTATTATCGTCGACGGACAGGTCATCGGCGCGGTCGGGGTCAGCTCCGGTACGGTGGAGCAAGACCGTATCGTGGCTCAGGCGGGTGTGGATGCGCTTCTGGCAGCATTGGCGGAAGAGAAGGAGGCGACGTCATAAGAGTTATCCTACGGCGAGGCGCGCCCGAAAGTGTTCTAGGGTGCGCCTCAGTCCTTCTTCCACGCTCACCTGCGGTTCCCAGCCCAGCAGCTGACGTGCACGGGTGATATCGGGTCTGCGTCGGCGCGGCTCGTCCGGAGAAAAAAGCGGGCAGAACAGGATGTCGCTGGAACTTTGCGTCAGCCGTTTGATCAACTGAGCAACTTCCAGCACCGTGCGCTCATCCGGATTGCCGATGTTGACCGGCTCGTGATAGTCGGGCAGCTGGGAGAGCCGCCAGACTCCCTCAAGCAGGTCGGAAACGTAGCAGAAGCTGCGGGTCTGCTGTCCATCGCCGTACACGGTGATAGGCTCGCCACGCAATGCCTGCCCGATGAAGTTGGGGATCATCCTGCCGTCATCGAGGCGCATCCGCTCGCCAAAGGTATTGAAAATGCGCACAATGCGTGTGTCCAGCCCGTGATGGCGATGATACGCCATCGTCATCGCTTCTGCAAAGCGTTTGCCCTCATCATATGCACCCCGCACGCCGACGGGGTTCACATTGCCCGTATAGTCTTCGGTCTGCGGATGTACCAGAGGGTCGCCGTACACTTCCGAGGTGGAAGCCAGCACGTATCGCGCGCCTTTTGCCTTCGCCAGCCCCAGTGTTTTGTGGGTGCCCAGTGCGTTCACCTTCAGTATCTGAATGGGCCTCGTGGCGAAGTCCACCGGGCTGGCTGGCGAGGCGAAATGGAACACAATGTCTACCGGACCGTCAATGTACAGATACTCGGTAACATCCTGTTTGATAAAGCGGAAACGCTCGTTGCCGGCAAGGTGCGCGATGTTTTCAATGCGTCCGGTAATCAGGTTATCCAGCGCAATCACTTCGTAGCCTTCCGCCAGCAACCTGTCTACCAGATGCGACCCCAGAAATCCCGCTCCGCCTGTGACGATTGCACGTGGCAAGGTGACCTCCTACTCCTCGAAGCGTAGTTGGTACTGGAAGCTGTGAACGCCATAGTTAGGTGGTCGCTCGGTCATACCTGTTGTACGTGCCGCTGCACATGCTTCTCCCCAGCTGATGAAGTACTGGTCATACAGCTCTACAGGATACCGCCCGTACCGTTTGATATCCTCGCGAGTCGGCATGCGTCCAAGTATTTGGGCAACACGCTTGACCTCCAGCTGGAGCACTTTTTTGCTCACAACATACTTCTGCTTGGGTAAACGAGGAACAGGACTGTTTTTGGCTTTCGGGACTTCGTCCCGCTTTGCAAAGGGGTCTTCACCATGGTTGATTTGTGCGTGCCTTTCTAGGGCAATTTCATGATACTTTTGAGATACTTCTATGCCAATGAAACGCCTTCCCATCTGATGGGCAACCAGAGTGGACGTACCTGCTCCATTAAAGCAGTCGAGAATAAGTTCTCCGGGCGCCGTAAACAGCGCAAACAGACGACGCATCAACAATGGAGGCAGCTGACATGGATGGTCTACTCGGTAAGCGTTATGTTTTAAACGATGGATATCAGACCATAGGTCGGTAATCTTTGTTCTATCATTGACATTTTGAAGACGACGAGCCCGGACACAGTCGTTGCGAAGGCAAAAGTTTTCCGCTAAAGGTTGTAGGTACTGGAGTTCTGCTTCCACTGGTTTTAATAAACCAGGCAGCGGACGTGCCTCGCCTTTAGAAAAACAGAGGATGGCGTAGTGGGATGGCATGATCATTCTCACAGGGAAGCTGAGGGCATCCCAAACAATCCATGTCTGAAAACGCATTGTTCTAACCAAATGTTGATAGTGCCGTACCGCCCAAAGGGGTATGTTCAACACTGCTAAGGTACGTCCCGGCTTCAGCACTCTGGCGAGTTCGCTGAGCCACTGGTCGCACCATTGGAAGTAGCGAATGCTGTCTACGTCATCGCTCCAGTGGTCATACTTTTTGCGCAGGTTATATGGCGGGTCTGCAAAACAAAAATCGACGGAGTTATCAGGTATCTCGCGTAATGCCTGTAGGCAGTCCGCGTTGATTAGACGTGACCCTAGAGGACAGGGATTCTCGTCAAACGCGAAATGGGGACGCGGCTCATTGATGCGGAGGTACAATTGTGTTGGCTGCAGGTCTAAACACTGTTGGAGGTCAACCAGAACCAATTCTCTGTAGGGTGGAAGGCCAAAAAGGTCTCTTAAGCGAGTCACAACAGGCTCAATGTCTTCCGACAGGTCGACCTCGATGTCGCGCCATACATCCGACATGAGAGTTCCGTACTCATGGTAAACATGCTTTTTGCCCCCGTAGTCCTTGGTGGTTCTGTGGCAGAATGGACAGTAGGTATACTGAATCCGCGTTTTTGTGTGTCGTAAATTGGACCGGTAGCGGCTCATAACAAGTAGCGCGACATGCCTGTTAGGTAGATTAGAACCTGCCGTCTCCTCTGCACGGGAAGACTTTATAGCAATCCAGAGCTGGAAACGCAGTGCGTTTTCCAGATACGGTAGCAAACGTGCCGCATCTGGTGGAGTTGTTAAGATGCAGACGACAGAGTCACCATCTAACGCGCTCAACGCCTGAGCAAAGTAACGGAACACCTCTTTACTTCTGTCGGCGCCACCATCGGTACGGCCCGCTGGAAAGCGAAAGAGATACACTTTGGGCTCGCGCTGTTTGCAGACTCGTTCCATATCAGCAAGCGATGCAAGACGCTCCTCCGATAGGGTGAGTCTATCTGCTCCTTCGCTCCAGTGTGCCATCTTCACTACCCTCCCTGCTCCGCAAGAAGTCTATGAGCAGTCTTAATTCGGTATCTGAGAAAGCGACGGTGCAGTCGCTATGCTCGCAAATGGTTTTGAGGGCGGAGTGTCTTTCGAAATTGCCAGCGCCGTCAATAACGTAGGCAATACAATGACCAGCATCGTGTAGTTTTTGGAAGCGTTCGTGCGCTTGTCCAGCCTTGCGCTCTATAGTGCTATTGGTCGTAACCTGAAAACTGACCTCTATGGCAATATACTTCCCGCACGGAGATTTTGCTACTATGTCGAAGGTTGTTAAGCGACTGTCGCCAGTTTGAGAGATATTAGGAATCTTCCCGTTGAGGGTAAATTCCCATCCGTGGACAGATAATTGATTTTGTAGCTTTTCTATTACTACCTTCTGTGCGGCTTGCCCCAGCGCGTTGGCACTGGCTCCTTTGGTGAGCTGGCTAACCAAGATGTACTTGGACCTTACGAATCGCTCTATGGCGTCCCGATCACCCAGTAGTAAACCAAGACTGCACTTTGCTGCAATTTCCTCTTTTAGTGACAAGTTGGTGGATAGCCCACCGAATAGCAAAATCATTGCTATATCCTCCATGCTGCCATCAAAAGGCTTCTCGTGTAGCACTTCTCGCAATTTAATGCCCAACTTGGCATTGTCAACGCGCTCTTTGTGGACGCATTGGAAGCAGTAGTTGTAACTTTCTCCGCGCCACTCAAAAGTCATCTGGGAGGGACTGCCCTTCAGAGGCGTTAGTCTTTTGAGGATTTCACCTCCTACGTCTGACAATATCGCAAGATGCTTTAGAAACAGGTTAGGGCTGAGTGACGAACTCTCCACTGCTTGTTTCCACGAGGTTGGTTTTCTATCAGCGACCAACAAGATACCCAGAAACTTGTCTTGTGTTTCAAGCAGCAAGGATAATGCCTCATTCTCAGGAGAACCGCTACTCAGTTCACGGGGCCAAAACAAGACCGCGTGCTCTTTGAGGGCTTCAGGAGTTCTCTTGTAAACACCACTCGCGCTTACCATTCTCTGTTGCCTCTAGCTTGCCTATTCTACTGTTATTATATCCTTCTCCCTGATGGCGGGCGTTACCTTCAGCGTATGCAGCTTGCCCGCGCGGAACACGCCTTCCACCGTCGTTTTGCCCGGCGCGTGCAGGCGGAAGGAAACGTCCCATTCCTTCGGCCACGCCGGGAACAGCAGAATCCTGTTGCCATCCGTCTGCACCAGCATCGCCTGCAGTGCGACCATGCCTGCGCAGCCGTGGTCCTGGTCGGGTATCCAGTCGTAGTTTGGTCCCCAGAAAGCTGGAAACCGACTGCCGGGGTGTTTGGTGGCGAATCGCCGCGCGACCATATCGCGGGCTTCTTCTGCCATTCCCAGCATCGCCGCCCAGATGGGATCCTGTCGCCAGCCTTCGTTGCCTTTGTATGGTCTTCGGGCATAGGTGTTGCGGGCAACCTCAATGTCCGGCTTGCCCACGCCGTAAAGTCGGTACGGAAAGACGGCGTAAAGTTCGGGGTTTTCCGAGTTGATGGGCGGTGCCAGTATCTCCTGCGCAGGCAGCAGGAAGGTTTGCCCGTTCTCGGTCTTTGCTGGCAAAGGCGGCAACTGCCCAAGCAACCGTTGCCACAGGTGGCGCCGATGTGCGTGTTCTTTACCCAGCGGCAGCCGCAGCAACCCCTCCAGCGTCCAGCGCAGTCCGGCGATATCCGGCAGAGGGTTGACCACATCGGGATATGTCTCCAGCGATTGCGCTGGCTTTAACAGCAACTTGCCATCATCGTTGCGGGGGAAGTGACGTTCGTAGAACGCGATAAAAGCATCCGCAAAAGGCAGAAGCGTGTCATGGAGAAAACGCTTATCGCCTGTGTGGAAGAAGTACTCCAGCGCCAGCGTCAGCAGTTCCAGATTGCACGAGTAATAGTAACGGATATAGGGGTTATCGATGTGGGAAATCGGCTTGCCTTCGCGGTTCCAGCCGTAGTTGCAGTTGGCGTAGGTTCCCCAAAAGGTAATGGTTTCGGGGAAATAGGCTCCATCGTGTCCGAAGTAGAGGCGGGATCGCTCCTTCGCCAGAGGCAGGGCGTTCGCGTACATTTTGAATAGCGGCTGCATCATCTCGAAATCGCCCGCAGGTATCATACTCCAGTAGGGCAACCGCGTGTTCTGAAACCAGTACTCCCCACCCCATCGACGGTAATCCGCATCAAAGTGTTCGTCCGGCTCGCGTGAGTCGACGGTAAATATCGAGCCGTTGAACTTGATGGGATACGCCCCTCGCCCGGCGCAGGCGTTGATGAACCGCTGGAGTGCATAGCCCTGTGTGACGACGTCAGCTTGCGGCGTGCCGCTCACCACAATCCAGCTCCGTCGCCAGAAGCTGAGCCACCATCGCTGATGTGCGGCTCGCGCCTGGTTGCGCGGAACCGATTCCGTTCTCGCCGCCTGGGTTTCCAGCCTTTCAATCCATTGCTTTACCGTGTCGGTCTGCGCAGTCAGCAAGTGTATCGCGATGGAAAAACGCTTTGCGGGGCTGGCACTGCGCAGGGTGCGCGCATCCTCTCGGGTCAATCCTTTGCCGCGCATCATCCCGCCGAAAGTGCGATAGAGTAGAGGGTCGGGTATCTTCCCAATCAGGCTCTGCAGCCCCTGATGGCGCAGGGTTTGCTCGAAAATAGATGTGGGGTTGCGGTGGAACCAGACCACGCGGTCGCGGTGGTCTTCTAGGACGGTGTCGGCATGTTCCACCACGGGGAAAGGTGCGTCCATCAGCCCGTATGCGCTGAATAGCTCGCGTCCTTCCAGCCTGCGGTCGGAATTGCGCCAGATTTCCAGCTGGGCGCGAACGTGCACAGGCTGCGGGCTGTCGACATCCACCCATACCACAGGGCGATAGGCGTCCACCCATACGCGCAGGGTGGTGGGTTTGTCGGGGGTACCGCCCTGAACCAGCACCTCGCCCTGCAGGAGCCGAAGCTCCTGACGAAAGAACCTGCCTCCGTTCAGCAGGGAAGGGGAGAGGGTGACGCGCACCCTGCCCAGCTTCAGCAGGCGGTTTACCTCGCTCCATGCATCGGTCTTGCTGAGGTAAAACACCAGGTCTCCATTTGGTTCCACCCACACGTTCACGCCGATGTCGCCGTTGCCCAGCGGCATGGAGCCGGAGCTATCGGCAGAAGGGGTATCCCATACCACGTTGCATTTCTGCAGATAAGCCAGTGCCTCATCAGATAGAGCAGGCATATTGTCCCCCTGAGTGTACGCGCTGAGCAGCAATCCAAACAATGCGAAAACCGGAATGCCTGATTTCACCCTGCACAGTGTCCTCCTGCCCTTCCTTTATGCAAACAGAGGGCGAGCGCGCCCCGCTCGCCCTCCGGTCAGACTGTGGACTGCGGATTACAGACTGCCGGTCGTCATGTTGCCCCAGGTCAGCTGCGTCCAGCGGAAGAACTTGGCGTGCCCATCCACGAAGCTCACGTTGGCACCTCCGGCGTGGCGTGGCAGCCTGTCCAGTGTAGCCTGACCGAACTCCGAAATCCAAGACTGTGCCGTGCGGCAGCAGTTCCATATCTTGCAGCAGCCTTCAGTCGCGAATGCGGTGCGTGCTGCAATCCAGTTAAAGTTGTTGGCATCCGGTCGCTCCCAGACCCAGATGTCCACCAGCTGAGCGGAGCTGTCGAAGAACATTGCCCAGTTCGCAGGGGTGGGAATACCGCCCAGGTTATTGGACGGGAAGCCACCTGCCAGAGTCTCGTTCAAACCGTACGAGACGTAGCGCGGGTTGCAGGACTCCCAGAAGTTGCAGGGCTGACCGGTCCTGGGGTTGATAGGCGCAAAACGGTCGTTGCGTCCGCCGTCGTCACTGCAGCTTGCCCATGCATCGTTCCACTGCAACGGGTCGTCCGGGCACTGGTATACACCGTCGTTTTTCACGTAAGGGTAGATTGCCATCGTCCAGAACGCGGCGGAATCGCGAGGAAGACCGTTGTTCCCTCCGTTACAGAAGAATCCCCAGTTCCAGCCGGGGAACTTCTCATCGTAGTCCTGCAGGTACTGCAACATGCCCAGCGTCAGCTGCTTCATGTTCGACAGACAGGCAGTCTTGCGGGCAGTTGCCCTTGCCTGTGCGAACACAGGGAAGAGAATGGCTGCCAGTATCGCGATAATCGCGATGACGACCAGCAGCTCGATCAGGGTGAATGCCTTGCGTTTCATGGATACCCTCCTCTTTGCTTAAGATTGTTTTAGAGTTTTGCCTCAGCGCGGGGCTGGGGCAGTTGGCGCAGGTGCGCCTCCGGGTGCCCCTGGTGCCGGCATCTGTCCCGGACCGGGCGCCTTATTGCCGAACATTTGTTCCATCTGCCTCTTCTGTTCCTCTGTCATGCCTTTGCGCCCAGGACTACCCGTGTATCGCCAGATGGCAAACGCCGCAATGGCAACTACCACGATGATAATCACCCAGGCGACCACCGGCGATATCTGCTGCTGTTTCCAACTGGACACCGAGAGTGTTACCCCCTTTCCGTCCTTTTCGGGTGTGTCTACCCTGCCTATACATTAGCACTCCTTCCGCAAATCTGTCAATACCTTTTGCGCCCGTAAATCACGCACATTTTCGCTATAGCCCCGGCTAACTCCTCATTCAGGTATTCTGACCGACACCGCCACTGCCAGTTGCCCGCTTCGCGACCGGGCTGGTTCATCCGCGCCTCGCTTC
>Ga0308418_1000173_pt1 | contig 41685 bp, 42 predicted proteins | sample HotsprSampleR4cd_FD_203517 | JGI IMG/M metagenome (GOLD analysis project Ga0308418, IMG submission 203517) | Hot spring phototrophic mat microbial communities from Mushroom Spring, Yellowstone National Park, Wyoming, United States - 20090729_R4cd ... | reverse complement strand
CTAACGCACGCTTCCGACGCCCCCACAACGGACGAAAGTTGCCTTGCGCGTTGATGCGCATCAGCGGATGCCACCCGTTGCGCACGATTGCCGCAAACAACTGCGGCGACCACAAGCCCCGATCGGTCAGCACATACACAGGAATAGACTTCGGCAACGCGCCGCGCAGCACGCCGAGCAACGCCTCGCACAACGGCAGCCACGCGCCTTTGGTGTTGCCCCGCACGACTTTCCACGCGACGGGGATGGTATGTTGGTGAACCACCACGCCCAGTGCCAGCACCGTCCAGCGGTTGCCCAGTGTGGTGGCGTCTAAGGCAAGAAACACTTCGGGCAGGCGCAACCACGCCACCACGAGGCGCAGCAAGGTCGGGAACAGGGTCTGTTCAGGGAAGGGTTGTTGTCGGAATCGCTTGAGGCGTTGTCGCCAAGTGTTGGGAGCGATGGAGGTGAGTTGCGCGAGGTAGAGGCAGACGCGGGTTTGGGCGAGCGTGCCGAGCGCGATGAGGGCGAACAGGAGCCAGTGGATGCGTTCGCGTTGCGCAGGTGTGAGGGCGTGTTGGAGGTGTTGCATCAGCGTTGCGATCGGGTACTCTTCTGCCGTGTTGTGCCGTTTGGGTGTTATCATAGTGGATGAAATTTACCCCAAGCGGCACTTTTTTGTACCCGACCGATGTACCCTTATCAGCTCACCCCCAGCCCCTCTCCCGCGACAGGGGGTGAGGGCAAAACGATGCGTCTGCTCCAGAGAGGTCGTGCTTGAGCTGGTGCACCCTTATCAGGGGGTAGGGATTCAAGAACGCTGCGCCGAACCGTATCAGGGGCTGGGGGCGAGGCGCCCCCAGCAATGCTTAGGCGTCGTAATAGAGCGCGAACTCGTAGGGGTGTGGGCGCAGCAGAATTGCGTCCACCTCCTTGACGCGTTTATACTCCAGATAGGTCTCCAGCAGGTCGGGCGTGAACACCCCGCCGCGCATCAGGAACTCGTGGTCTTGTTCCAGCGCATTCAGCGCGTCGGCGAGCGTCGGCGGTGTGGTCGGGATGCCCCTGCGCTCGTCGGGCGGCAGCTCGTAGAGGTCTTTGTCGATGGGGTCGGGCGGCTCGATGCGGTTCTGGATGCCGTCCAGCCCTGCCATCACCATCGCCGCGAACGCCAAGTACGGGTTCGCCGTCGGGTCGGGCGCGCGGAACTCAATGCGCCGCGCCTTCGGGCTGGGCGAGTAGGTCGGGATGCGGATACACGCGCTGCGGTTGCGCTGACTGTAGACGAGGTTGATCGGCGCCTCGTAGCCGGGCACCAAGCGGCGGTACGAGTTGGTGGTCGGCGCGGCGAACGCCAGAACCGCAGGCGCGTGCTTGAGCAACCCGCCGATGTAGTAGCGCGCCGTGTCTGAGAGCAGCGCGTAGCCCCGCTCGTCGTAAAACAGGTTCACGCCGCCCTTCCACAGGCTCTGGTGCGTGTGCATCCCGGAGCCGTTGTCCTGAAACACGGGCTTGGGCATAAAGGTCGCCGTGTAGCCGTTGCGCGCGGCGACATTCCGAACCACATACTTGTAGAGTTGCACCTTGTCGGCGATGCGCACGAGCGTGTCGTACTTGATGTCGATCTCCGCCTGCCCTGCCGCGCCAACCTCGTGGTGCTGCACCTCCACCTCGACGCCGACTTCCTGCAGGGTGAGCATCATCTCCGTGCGCAAGTCTTGCAGCGTATCCGACGGCGGGCAGGGGAAGTAGCCGCCCTTGAGGCGCATTTTGTAGCCCAGATTCGGCTTCTCCTCGCGACCCGTGTTCCATTCGCCCTCGTCGGAGTCGATGTAGTAGTAGCCGAAGTGGGAGCCTTGCGCGTAGCGCACATCGTTGAACACATAGAACTCCACTTCGGGACCGAAGTAGGCGGTGTCGGCGACGCCTGTCGAGCGCAGGTAGGTCTCCGCTTTCTGCGCCACATAGCGCGGGTCGCGTGTGTACCGCTCGCGCGTAATGGGGTCAACCACATTACAAATCACGCTTACGGTCGGCACTTCGGGGAACGGGTCCATAAACACGGTCTCGGGGTCGGGCATCAGCAGCATGTCGGAGACATTGATGGACTGGAAGCCGCGGATGGAGGAGCCATCGAAGCCGATGCCCTCGTCGAATATCTCCTCCGTGAACGCCTCAATCGGCATCGAGAAGTGATGCCACATGCCGAACAGGTCGGTGAACTTGACATCGACCACACGCGCGTTATGCTCACGCGCGAACTGAATTGCTTCGCGTGGACTCATACGATCCTCCTCTGACTTAGTTTTGGTTTCTGGCGTGTTGCCAGGGGGCGCGCGTAGGGTGCGCGCATGCTGAGGCGGCTTCGTCGCCGACAGGTGCGGGCAATCGGGCAGCGCGTAGGGGGTCTGCACGCTTCGTTGCGATGCAGCGAGGAGCGACTGCACGATTCGGCTATATTATACCCCAATCAGGGGGGCATGTCAAGGGGTTGGGGGCGCGTCTTTCATCCGCTCGCGCGCCTTGCGCTCGATGTTGCGCCAGATGCCGCGCAGTCCCATCGCCTGCTTCATCGCCTCCAGCGTCTCATCGGCGATTTGGCGCATTTTGAGCGTGCCTGTGTAGATAATCTCTTCCACCAGCCCGCGCTCGTGGGCGAACTGCTCGCGCCGCTCGCGGATGGGGTCTAAGAAGGCGTTCAAGGCGCGCGCGAGTTTCTCCTTGACCTCCACATCGCCGACGCGCCCTTCCCGATAGCGCGCCTTGAGGTCGTCCACCTCCGCGCGGTCGGGATTGAAGATGTCGTGGTAGATGAACACGGGGTTGCCCTCCACCGTGCCTGGAATATCGGCGCGGATGCGTTTGGGGTCGGTATACATGCTGCGCACTTTTTTCTCGACGGTCTTCGGGTCGTCGGAGAGGAAGATCGCGTTGTTGAGGCTTTTGCTCATCTTGGCTTGCCCGTCCGTGCCGACGAGGGTGGGCACCTCGCTCAGCATCACTTCGGGAATGGGGAACACCTCGCCGTAGAGGTGGTTGAATCGGCGAGCGATTTCGCGCGTGATTTCGACATGCGCCTCGTTGTCCTTGCCGACAGGAACCAAGTGCGCGCGGGGCATCAGAATATCCGCCGCCTGCAGCACGGGGTAGCCAATCAGCCCGAAGGGGATGGACTCGTCGTCGATGTTGGCGGCGCGCGCCATGTCTTTGAGGCTGGGCAGGCGCGTCAGGCGCGGCAACGAGACCAGCATCTCGAAAATCAGGTTCATCTCGTAGACCGCATGCACCGCCGACTGCAGGTAGATTGTGGACTTCTGCGGGTCAATCCCCACCGCCAGGTAGTCCAGCACCATCTCGCGGATGTTGGTGCGCATCTCTTCGATGTCTTCGTGCGTGGGGCGCGTGGTCAGCGTGTGCAGATCGGCAATCAGGAAGTAGCACTCGTACTCGTCCTGCAGCTTGACACGATTTTGCAGCGACCCGACATAGTGCCCCAGGTGCAGTTTGCCCGTGGGGCGGTCGCCCGTCAGCACCCGTTTGCGCTCGCTCATCGGCGAAGGATTATACCTAACGCGCTTGGAACGGTACAATTTGGCTAATGGCGCGCGTACTGCGGTCGTTGGTGAACGCCAGCACGACGGCGTAATAGGTGCGCCCACTGACCAGTGGCGGTCCTGTGTAGACCAGCGAGGTCGCTGGGGCGAACACCTTCGCTGCGCCAGGATTGTTCAGGTCGGCGGGGAAGTAGGGCGCGACCTTGTAGTCGGGGAAGCGGTCGTAGATTAGCACCAGATAGTAGTCGGCGTTGGGCACGGGCGTCCACTGCAGGATGAGACCGTCCACGATTTCGTTGGGGAACGGGCGCGTGATGGCGATGGGCGTGAACGGGCGCGCGCTCACGCGGTTGCTCCGCCCCGACACCGTGCCAGGCAGGTCGTTCAGGTAGTCGGTGTTCAGCGCGACCATCTCGTAGAAGTAGGTCACATTCGGCTGCAGGGCGGGGTCTAAGTCCGCAAAGAAGTCTGCCAGCGGGTCGCGCAAAAACGCAATCGCGTTGCGGTTGAGTTCGTCGATGGTGCGCCCGCGGTAAATCCCGTAGCCCAGCAGGCTGTTTTGCTCTTCATACTCCCAGCTGAGGTCGATTTCGATCCAGTAGTCGCTTGTGGCGCGTGAGGCGACGGTGCGGCGTGGGCGGGGCTTGTCGTCGAACAGGGCGCGGATGGCGTTGTAGGCGTCGCGTTCGCGCGGGCTGCTGCGTGTGGCGGTCAGCACACGCGGCATCGTCCAGGCGGTCGCCGAGAGGTTGATGGGCGTCTGCACAGGGCGATTGCGCGAGTCGTTCAGCGTGAAACTGACGAGGGCGGTCTCTCCAGCGACGATGGAGACCGTGCGCTTGTCGTTCTCGTAGTCAGGCGCGGAGGCGACGATGGGGTACTCGTAGCCTGCGGGCAGCCCTGCGATACGGTAGAAGCCGCGGCGGTCGGTGACCGCCAGCGCACTGCTGAGCTCGCCGCCTGCGAACACCCGCGCGCCTTCAATTCCGCGCCCCAGCGCGTCGCGCACAAAGCCCTCCACCGTCCCTTGACGGCTCGCAGGCGCAATCATGATGTTCACATTTTTGGACTGCTCGTTCTCGAACACCTGCGCGATATTTTGCCCTGTGTATTCTACGCCGTTGATGACCGCGCGGGCGCGGATGATCGTGAACCGATCGGGCACATTCGTCAGGTAGTAGGTGCCGTTGTGCAGCGAGCGGGTGCGGCTGTTGACGGCGTTGGCGGCGAACACTTCGGCGTCGGCGACGGGGTCGCCTTTGATGTCGGTGATTGTGCCCGACACGACACCGACCTTGCTCTCGCCGCCGCAGGCTGCCAATATCACGGCGCACAGAAACGCGAACACGCCTCCCCAAATGCGTCGTTGCATCGTCATCATACAACGAGACGATTCGCGGGCGCGGCGGTTTCTCCTGCTATGAAAAAAGGGCGGTCAGCGACCGCCCCGTGTGTGTCCACCTGCGAAAGGAGGATGGTACGCTTAGCGTTGGCGGCGACGCAGCACGATGCCGCCCAGCCCCGTCGCCAGCGCGATTAGGCTGGCAGGTTCAGGCACGACGGTCAGTGTCCAGTCTTGCTCGACCAGATTCAGCCGCGCGACGGAGCCAGGCTGCCCTAAAGTATCAAGGTCGAAGGTCTCATAGACGGTCACATCATTCGCAGGCGCGGAGAGTGTGACGGGAATCATCACACTGAATACGCCGTTCGCGCCCCCAGCATACGCGCCGCCCAGAATCGAACCCGAACCCTGCCACAGGATCGTGTTGTCCGAGTTGCGCACTACCTTCTTGAACCAGTCGATGCGCCCGTACCCTTGCAGCAAGCCGGTGATGACGAAGTTGAACCCGTTGAGCATGGGCAGGCTGTTAGTGGGGTCAACAATCGAGTAGTGCCCGATCATCCCCCCGTTGGTGAAGCCGGGCGCACCGACACAGGTCAACGGCTGGGGATTAGCAAGCCCCGCTAAGAAAGTGATTTGTGGCGCAGGCAGCGCTTGCACAAGAGTCGGTACCGTAATCGGCGTGTAGGGCGAGTAGAGCGCGCCGATGCTATTGTGCATCGTCACATTCCAAGCGTGCGCGCTGGCAGCAATACAACCCGCAACCACAAGCGATACTACTGTCTTCCGCATTATCGTGAGCCTCCATAGGGTGAGTTTATGTCTCTGCGACCTAACCCCGCTTAATCCGTCGCAGAGGGCGTTTCCGCCTACGCCTAAGATAGCAATTAGTGTGCCAAAGTTCCCTGTTCCGAGAAAAACTCGCATTTTTGCAGATGGCGCCTGCCACACGCACTGATTGGGTATAATCCTCGCCCGAACAGGAGGCAACGACCGATGTACGCGATTATCCAAACAGGCGGCAAGCAGTACCGCGTGGAGCCAAACACGATTTTGAGCGTAGAGAAGCTTGAAGCGGAACCAGGCACCGAGATCGAGATTAGCGCAGTGCTGATGGTGCGCACAGACGACGGTATCAAAGTCGGCGCGCCCTATGTGGACGGCGCAAAGGTCGTCGCGGAGGTGGTCAAGCAGACCAAAGCGCCCAAAATCATCGGCTTCAAATACAAGCCCAAGAAGAACGAGCGCAAGCGCTGGGGACACCGCCAGCCGCTGACCGTGTTGCGCGTCAAGTCCATCGAGGCGTAAGCGATGCCTGAACCCATTCGGCGTGTGTTGGACGCCCTGCTTGAAGACCTTCAGGCAGGGCTGCCGATTCGCTTAGACGCCGCCGAGCGCTACCGCGCGGCGGTGGACGGCTACATCATCCAGTTCGAGGGCGAGGACGACCTGCTGCACTGCAGCGTCGAGCGCACGGACGGCGGGCGTATCGAGTTAGAGCAGGCGCACCGTGTGGTGGAGCCGCTGTTCGCCGTGATGCCGAAGGGCATCGTGTGGTTCAAGCCCGCCGAGCATTCTGTGCATTACTATGTCGGGCACGACCATTTCCTGCAGGCGCACTTGCAGGAGTCTGCCCCGTCCCCAGCGAATCGTGCGCCATAGGGCGACGGCTGCCCTGTGGTGTGTATGAGTGCGCTACTTATCTTGTTGGGCGTTGGAATACTGCTGGCGCTGGCGTATCGCTGGTACGGGCGCTGGCTGACGACGCGCGTGTTCACGCTGGACGATTCCGAGCCGACCCCTGCCCACACCCTGCGCGATGGGCGCGACTTCGTGCCTGCGCCGCCGCTGGTGGCGTTCGGACACCACTTCGCCTCGATTGCGGGGCTGGGACCGTTGTTGGGTCCCGCGATTGCTGTGATTTGGGGCTGGGTTCCTGCGCTGCTGTGGATTGTGCTGGGCTGCATCTTCGTCGGCGCGGTGCATGACTTAGGGTGCATGTACGGTTCGCTGCGCAACCGCGCGCGCAGCGTGGCGGACTTAGCATACGATGTGGCGGGCGCACGCGCACGCGCGCTGTTTCTGCTGTTCGGGATCTTCGCGCTTGCGCTGGCGATGGGCGTGTTTGTGATTAACATCGCGAACCTGTTTGCGCCAGGCGCGGGCGGCGCGGAGGGCGGGCATGTGCCCGAAGCGGTGCTGCCCAGCGTCGCGCTGGTTGCGATTGCGCTGGTGGTCGGCGTGCTGTTTTATCGCTACCGTGTGTCGCTGGCGAAACTCACGCTGCCCGCGCTGCTGGCGAGCCTGCTGTGCGTGTGGCTGGGCGTGCAGTACCCGATTACGAGCCTGTTCGGGTGGGAGTTGACCGCGCCGCTGTGGACTTACCTGCTGTTGGGCTACGCGCTGGCAGCAACGCTACTGCCTGTGTGGGTGCTGCTGCAGCCGCGCGACTACCTGAACTCGTTCCAGCTGTTTCTGGGCATGGGGCTGCTGCTAACAGGCGCGGTGGTGGGCGGGTTCACGCTGAGCGCGCCCGCGTTTAACCCTGCGCCTGCGGGCGCGCCGCCGATGTTCCCGCTGCTGTTCATCACGATTGCGTGCGGAGCGGTTTCGGGCTTCCACTCGTTGGTGGCGTCGGGCACGACCGTGCGGCAGTTAGACCGCCAGAGCCACGCGCTGCCGATTGGCTATGGCGGGATGCTGACGGAGGGGCTGCTGGCGACGCTCGCGCTTCTGGCGGTGGCGGCGGGCTTGGGCGCGGAATGGCAGTCCCGATACCCCGACTGGCTCACGGCGGGCAAGAGCGCGCTGGCGAACTTTGTGCATGGGGCGGGCACGCTCGTTAGCGCGGTCGGCGTGCCGCTTGCGCTTGCCAAAGTGTTCGTGGCGACGGTGGCGGTCGGCTTCGCGCTCACTACGCTGGACACAGGCGCGCGCCTGATCCGCTACAACCTGCAAGAGCTGGGGCGCGCGTGGCGCATCACGCCGCTGGTCAACCCGACGCTCAGCACCCTGCTGGCGGTGGGGCTGATTGGCTTCTTCGCGCTGCTGAAAGCCCCTGACCCCGTCACGGGCGAGCTGAAGTCGGTCGGCGCGTTGCTGTGGCAGCTCTTTGGCGCATCGAACCAGCTCTTGGCAGCGCTGTCGCTGCTGGTGGTCTCGCTCTATTTGCGCTCGCTGGGGCGACCGACGCTGTATACGCTGCTGCCGATGTGCCTGATGCTCGTGGCGACGCTCACCGCGCTGGTGATTGGCATGCAAGGCTTTGCGGCGAAGGGCAATACGCTGCTGCTGGGCGTGAGCGCGATCATCTTCACCTTGGCAGTGTGGCTGGTGGGCGAGGCGATTGTCGCATGGCGACGCGGCGCACAGACCGCCGTGCCCACACGGTAGGTATAATCCCGCTATGCGAACGCTTAGCGTGCTATTTGCGGTCGGCATCTTAGGATGGTGGGGCGCGCCTATTTTCGTGGGGCAGACAGTTGCGCAGTTTCAGATGACCCCCTCCTACAGGTTCCCCCTGCAAGCAGGGGGAACCAAGTTGGGGGGCAGTTCCCCTCGCGCAGCGGGGCGACCTTCGCCTGCGCACGGTTCCCCTCGCGCAGCGGGGCGACCTTCGCCCGCGCACGGTTCCCCTCGCGCAGCGGGGCGACCTTCGCCCGCGCACGGTTCCCCTCGCGCAGCGGGGCGACCTTCGCCCGCGCACGGTTCCCCTCGCGAAGCGGGGGGAACCTTAAGGAGGGGGGTGACTATTGACAATACATCGAAAACGACTCAGAAGGAGAACCGCACCATGCAAACGGGCAAGAAGCGTCTTCTGGTGGTCACGCACACAGCAGGTTTCCGACACGCCGACTCGATTGAACTGGGCGAGAAGATACTGGCAGAGATCGGCGAACGCAGCGGCGTCTTTGAAGTGGACTACTGCCGCGACGCGGGCGATGTGCAAAAGATGCTCACGCCTGAGTTCCTGAACGCGGGCAAGTACGACGGGGTAGTGTTTCTGAACACCACAGGCGACATCGGTATCCCCGACTTGGGCGCGTTTCTGGAGTGGCTCAAGGGCGGCAAGGCGTTTATCGGCATCCACGCCGCTGCCGACACCTACCACAACCGCGCCGAATACTTGGAGATGATTCAGGGCGAGTTCGCCTATCACGGCAGGCAGACCAAAGTGGTCGCCAAAGTGGAGCAGCCCGAACACCCCGCGGTGGCGCACCTCGCGCCTGAGTGGACGGTCTTCGACGAGATTTACCTGTTCAAGGAGAACAACCGCCCACGCGTGCAGGTGCTGTTGTCGATGGATCGCCACCCTGACGACGGCACGCCGCAAGCAGGCAAAGAGGGCGACTACCTGCTGGCGTGGTGCCGCGAGTACGGCAAGGGGCGCGTGTTCTACACCGCGCTGGGACATCGGCTCGATGTGTGGCAGGACGAGGCGTACCAGCGCCACTTGCTGGGCGGCATCAAGTGGGCGCTGCGCCTGCAAGAGAAGGGCGCGGTCAAACTGTAGGGGACGACGATGCGACGCCACATAGCGCAGGCAGGGACACTCAAGCGCGTACGCGAGCGGGCGCGGCGTATGCTCGCCAGTGAACAACCGCTTACAGTAGACGACTACCTGCGCTTGATGGACGCCGATGACCTCTACGAACTTATCGACGGCGTGCTGGTGGAGCGCACAATGGCGGCGATGTGGCGACATGAGCAACTCAGCGCGTGGATGCTCGCAACGCTGCGTCCGTATGTGGAGGCGAAGGGGCTGGGATATGTGTCTGGCTCGCGCACGGCGGTGAAAATCTCCGAGTATCGCGCCCGTTTGCCCGATTTGCTCTTCATTCATCGCGAGCGCGCTGCGATTATCACAGAGTCTGCCATCGTTGGCGCGCCCGACTGGGTGTTGGAAATCCGCTCCCGCGCGAACTACCCTGCCGAGTGGCGCAGCTTGGAGATCGACTACCGTGCAATCGGCGTGGCGGAGCTGTGGCTGGTAGACCCACAGGCGCAGGTCGTTCGGGTGGCGCGACGGCGCGAGGGGAACTACGAGACCTTCGAGCAGTCGGCAGGCGCGCTCCATTCGTCTGCGATTGCGGGCTTCTGGGTGGAGGCATCGTGGCTGTTTTTCGGCAACGAGCGTCCCAGCACGCTGGAGATGCTGCGCCTGCTGGGGATTAGCCCGTAGCCGTGACTTGAGCGCATGCAGGCGCGGCGCGAGTTCGCTGTACCGCTTCCGATGCCGCTGAATCTTAGGGGGGCTCAGTGGGCTTCCGATCAGGTACAATCGGCTGTCGGTGAAAGCCACACGCTACTTTCTGGAGCAAGTGCTTCATAAGCGACCGTACATCCGACCTGAGTGGTGCGAACGAGTCATCCAGCAACCGCTCAAGCGGGAGGTACAACCCGATGGCAGAATACGGTACTGGGGGTATATTCCTGAACTCGGACGCTACTTGCGTGTGGTCACCTTAGCCGATGGGGAGACGGTTCACAACGCATTCCCCGACCGAAACTTCAAACTGGAGGGAAACTGATGCGACTGCTTTATTACCCAGAGACAGACAGTCTCTACATCGAGCTGTGTGAGGAGCCAAGCGCGGACTCTGTGGAGGTCGCTCCAGGCATCGTGGTAGACCTCGACGCGCAGGGCAGTATCGTGGGTATAGACATCGACCACGCACAGCAACGGCTCTCCTTAGAGCGGCTGGAGATCCATAACCTTCCCCTGCAGTCTCTGGTCGCGCGATCCGAGTAAGTGCGAACCGCACCCACAACGCTCAACTGGGAACCCATCGATGGGGTGCTGGTGGCGCTGCGCGTGCTGGGCGTTATACCCATCGATTGGGCAAAGTTTGCGAAAACAAGCGAGATTGAGAACCCCCTCCTGCAGGTTCCCCCTGCGAGCAGGGGGAACCGAACCTTTGCGCGGTTCCCCTCGCGAAGCGGGGGGAACCTTAAGGAGGGGGGTAATTGTAAACTCTGCCCTTGCGATTTAGCATGTAGCTATCAGGGGCTCCAGCCGCGCCTGCAGTCCCCGCGCGCACGCCTCGAACCACGCGCGCCCAATCAGCAGGAACCACCACGCGGCAGGTCGCGCGTGCGTTTGCAGTAGCCCCTCCGCCGTCAGGTAGGCGTCGCGGATGATTGCCAGCCGCGCCCGCTCCGCTTCGCATTCCAGTTGGCGCGCCCGCGTCCGCAGCGACTCGGCTTCGGGCGTGCGCCCCACTTGCCGTCGCTCGGCGTTCAGCCTGCGTATCTGCGCTTTGAGCGTCTGGAGGCGCGGCGCGAGTTCGCCGAACCGCTTCGGATGCCGCTGAATCTCGGCGATAAGGGCGCGTCGTTCGGTATGGAGCGCGTGCGCCTGCTGGCGGAGTGCGTCGGCGCGTGCGCCAACCGTCTCGGCAAGCGTATGCAGGCAAGCATCGTAGTCCGCCAGCCGCTCGCGCCATGAGTCACCCTCCCGCTCGGCAAGCAGCGTCATCAGATCGCGCGGGCGATGCACGCGGGCAAGTCGCTCCAGTAATCGCTGCTGCTCGTCGACGACCGTGCGCCAGCGCAGCGCGAACACATCGGAGCAGAGCGTCGGCTCGTCGAACGCGCGCGCCAGATGCGACGGCAGGCGCAGGTTGACGCACCGCGCCGCGCCCAGCGCGTCCCAAGTCGGATACTGCAGGCGCAGTATCGGATGCACGCGCACAGCGACCCCGCTTGCCTGCAACTGCGCCAGAAAGCGCGCCGTGCGCGTCAGATACGGCGAGCCGCGCTCGTTGAACACGAACACAAACTCGTGCGCCAGCATCGGCACAAGCGTAATCGCCTTGCCGACCAGCACACACTCGTCGCCCCAGCGCGATTCGACGACCTGCGCCAGCGCATGCACATCGCCGACAGGCGCGGGCAGGCGCACAATCTGCGGCTCTGGCGTCAGCACAACCAAGTACCGTTCTGTCAGCAGCAGCGTGCCGCGCCCGACCTGCGGGATGAGCAGGTCAAACGGCAGCGCACCCTCGCCGAACTCGTCGAGCGTATAGATGGGCGAGTCGGCGACCGATGCGTTGTAGGCGTCCTCGCAGGCGCGGCGCGTCGCAGGGTTTACGAAAGCGTCCACCAGCGCGAAGCGCGGCAGCCCCGCCGTGCGCGTGTTGAACCGAAGCAGTTCCGTTGTGCGCGTAAACCCCACCGTATCAGGCAGCGCGCCCCCGTAGAGCGACTCCAGCAACTCAGGGTAGAGCGCGACATACAGGTCTGCCAGCGAGTCGTTGGGGCGCGCGGCGGCGTGGTGCTGAATGCGCTGGCGCAGCGTCCATGCCCACTGGCAGGCGCGGGCGCGCGCGTCGGCGTCGTCGAGCATCTGGCACGAGCCGTCCAGCCCGAACGCCAGCAGCGCGTCGAGCGCGGGCGCAACCGCCGAGAGGGGCACTTCGCACACGGGGCGCGGCACGGGATCGCGCGATGCCAGCCCGCGCCAGCCCCACGCCTCCGTGAGCGCGTCGACGAAGCCATCGTCCGCGCAGGCGTCCGCCACCCGCGCCACCCGCCCGCCATACCGCGCGAACATCGGCAGCGTGGGCACGGTCTCACTGCCGAACAGTTGCGCAATCTCGCCCGCCGCCGACCAGAGCGCGCGCGTCGTGCCGTCGTTGTGAGGCAACAGCGCGAACTCGCCGACCACCTGCGCCCCCTGCGGCAGGCGGCGCGTGCGCATACGGGCGAAGTAATCCGTGTCGTGGACGCCAAACAGCACACGGCGCGTCGGGTCTATCGTCGGGAGCCAGTGCAGCAGAGCGAGCTTCATCGGCTCGTCCCAGAAAATCGTCTGCCCAAGCGCCAACAGCGGCGCGTCAGGCGCGACCCACTGGAGCGCGTCGAACGCCTCAGGCGGCGAACAACAGTTATCGTTCGGTTTCATAGCGCGTGCCTCATACGGACGCCAAGAGTCTACCCGAATAGGTATAATACCGCCATGCCGAAGTTCAAGGAAGGCGATCGGGTGCAGATACGCGCCCGTGACGCGCAGGGCAAGGAGGCGCACGAAGGACGCTACGCGCCCCACTTGGCGAACGCCGTCGGAACCGTCCTCAAGGTCTACACCCCGCAGGAGATCGCCGTCGACCTCGACTTGGAGAGCCTGCCCGAAGCGATTCGCGAGCGGCACGCCGAGCAGCAGACCCGCATGCACGAGCGGTGGCTGAACTCCCTCTCGGAAGAGGCGCGCAATCGCCTCACCGACGACGAGAAGTCGTTCCATCTGCGCTATGTCGCCTTGCTGGCGGAAGACGACCTGCTGCCGCTGAAGGCGACTGCCAAGTCTGCGACGGCGCGGCAGGCGAAGCCGACCGCCGAAGCGAAGCCGTCCCCTGCCCGCGCCGCCAAAAGCGCGCCAGCGGAACCCCCCCAACGCCCCACCCCAGAACAGTTAGAGCAACTGGAAGAGCAGTACCTCAAAACGCGCAAACGAAAAGGCTCCTGACCCGCGCACGCCGCGCAAATCGTGGTATACTTAGGGCAGGCGCGCGAACCCACCCTTCGCCGCCCGCAGATCGACGCCGATTCTGCACTTAGGAGGAACCTATGGAGAAACTGATTGATGCATTAGTCCCTTTGCAGGCAGATAATCCACTTGGACTGCCGATTATCCGATCGGTGAAGGAGGCTGTGCGCATTCGAGGCATGAATATCCGCTCCGGAGTGTTTTATGTGATTCCTGAGCGACAGATGCGCGATTACGCCCGCCTGCTGTGGGAACACCCCCGACTGGGCTTCCTGCACAAGGTGCGCTACAATGTGCTGTCGGCGCACCTACACAATCCGCCCAGCCCAGAGCCAGGCAGGGTACTGTTCCCCGACCAGGCGGTGCTGGTGATTTACGACTACGACAACAACCTTGGATATCAGATTGAGGCGGACTTCCCCGTGCCCAAGCGCGTGGAGATTACCCCGCTCAAGGAGCAGCCCGACATCTTCAGCGAGGCGGAGTTTCGCGACGCCGTGCAGGCGCTGGCGTCCGATCCGAAGTACGGCGAGCCGCTGCGCCGCGGAATCGCCTACTGCACGCCTGGCATGCCTCCTGTGATTACCGAAGCCGCGCCAGAGAGCCTCTGGGGGCGCATCGACCCGTTCCCGAACTATGTGCCCGACCACCGCATGGTGTCCGTGCTGCTGCACTTCCGACCATGCAGCGGGCGCGAATCGGAGATCGGGCACTTTCTGATTGACCTGACCGACAGGCAAGTGTCGGCATACGGTACAGGCGGCAGCGACTTCTACCCTGCGGCGTGCGGGGGACCGCCCGCCAGTGGTAGCTGTACGAATGTCGGCGGCAGGGCATGGCAAGCGCTCGCATGGCCCGCCAGCAACCCCGTGTGGAGCATGTTGGTACGCCGTCCCAGCGCTTCGAGAGGCGATGGACAGTCCTACGGTTCGGGCGTTGAGATCGCCGATGTCTTCTACAACGGGCGGCTGGCGCTCAAGCGCGGCGGGATGCCCGTGCTGAATGTGTTCTACGATAACAACGGTTGCGGTCCTTATCGCGACTGGCTCCACAGCGAGACCTGCTTCAAATGCACGGGCACTGACTTGGGCAACGGGTTGCGTTTTGCGAACGCGGGCACGCGCGCCGTCACCATCTGCGACGACAGCGACGACTCGGGCAACTTCCGTGGCGTGGGCATCTATGAAGACACCGACGGCGAACTGGTGCTGATTACCGAGTGTTCGGCGGGCTGGTACCGCTACATCACAGGCTGGCGGTTCAGTCAAAGCGGGATTTTCAAGCCGCGCTTCCAATACGGCTACACTGAAAACAGTTGTGTCTGCATCGGCCGCCTGCACAACGGCTACTGGCGACTGCACTTCGCGTTGGACGGTCTTGGCGGGCTGGTGGTGGAAGAGACCGACTCGCCGCGCGGCGCACGGCGCGAGAACTGGCAGCCGATTCGCATCGAGGCGCGACGCCTGCGCTGGCCGAACCGCCCGACGCGCTGGCGCGTGCGCAAACTCAGCACGGGCTTCACTGCCGAGATTGTGCCCGGTCTCAAAGACGGCTTCCACGAGCGCAGCAATACGGGCGAAGGCGATGTGTGGGTCGTCAAAGCGCGCAGCACGGAGATGATTGGCAGCGGCGGCGCGTTTGCCAACATCACGCAGTATGTGAACGGCGAACGCACGCTGAACGAAGACCTCGTCGTCTGGTACGGGGTACATCTGCGCAAGCGCGGCGCGGATACCTTCGAATGCCCGCCGCTGGGACCCGACATCTACCTCAGCGGGTAGGCGGCACGCCTCTTTGCCCTCACCCCCAGCCCCTCTCCCACGCGGTGGGCGAGGGGTGTTGCTGATAAGGGTACATCGCTTGAGTTCACTGTGTGCGGGGCGCACACGCTTTCTCGCCCTCACCGCCAGCCCCTCTCCTACGCAGTGGGCGAGGGGAGCCGCGCGTTCCCCCTCTCCCGCCTCGCGGGAGAGGGGGACAAAGGGGGTGAGGGCAACACGGCGCGCCTGCCTGTTCACGCTTGCGCTGGGAAAAACAGCCCCTGCTGCAGAGATTCCGTGCCGAACCGTCGTACCCTTGTCAGCTCCTGCAGGTTCCCCCCGCTTCGCGAGGGGAACCGCGCCCGTTCGGTTCCTCCTGGGGGCAGGGGGAACCTTAAGGAGGGGGTCATCAACTGCTGTCTTGTGTGGACTCTGGCTCGGGAATTGGTATCGTTCGTCCCCTAAAAATTCCCCCCCGCCCGCGCCGATAATACTTTACACGGAGGCGATGCATGTCCTTTCTGCAGAAGATTCTCGGCGTCGGAAGAAGCAACTCTTACGATTCGGGCATCAAGTGTTATGATGATGGGCGTTTTGAGGAGGCGTTGAAACTGTTCGAACACGCCCTGACCGAGACGCGCGATGTGATGGTGCAGAAGCTTGCGCGGTTCTATATCGCCGAGTCGCACGCCCAGCTGGGTCAAGCCGCGCTGCGTCGGGGTCAGTACGCCGCGGCGGCAAGCCACTTCGAACGCGCGCTGGAGATCCACCCGCACTACGCCGATTTGCATTTTTCGCTGGCGTTCGCGCTGCGCAAACTGCGCGACTACGAGCGCGCCGCGCTGCACCTCAAAGAGGCGCTGCAGATTAACCCGCGCTTCGCCAAAGCGGTGCTGTTTCAGGGCATCGTCTGGTACGAGATGGGACGGCGCGAGGACGGCTTGCGGCGCATCGAGGAGTCGCTGACGCTGGACACGGGCTTCGACCGCGCCCGATTCGAGCAGGCGCTGGAACACGACCGCGCGGGGCGCATCGATCAGGCGATTGCGCTGTTTGAGACGCTCAGCTCCAACAGCACGGACGACGCGCTCTACCATGCGCAGATGGGCGACGACTTGTATCGGCGGGGCGACTTTGAGGCGGCAGTCGCCGAGTACCGCAAGGCGCTGGCGATTCGCCCCAACTTCGCCGACATCCGCAACCACTTGGGCATGGCGCTCGCCGCGCTGGGCAAGGAAGAGGAAGCCGTCGAACAATTCCAGCACGCGCTGGAGATTAACCCACGCTACTTGGAGGCGCGGCTGAACTTGGCGATAACTCTACGCGATATGGGGCGCACGGAAGAGGCGCGCGAACAGTTCCGTATCGCGCTCGACATCGACCCAGAGAACGCCGTTGCCCGCAACGCGCTCAGCGATTTAGCCGCGTAGCTTATTTCGTGTGGCTGTAGGGGGAGTCCTTGAGGCGCAGCGTGGTACGCAGAGTACCGCGCTGCGCCGTAATCTCGACATCCTCGGGCTTGACCCCTTTCGGCAAGACGATTCGCCACTGGCTGGGCTGGGGACGCTCCACGCGCAGCTTCTCGCGCTTGGCGCGCGCTTCCACCTTCGCCATCGCAGGCGACACCTCGCCCAACAGCGCGTCGCCTTGCCGACCCGTCCACACCACAAACGGCTCGCGACGGCTAATCGCGCGCATGTACGCCATCATCGCGTCCAGCTCGTCGGAACGCATGCCAATCGCGCCTGGCATGCTCTCGACCACCTCGCGCAGCTCGCTGGGGGAGGCGTACTTCTTCTCGAAGTCCTTGTCGAGCATCGCGCCCTCCTTGCCGTGGCACGAACTGCACTTGCGCTCGTAGGTCTCCACCACCTTGATAGGCGCAGGGCGCACGCTGCCCATGCTTATCGCCACGCTCGCCAACGCGATTCCCAAGCCTGCCAGACTAATTGCCCTTCGCATTGCGCTCTCCTGCCCAAGAGATTCGGTAGATGCGGTTCGTCGTGTCGCAGCTGAACAGCACGCTGCCGTCGGGCGCCTCGGCGCAGTCCACAGGGCGCGCCAGCACCCGATTGTCTGCTGTCAGCGTCTTGACAATCGTCAGGCTCCCGTAGGGTCTGCCCGTGACGGGGTCGAACAGCACGCGCTCGATGCGATAGCCGTCGGGAACCACGCGGTTCCACGAACCTCGACACGCCACGAACATGTCGCCCTTGTGCCCGGGAAAGTGGTCTTTCGTCAGGAAGGTGAAGCTGTTGGCAGCCCAGTGCGCCCCGAAGCTCCACGCGGGCGGCACGGTCTTGTCCGCCAGCTCCACGATGTCCTTGCGGTTCTGGTACTCGATGCGCGGCAGCTTGTTGCCCGTGATGAACGGATGCCCGTAGAACTTGCCCTCTTCGTAGTGGTTCAGCTCATCGGGCGGGTTGTAGTCGGTGATGGGTTGGAACTGCTGTGGGCGTTCGCCGAGCGTGCGTCCGAACCAGTCGCTGCCGTGATCGACGCCCCACACCTCGCTGGTACCTGGGCGCAGGCGTAGCTTCTCCGTGTTGCGTATCCCGCTGGCAAAGAGCGTTTTGCCCGTGCCGTCTTTGTTGAACCGCCAGATTTTCTGCCGCTCGGTGTCGGTCTCGTCGTTGATGTTGCCCGCGTCGCCGATGGCAGTGTAGATGTAGCGATCGGTCACCAAGATGGGGCGCCACCAGTGCCCGCCGCCTTTGGGCAGTTTGCCTTCGGGGATGACGGTCTGCACCTCGTCCGCCTTGCCGTCGCCGTTCGTATCGCGCGCTTTGTGGATCGCGCCTGTCTGCGCGAACCACAGCCACCCGTCGGCAAAGTGCATCCCATGCACGGTCGGGTAGCCTTCTATGAAGGTGTTGACCACCTCGTAGCGGTTGCCGCGCAAGCGCAGGGCGAGGATGTCGCCGCGCTGTGGACGACTGAGGTACAGCGTGCCTTTGTCGTCGAACTCCATAAAGCGCGCGTTGCCCAGATTCTCCGCGACCAAGTCCACCCGATAGCCTGGACGCACCCAGAATTCGGGCACGCCTTGCCCGCGCACGCCCGCCGTCGGCTTAGGTGCGGGAACCGTCGCTTGTTGGGGACGCGGATTCGCGGGACGCTGCGCCGTCAAACAGCCAATCAGAACACTCGTTGCCAACACGCCCATGCCAAAACCGAGCGCAACCTGCCGATTCATAGTGGGGGTATTGTACCTCGTTTCACTGGGCGAGCGTTTCTGAGACGCGCATGCCGCACTGCTGCACACTGACCACCCACGCGCCGTCAAGACGATGGCATAACGCCTCATCATTCGTCATGGTAAAAACGATACGACATGTAGGCAAACCCCAAGCCCATAAGAAACAAAACGGTCGGCGGGAAAAACACTGCAAAGTGCGCGGGAAGTTCTACCTCGCGCCCCCTGCGACGAACCATTACATTGCCCTTCTCGTCGGCTTTGCTAAGAGTGTCCAGTGAACCAATAGCCACTCCAATCGCGACGAGCATCAACAGAACCGACAAGGTCATCGCCGTTATGTATTGCGCTTTGCTCATGATCGCCTCCTAACTCCCAGACTGGGTGTCAGTTTGAAAAGCCTTGTAGCGCACAGCCTCGATAACGACAGAAATCAGCAAGGAAACCACGAACAGGAAAATGTCAACACGGTAATCCAAGGCGAAATCCCAAGAATACCTTTCAGCAAGCCTTTTGATAAGCCGTGAACAAAGCAGGCTCAAAAAGACAGCTATGCAGAAGACTAACACCGTGCGGAGCCAACGCCAATCGTGAAGGCGTCTCTCTCTATCCGACGTCCACAGTGCGAATAGGATGGTGGCACTCAAGATGCCCAAAACAACTGCGACAATACCCATATTTGTCACCACTTGAGCGGGTCTCGGAAACCGTCCCACGGGGGCGCAGGGTAGGGGGTTTTCTTGCTTTCTTCGATGGATCTTATGAGATTGTCGATTGGCCAGAAAACCACATCCTCCCAACCTGGAAAGTATCGGTCAAGCCCTCTTTCTATTATTACTACGCCAAGTCCTATGCCAATTCCACCTCCGACCCCTCTTATGAGCCCTCCACCTATCCGACCTCCCCCTCCTTTTGGAGAACCTCCACCTGAACTTGTACCACCTGTGCCACCTGAACCTGAACTTGTACCACCTGTGCCACCTGAACCTGAACTTGTACCACCTGTGCCACCTGAACTGGAAGAGCCGCCCCCGCCTCGATTGGATGCACCCGAACCGCAGTACCTGTTGATAAATCTGAATATGATTACGATTGCACCAGCCACCGCAATAATTTTTAGTAGTCCAACCACTATCGCCCCTATGGCAAACTCTCCACTCGGATCCACTGCATTCACGGGGTCATTCACACAATACCCATACGCATTCAGCGTCAGCGGCGCGTAGAGAGACCCCAACCACGGATCCTGCTGCAAGAACCTGCCGACCGTCGGGTCGTACCAGCGCACACCCACCTTCTGCAACCCGCCTGTGAGCGCCTCGTTGCGATAGCCCCACGCGCCGTTCCAGTCGTAGGTCGGACGCGCACCTGCTATCGTGTCGCCAAAGGCATCAGTAATGGGCGCAGGCGAATACGCACCTGTCGGGCTGCTCGTTGCTACCAAGTCGCCGCGCAGGTTCCAGTGCTTGTATTCCACCTGACCACTCGCAACCTGCTGATACATCGCGCTGCCGTAGCCGTAGTATACCCACTGCAACGGGTCATTATACCAATCGCCGAGTCAAAGTTTACTAATCACACGGCAAACCCTCCAGCGCCTCCCGTATCCAGTCCCAACCCACTAAACGCACCATCCCTTCACGCAACCCACCCAACGCACCCTCCACCGCCGCCAGCTTCGCCTCCAGCGACCCATACACTACACCCTCTACACAACGACGCACCTCACAAAACACACGCTCCACTGGATTCAACTCAGGCGAATACGCAGGCAAATACACCAACTCCACCCCAACCTCTCGCACCTCACGCGCCCGATGAGAACCCGCGTTATCCCACACCACGACCTCTACCCCCAACGCACGCCATTCCGACAACGCCGCCACTGCCGCCTCCTTCCCCAAACGCTCCGACCAACGCCACCATATCTCACCCGACAACGGGTCAACGGCTACCTGCAAGTACCACCACTCATACGAACGCTCCACCCGCGGACACCACTTGATCCCTCAGCAGCGCGTGCCAGCGTTCGTCCGAGATGGTCTTCAGGCGGTACAGCAGGGTGCCCAAAGCGGGCACCGGCTGGTCAGGCAGGGCTTCGGGGGCGAGGCAAAAGAGCAGGTGGCGATACGAGGCGCGTCGGGCGGTGCGCAGCAGGGCGAGGGTGAGGATGAGGGCTTCGGGGTAGAGGGGCTTGCGTCCTTTGGTGTGAGGGCGTGGATGTTGCTGGGTGAACTGCAAGACGGCGTGATAGATGGTGCGTGCGGGCAGGGTGCTGAGCGTGATGGAAGCGTTTCGGCGTTTCATCGGGTTGAGTGTATCCCACCGCACTCTCTATTTTCGAACACCCTCCCAACCCCTTGACAAAACTGTCAGATACATGGTATACTTTAGAGCATAAACAACAAGGAGAGAGGTACACCTCGCTCCATACACCATCCTTATTGTTTGTTGTCGTAGCGTTGTCGCTGCGAAAAAACGCTTTACACACAGGAGGATTGGTCATGCAAGGACGGATTTGGCTGTTCAGTGCAGTTCTCGCGTGCTTGGTCGCTGCCCAAGCGATTGCTCAGGATAACGGAGAGTACCTGCCCAAAGCGGGCGACTTCCGCATCGGTTTCTCGACACAGGGCGGTTCTGGTATAGCCTACTCAGACCTCGAAGGAGTGAAAACTACTAACATTGTACTTGGTGGTTCTGTATTCTTCTCGAGCAACTTTTCGCTAGACCTTGGTGTTGGTTATACGGAATCCAAGTTTGAAGGTGAAAGTGCCAAAGCAACTGCGTGGAGCGCAGGAGTTTCTCTGTATTTTGGCAGTGGTGGCACGACCAACTTTGTGCCTTTTGTTAATGTGTCATATGCTAGCATTGATTTTGACGGAAGTGATCTCACAGGGTTTCAAGCTAGCATCGGAGGGCACTTGTTCCTTACTGAAAATGCTTCCCTCGACATAGGTATTAGTTATGCTAATCTTCGTGGCGGCGGAGAGAAGGCGGACGGGTTTGGTGTCGCTATTGGCTTCAGCCTCTGGTTCCGATAAGCCTGTCAGTCTTTCGCATTCCCCTGTGCAGCCCTGCGCCTACGAGGCGCGGGGCTTTTTTGGTCGCTTCCCCAAGTGATCGGGTACATGCGCCCCTAAGGGTACACTAAAGGGTTGGTGCAGGAGATTATCTTCGTCGTGCGCGAGTCGCCCGAAGGCGGCTTCGAGGCGCAAGCGCTGGGGCATTCTATCTTCACAGAGGCGGACACACTGGAAGAGTTGCGTCGCCAGGTACAGGACGCTGTGCAGCGTCACTTTCCCGAAGAGAACCGTCCGAAAGTTATCTGCCTCCACCTCGTGCGCGAGGAGGTCCTGCCCGCGTGAGGCTTCCACGAGACATAAGTGGTGAAACGCTGGCGCGCCTGTTGGACAGGGCTGTGCATATCGCAATATGATTTCACCATGCGAATCGGGGCAGACACGGGGGTCTACCACTACAGAATCGCTCTTTCACCTCCCCCAGCGGCGTAGTACATCACCACCTTAGTTATTTAGGGTACAAGCGACGCAACTTCTCGCGCGCGTCCCACACCCCAAAACGCCAATCCATACCGCAACCTGCCGCATCCCGCGCACACGCCCACGCCTCCACCCAACAACGCACACAACCGATGTCTGACAAGCGCTGACCCAAACACTGACGCGACAACACCGAAAACTCTATCGCCGCCCTATGCAACCAACTCGCATGCTTCGGCGTATACACAAACTCTAACCGAGCCTAACTCAATCCGCTTGTCTGCCAGCAACTGCATCGTCCAGCACTCGCGTCCTTCGGGCGGGGCACTGCAGGCAAGCGCGATCAGGAACGCTTCCTGCTTGGTGTCCAGCTTGCGCTGGGCGCCTGGGCGCGGGCTTTCCTCTCCAAGCGCAAGAAATTCAGAGAGGGATACTCTACTGCGTTGATGCCGAAAGGTCTCTCCTATGGTACAATTCCCCTACTGGAGGTTTGTATCGAATGAGCTACGATGTGAAGGACTTGGCGCTTGCCGAGCAGGGCGCGCTGCGCATGGAATGGGCAGACAACGAGATGCCCGTGCTGCGCCTCATCCGCCAGCGGTTCGAGCAGCAGAAGCCCTTGCAAGGCGTGCGCATCGCCGCCTGCTTGCATGTGACGACTGAGACGGGCAACCTGATGCGCACGCTCAAGGCGGGTGGCGCGGAGATTGCCCTGTGCGCCTCGAACCCGCTCTCCACACAGGACGACCTTGCCGCCGCGTTAGTGAAATACGAAGGGATTGCCGTGTACGCCATCAAGGGCGAAGATAAGGACACCTACTACAAGCACATTCACCAAGCGTTGGACATTCAGCCGCACATCACGATGGACGACGGGTGCGACTTGGTGAGCGTGCTGCACACCGACCGTCGCGAAGGGCTGTCGGAAGTGTTTGGCGGCACGGAAGAGACCACCACGGGCGTCATTCGCCTGCGCGCGATGGCGAAAGAGGGCGTGCTGCAGTACCCCGTGATTGCCATCAACGACGCCTACACCAAGCACCTGTTCGACAACCGCTACGGCACGGGGCAAAGCACGCTGGACGCGATTATGCGGGCGACGAACCTGCTGATTGCGGGGCGCAAGGTGGTCGTGATTGGCTACGGCTGGTGCGGGCGCGGGGTCGCGATGCGCGCGCGCGGGCTGGGCGCGCATGTGATCGTGTGCGAGGTCAACCCGCTCAAGGCACTCGAAGCGCTCATGGACGGCTACGAGGTGATGCCGCTTGCCAACGCCGCGCAGGTCGGCGACATCTTCATCACCGTCACGGGCAACTACCATGTGCTGCGCGAGGAGCATTTCCGCGCGATGAAGTCGGGCGCGATTGTGTGCAACACGGGGCACTTCAATGTGGAGATCGACATCCCCGCGCTGGAGCGCATGGCGACGGGCAAGCGCACAGTGCGCGCCTTCGTGGATGAGTACCAGCTCGCCGACGGGCGACGCCTCTACCTGCTGGGCGAGGGGCGGCTGATTAACCTCGCCGCCGCCGAAGGGCACCCCGCCGCCGTGATGGACATGAGCTTCGCGAACCAGGCGCTGAGCGTGGAGTACCTCGTGCAGAATCGAGGCAAGCTGCCGCGTGAGGTGTTCGCCGTGCCCGCTGCTATTGACGCGCAGGTGGCGCAGCTCAAGCTGCAGGCGCTCGGCGTGCACATCGATACGCTCACCGACGAGCAAGCGAAGTACCTCGAGTCGTGGCAGGAGGGCACATAGCGGGCTGGTCGCCTGAGTCGTTGGAATACCTGGACGCCTGCCCTGTGTGCGGCGCGCGCACGGGGCAGGAGTTGCTCTATCGCGGGTTGCGGGACAAGTTCCAGACCAGCACACCTGGCGCGTGGGACTTTTACCGCTGTGAGGCGTGCGGATCGGGCTACTACAACCCGCGCCCGACGCCCGAAACGGTCGGCAGGCTGTACGAGGCGTACTACACGCATGGACACACCGCCCCGCTGGAGTATGCGCAACTGGGGTGGCTTGGCAAGTTGCGTCGCATTCTGGGCAACGGCTACCGCAACTACCGCTTCGGGATGCAGGAGCGACCTGCCAGCATCTTGGGCGTGCTGGCGATGGGATTATTGCCTGATCAGCGCGCGCTGCTGGACACGGGCGGACGCCATCTGCCCAAGCAGCCCAAAGGATGCCTGCTCGATGTCGGCTGCGGCAACGGCGACTTTCTGCAATTCGCGCAACGGGCGGGCTGGGAGGCGATAGGCGTAGACCCTGACCCGAAAGCCGTCGAGATTGCCCGCGCGCGGGGGCTGACCGTGCATCTGGGCACGCTGGAGACTCTGCAGGAGCCGCCTGAGTCGCTTCAGGGCATTACGATGAACCATGTAATCGAGCATGTGCATGACCCGCGGGCAACACTGACGCGCTGCTACCGCCTGCTCAAGCCTGGTGGCTGGCTGTGGCTGGAGACGCCGAACCTGAACGCGCAGGGGCATGCCCTTTACCGCGAGAACTGGATAGGGCTGGACACGCCACGCCACTTGGTGGTGTTCACCGAACGCTCGTTGCTGCGTCTGTTGCAGGAGGTGGGCTTCGCCCGAATTGAGCGACTGCCGTATTGCCCACTGTGCGAGCGCGTGTTTGGGATGTGTCGCGCACTGGCGATTGGCGCGTCGCCCCACAACGCGCCGCCGCTCCCACCCCAAGAGCGACAAATCGCGCGACAAGCGGAAGCGAAGGCGCGCCGAAACCCCGAACTCCGCGAATTCGTCATGGTACGCGCGTGGAAGGTGTAGCTGCTCAGAGGTGTATCGTTAAAGCTTCGGCAGCTCCATGTCGCTGCTGTGTCCGGGGAACATCTTGGCGGTGGGGTCAATTATGCTCTTGGCATGGTTGACAGCAGTGCAGACCTCGCCGACGCCCGTCGCGATGAGTTTCAGTTTGCCCGCATGCGTGCACACATCGCCCGCGGCGTAGACGCCAGGCAGATTCGTCTGCATATACTCGTCCACCACGATTTGGTTGCCTTGCAGCTCCAGTCCCCAGCTTTTGATGGGACCCAGCGTCGCCACGAAGCCGAGGTTCAGAATCACGGCGTCTACAGGCAGCTCCAGTTCGTCTTGCGTCTTGTTGTGGAAGACGACGGCGCGCTCCACTGTGCCGTTGCCACAGATACGGCGCAGTTCGTAGGGGGTGAGGATTTTCACGGGCGAATGGCGCAGCTCCTGCACGCTCTGCTCATGGGCGCGAAACTCGTCGCGGCGGTGGATCAGGGTGACCTCCTGCGCAAGCGGATAGAGGTTCAGCGCCCAGTCTACTGCCGAGTCGCCCCCGCCGACAATCAGCAGCCGCTTGCCCGCAAACACAGACTTGTCGCGCACGCCGTAGTAGACGCCGTTGCCTTCGAACTCGGCGACGCCCTCGGCGTTCAGCTTGCGCGGGGAGAATGCGCCTGCCCCTGCACAGATGACCACCGTGCGCGTGTGGTGAACCTGCCCCGTGTGGGTGGTGATTGCCCAGCCGTCGTCAGTGCGCGTGAGCGTCTCGGCGCGCTCTTCGAGGCACACCGTCGGCTTGAAACGCATCGCTTGGCGAATCATCGCCTGCGCGAGGTCTTTCGCCAGCACTTCAGGGAAGCCTGGCATGTCGTACACATACTTTTCAGGGTACAGCGCAGTGAGTTGCCCACCGAGTTCGGGCAGGCTGTCGATGATTTTTGTGCGCATCCCGCGCAGCCCCGCATAAAACGCGCCGAACAAGCCCACAGGACCGCCGCCGATAATCGTGATGTCGTACAGGTCGGAGTGCATACGCCCCAATTCTACCCGAATTCGGGGCAAATTAGGACTTAAGTCCCTAACATTTCGCGGGGGCGTCAGTGTATTATAACAGCGAGTGTTGGAGAGCGGGCAAGCACCAAGACGCTGTGCTTCGATGGGATTGCCGCGCTGTGGGAGACGAAGAGCGAGTCAAGACGCTTTACACAACACGCACAGGGCAAAGTCCCTGCCGTGCCTGCCAACCCGGGAAGGTTGACCAGCCCTTCCCGGGATTTTTTACAGCATCTGAAACTCAGGTGCGCTGAAGACGATTTGGAGTGCGCCTTGTACGGTCTGGCGGTCGCGTTGGCGTAAGGCGTTGATGCCCCCGCGTTTCTGCAGGTACTCCAGCAGGCTGGCGCGGGTTTTGGGCTGCAGCGCGACATCGAGCGTCTGCTCCAGTCGTTGGGCGAACTCCTCCAGAGTGCGCGGGGCGGGCAGCCCGACCAACTCGTTCAGCGTCGCGAAGCCCAGCGCGCCCCGCTGCGGCAGCAGAAACTCCGCGAAGCGCATCCGCTCCAGCATCGTGGTGGAGGTAATCCACGCCTTGCCCCACTCCCAGCCTGCGACATCGGGCGGGTAGAGCAGCACCTGTCCGATTCGGCGCGTCCACTGGATCGCCAGGCGCAGGTAGGCTGCCAGCAGTCGCTGCCCCGCGCCGTCGCTGAGGTTGACCGCCCGCAGCCGCTCGCCAACGCCTACCTGCCGCAGCGCACCCACCACGAACTCCACAGGGCTTTTCACGCGCTTGCGCCAGTTGAGACGGCTCCAGAACGCAGGCGTCAGCAGCAGCCGTCGCATTAGCGCGCGGATACTGTAGCCCGACTCGCGGAACACCCTCGCCAAGTCTTGCACGGTGCGCTCGTCAGGCGGCTCGGTGTCGTTGATGAAGTGCTGGTAGAACTTGCGGGCGATGTGGAGCGCGGTAGCGGGATGCTCGACTGCCATTTCGATGATGTCTTCACCCGTGAACGCGCCGCGCTTGCCGAAGACCTCCTTCTCGCCCGCGTCGTGCTGATTACGGTTGAACACGAAGCTGGCGGTCACGCGGCTGAACGACCAGCCCGTGAACGCGCGCGCCGCCTCCTGAATGTCGCGCTCCGTGTAGTTGCCAATCCCCATCGTGAACAGCTCGAACAGCTCGCGGGCGAAGTTCTCGTTCGGCTTGCCCTTCACATTCCGCACCCCGTCGAGCCACACCAGCATCGCGGGGTCTTTGGCGACCTCCAGCACGAGCGTCTTGAAGTTGTCCAGCCCCAGCCGCTGAAACCGCTGGATCTGGATGAGCATCAGCCTGCCCGCCTGCACTTTGGCGGCAGAAGTGGCGAAATGGTTGTGCCAAAACAGCGCCATGCGTTCCTGAATCGGCTGCTGCGAGACGAGCATGCGGTAGAGCCACCACGCGCTGACCGCCTGCGGCTGCAGGTTGTTCTGCTCGCCCTGCAGAAGGCGCAGTACCGCCTCGTCGTCGATACTGTGGTCGTAGGGGCTTTCCAGCAGCCTATCGACTGCGCCTTCGATGCCCAGCGCAATCAGCGGTTCAATCTCGCTTGGGCGTGCGCTGAAGCCCGTACGCCGCCTCAGATGCGCCAGTCGCTCCGTCAAACTCGATTGCATCGTCTCGTCGTCCCGCATACCATGACGATTATGGGCGTCGGTGTGTTCATTCTGCAACGGTCTACACGGGGCGTCGCACGCGGGTTTCGCGAAGGGGTATAATACGCCCAAGCAGCAGGAGGAGAGACAGCCTTGAACAAACAGTTTATTTATCTGGGTATCGTTGTGTTGCTCGCGGCGCTGGCGGGCTACCTGTTCGCCACGCAGCCTATTCGCCGCGGGCTGGATGTGCAGGGCGGGTTGCGCATGACCCTGCGCGCCGAAATCGAGAAACTTTCGCCAGAGGAACGCAAACTGTGGACGCCTGAGCGCATGCGCACGGTGATCGACATCCTGAGCCGCCGCATCGACTCGCTGGGCGTGATTGAACCCACGATTTATCAGAAGGGCGATACGGAGATTGTTATCGAGCTGCCAGGCTTTACGGACGAGCAGGAGGCGCGCGAACTATTGCAGACCACCGCGCGGCTGGAGTTCCGCTACCTCAAAGATGTGCGCACGGATAAGCAACCGATGGGGCGTTATAAGATTATCGTCGACAAGCAAGGCGACGACGAAGTGGTCAGATTCCGCGACTTGACCAGCCCCGACGGGAAGGTTATCGAGCCAGGCACACCCGAATATCAGAAAATCATCGAGTCTTCGCCGCTCATCGTCACGGGTGACGAGCTGGAGCGCGCCGAGGTGGTGAGTCAAGCGTTTTCCCCCGAAGTGCGGCTTTTCTTCAATCGCGAGGGTAACGATAAGTTCGCGCGCGCGTCTTCGCTCTACCTCAAAGAGTATATTATAGCTCTGCTAGACAATAAGGTGATCTCTGCCGCTATCATAGACGAGCCGAACCTGCGGAATCCTGTGATTCGAGGCAACTTCACCCTGAAAGAGGCGGCGCGGCTCCGCGACTTGCTGAACGCAGGCGCGCTGCCTGTGAGCCTCTCGCTGGAATCGATTACCCGCGTGGAGGCGATACTTGGCGCGCAGGCGTGGGAACGGATCATTCAGGCGGGCATCGCGGGCTTCATCGCCGTCGCCGCGTTTATGGTGCTCTATTACCTGCTGCCAGGCGTCATCTCGGTGATTGCGCTGGGGCTGTATGTGCTGTTTGCGACGGCGATATTCAAGTCGCTGGGCGTGACCTTCTCGCTGCCCGCGATTGCAGGCATCATCCTGTCCATCGGCATGGCAATCGACGCGAACATCCTCATTTTCGAGCGACTGAAGGAGGAGTTGCGTCTGGGCAAGACGCTGTTGGCAGGGTTGGACGCCGCCTTCAAACGCGCGTTCCCTGCGATTTTCGACTCGAACCTGAGTACCATCATCATCTGCCTGATTCTCTACTACTTCGGCACGGGACCCGTGCAGGGCTTTGCGACGACGCTGGGCACGGGCGTGGCAATTAGCTTTTTCACGGCGATTTTCTGCACGCGCACGCTGCTGTATACGCTGGTCGGGCTGGGCGTGCATCCGAGCGAGCGGCTGTTCGGCTTGCGCCGCCAGTTTGGACAAGAGGTCGGCGAGCAACTCGGCGCGGCGAAAGACCGCTTCGAATTCGTGAACAAGCGCGGGCTGTATTACGCCATTAGCGGCGTCGCCATCCTGATTGGGCTAATCTTCTGGTTCGGGTTGGGCGGGCTGAAGCCAGGCATCGACTTCGCAGGCGGCAGCGAGCTGGTACTGCAGCGACCTATCGCAGGCGCGACTCAGCCGAAGCCCGACTCGCAGCAGCCGCCTGCCCAGAACGAGCAGGCGACGCAGCCCCAAGCACGAAGCGAGCCAACCCAACAACAGCCTCCCGCCGCAACACAGGGCAACCAGACCCAACAACCGCCCGCACAGGGCGAGCAGGCGCAGCAGCAGCCGCCCGCCGCAACGCAGGGCAACCAGCAACAGCAGCCACCCGCCCCGCCCGCCGCGCTCCCCGAACCCATCAACGCGAACTTGGCGCAGGTGCTGAGCCTGCTGCGTCAGGCGGGCTTTGAGAAGGTCGGCGCGCTGTTCGGCGAGGGCAACCGCCAGCTGATCGTGCATGTCGCCGACGCCGACGCCGATAGCCAGCAGAAAATCGTCGACGCGCTCAAGCCGCTGGGCGAGCTGCAAGTGGTCAGTTTCGCCAGCATCAGCCCGCGCGTGCGCGAGGAGACCGTGCGACGAGCCGTCACGGCGGTTATCGTCGCGCTGATTGCCATCCTGCTCTATATCGCCATCCGCTTCTCTATCGAGGGCGGCTGGAGCGGTTTCAAGTTCGGGATTGCGGCGACGATTGCGCTGGCGCACGATGTGCTGATTATGGTCGGCGGCGCGGCGATTCTGGGCTACCTGCTCGGCTGGGAGATTAACGCGCTGTTTATCACCGCGCTGCTGACGCTGGTCGGCTTCTCGATCAACGACACCATCGTCGTGTACGACCGCGTGCGCGAGAACCTGCGCCAGCGGGCGCGCGGCGAGACCTTCGCGACCATCGTGAACCGCAGCCTGAACCAGACGCTGGCGCGTTCCATCAACACCAGCCTAACCCTGCTGCTGGTGCTGGTCGCGCTGGTGGTGTGGGGCGCAGTGACGCAAGACTTGCGCTTCTTCTATGTCGCGATGCTGATTGGCGTGATTGCGGGAACCTACTCGTCGATTTTCATCGCGAGCCAGATTATGGTGGGCTGGCAGGACGCCCGCGAGAAGTTGCACCAGCGTCAAGTGGAGGCGGCGAAGGCGACGGCGGTCGCGCCCAAGCCCAGCGGCGCGTCCACGCCGACTGCTGCGCCCACCACCAGCAGTGCTGACGACGCCCCGCGCAAAAAGCATCACGCGCCGCATGTCGGCAAGCGCAAGCGACGCTACTGATGCCCATCCAGCGGATTACGCCCGAAGCCGATGAGCGGGTCAAACGCCGCGCGTTGCTGGCGGTCTTTATCACGATTTTCGTCAGCCTCGTTGGCTTCGGGATTGTGATTCCGCTGCTGCCGTTCTACGCGCAGCGGTTCAAAGCCAGCGAGCTGCAGATTGGGCTGCTGTTCGCGTCGTTCTCGGTCGCGCAACTGGTTGCCGCGCCGATTCTGGGCGACTGGTCGGATCGGTGGGGTCGGCGTCCCGTGTTGATTCTGAGCCTGCTGGGTTCGGCGGCGAGCTTCGTGATGCTCGCGCTCGCGCCGAACCTGTTTTGGTTGTTTCTGTCGCGCCTGCTGGACGGGTTCACGGGGGGCAACATCACGACGGCGCGGGCGTATATTGCCGACATCAGCCCGCCTGAGCGACGGGCGCGCAACTTTGGGCTGATTGGCGCGGCGTTCGGGCTGGGCTTCATTTTGGGACCTGCGTTGGGGGGCGGGTTGGCGTCGTTCGGGCTGGCGGTTCCTGCGTGGGCGGCGGCGGCGATTTCGCTGCTGGCGGCGGCGTATGCGTTCGTTGCGCTGCCCGAAACGGCGCACCTTGTGCCTGCGAAGCGCCCCTCGCCGTGGCGCGAGATGCCCGACACACTCACGCGCAGCCCCGCTGCCCGCCTGCTGTGGATGAACTTCATCCTGTGGCTCGGCTTCTCGGTCTACCAGACCACCTTCCCGCTGTTTGTGGCGATGCGCTTCGGGCTGGGTCCGCGCGAGATCGGCTACATACTGGCGGTGGTGGGGCTGGTGGGCGCGCTCTCACAGGTCGCGCTGGTCGGGCGCGTGGTGCATGCGCTGGGCGAGCAACGCACGCTGCTGGTCGGGCTGCTGCTGAACATCATCGGGCTGTCAGGCGCGGCGTTCACGCACGCGCTGCCGATGTTTTACCTGCTGGTGGGCATTGCGTCGGTGGGGGGCGCGCTCGCGCTGCCCAGCGTCGTGAGCCTGATTAGCCGCTCGGCGACCGACGCGGAGCAGGGACGCATTCAGGGCGTGTCGGGGTCGCTGGAGAGCCTCGCACGCATCCTCGCGCCGATTAGCGGCAACGGCGCGCTCAAGTATAGCGACGCGCTGCCCTACGCGGCGGCGGCGGGGCTGCTGGCGCTGGGCGCGCTGCTCGCGCTAAGCGTGCGCCCCGCCGCGAAGCCGTCGCCGCCAACGATGGATTAGGTACAATAGCCGCAGGCAAGGCATACCCCCTGTACTGAGTCAACATATCGTTGACAGCAGGAACGCCCCCGCGCGACCAATCTAACACTATATTATACAATAACACTAAAGGACACGCTGCGCTATGGCGGGGTCTGTTTTTCTGGGTTGGCGTTTGGGGGTTTTGGGCAGGTCGTGCAGTCCGTGCTCGCCGTATTGCTGGTCGCGTTTGACCCACCTGCGCACGGCTGTAAACGATGTGTTGGCGCATTTACCCGCACCCCTTGACTTTTTCGCGTGCAATTGGTTATAATATGGCTCGCTGGGGCGGAGCCAGTTATGGCGCACGCTGGAGGTTCATCGCAGACCATGAACCGCACCCTGTATGAGCGTGGTTTTGCACGCGGGACGAGGCACACGAAGCGACGCCGCAAGCGGCGTTGCGAACCAAGCTGAAACGCGCCCGAAACGGCGCACCGAGCCTCTCCACCCCGCGTGCGAGAGGCTCATTTTTACGCTCCAGCGTAGGAGGCGTCTTTATATGCCGACGATTAATCAGTTGATACGTAAGGGTCGTAAGCCGAAGATTCGGAAGACGAAGTCGCCCGCGCTGCAGGCGTGCCCGCAGCGGCGGGGCGTCTGCACGATTGTGCGCACGATGACGCCCAAGAAGCCGAACTCCGCCCTGCGGAAGGTCGCGCGCGTGCGCCTGACCAACGGCATCGAAATCACGGCGTACATTCCCGGCATCGGGCACAACCTGCAGGAACACTCGGTCGTGCTGGTGCGCGGCGGGCGCGTGAAAGACCTGCCCGGCGTGCGCTACCACATCATTCGCGGCACGCTCGACTGCTCAGGCATCGAGAAACAGCCCACCACGCGCAACCAAGACCGACGCATGCAGGGACGCTCGAAATACGGCTCCAAACGACCCAAAGACGCCAAGAAGAAGTAAGGAGGACAGTGTATGCCCAGAAAAGGTCCCGTTCCTAAGCGTGTGGTGTTGCCCGACCCTGTGTACGACAGCGAGCTGGTCGCCCGCTTCATCAATCGCATGATGAAGGGCGGCAAAAAAGCGGTCGCCGAAGCCGTGTTCTACAAGGCGATGGAAATCGTCGAGCAGAAGACAGGCAAGCCCGCGATGGAGGTGTTCGAGCAAGCCATCGAGAATGTCGCCCCGCAGGTCGAAGTGCGCCCCCGTCGAGTGGGCGGTCAGACCTATCAGGTGCCGATGGAGGTGCGCGCCGAACGCCGACGCTCGCTCGCGCTCCGCTGGATTGTGAGTTCGCTGCAACGCAAAAAGACTGGACGCCCCGCGCACGAACGGCTGGCGCAAGAGATTATCGACGCCTACAACAAGACAGGCGGCGCATACAAGAAACGCGAAGACACCCACCGTATGGCGGAGGCGAACCGCGCGTTCGCCCACTACCGCTGGTAAGGAGGCAAATCCTATGGCGCGACAGCACCCGTTAGAGAAGACGCGCAATATCGGCATCGCCGCGCATATCGACGCGGGCAAAACGACCACGACCGAGCGAATCCTGTACTATACAGGGCGAATCCATCGGGTCGGCGAGGTACACGAAGGCGCCGCCACGATGGACTGGATGGAACAAGAGCAGGAACGCGGCATCACCATCACCTCCGCCGCCACCACCTGCTTCTGGAACGACCATCGCATCAATATCATCGACACGCCTGGACATGTGGACTTCACCGTCGAGGTGGAACGCTCGATGCGCGTGCTGGACGGCGCTGTCGCCATCTTCTGCGCGGTGGGCGGCGTGCAGCCCCAATCCGAGACCGTCTGGCGGCAAGCGAACCGCTACAAAGTGCCCCGAATCGCCTTCATCAATAAGATGGATCGCGTCGGAGCAGACTTTTTCCGCGTGGTGGAACGCATCCGCGAACGGCTCAACACCAACGCCGTGCCCGTGCAAATCCCCATCGGGCAGGAAGAGAACTTCACAGGCGTCGTGGACCTGATTCGCATGCAGGCGGTCTACTGGCTCGACGAGAAGGGCAACCAGTACGAGTATCGCGAAATTCCCGCCGAGCTGCACGCGCAGGCGCAGGAGTGGCGCGAGAAGATGATCGAAGCCGCCGTCGAGATGGACGACGAGCTGATGGAGCGCTATCTGGAAGGCGGCGAGGTCAGCGCGGACGAAATCCGACGCGCCCTGCGCAAGGGCACGCTGCAGTTCAAACTCGTGCCCGTGCTGTGCGGCTCCGCCTACAAAAACAAGGGCGTGCAACTGCTGCTGGACGCCGTAGTGGACTACCTGCCCTCGCCTGTGGACATCGGCGCGGTCAAAGGCGTCCACCCCGACACCCACGAAGACCTCGAGCGGCTGCCCTCCGACGACGAACCCGTGTGCGCACTCGCCTTCAAAATCCAAAACGACCCGTTCGTCGGCAAGCTGACCTATGTGCGGGTCTACTCCGGCAAAATCAACAAAGGCTCCTACATCTTCAACGCCACAAAGGACACCCGCGAGCGCGTCGGGCGCATCCTGCAGATGCACGCGAACCGCCGCGAGGACATCGAAGAGGCGTTCACAGGCGACATCGTGGGCATCATCGGGTTCCAGCAGACCACCACAGGCGACACGCTCTGCGACCCGAACCACCCGATTCTGCTGGAGCCGCCGCAGTTCCCCGAACCCGTCATCTCGCTCGCCATCGAGCCGAAGACGAAAGCCGACCAAGACAAACTCGCCAACGCGCTGCAACGACTGGCGGCGGAAGACCCCACCTTCCGTATCTCCACCGACCACGAGACGGGGCAGACCATCATCTCGGGCATGGGCGAACTGCACTTGGAGATTATTCTGGATCGCCTCTACCGCGAGTTCAAGGTGGAGGCGAATCAGGGACGCCCGCAAGTCGCCTACAAGGAGACTGTCCGCACGCCTGCCAAAGCCGAAGGCAAGTTCGTGCGTCAGTCGGGCGGACGCGGACAATACGGGCACTGCGTCATCGAAATCGAACCGGGCGAGCAGAATTCGGGCGTTGTGTTCGAGAACAAAATCGTCGGCGGCGCAATCCCACGCGAGTTTATCCCCGCCGTCGAATCGGGCATTCGCGAAGCTGCCGATGGGGGCGTGATGGCGGGCTACCCCGTCGTCGATGTCAAGGTGCGCCTCGTCGACGGCTCGTTCCACGAGGTCGACTCCAGCGAGATGGCGTTCAAAATCGCAGGCTCCATCGCCTTCAAGGACGCGGTCAACCGCGCTAAGCCCGTGATTCTGGAGCCGTACATGGATCTGGAGGTCACCACGCCCGACAACCATGTGGGCGATGTGATTGGCGACCTGAACTCGCGCCGCGCCCGTATCGAAATGATTGAGCCAGGCGTCGGCGGCACGCAGGTCATCAAAGCAGTAGTGCCCCTCGCCGAGATGTTCGGCTACGCCACCACTTTGCGCTCCCTGACGCAGGGACGCGCTACCTATACCATGCACCCCTCGCACTACGAGGAAGCGCCCGCGCAGGTCGCGCAGAGCATCATCGAGCGCAAACACGCGCTCCAAACCACACGATCATAGGAGGAGAGAACTATGGCACGACAGAAGTTTGAGCGCACGAAACCACATGTCAACATCGGCACCATCGGACATGTTGACCACGGCAAAACCACACTCACCGCCGCCATCACCCGCGTGCTGAGCAAAAGCGGACTCGCCGAATACCAACCCTACGACCGCATCGACAGCGCGCCCGAAGAGCGCGCCCGCGGCGTGACCATCAACATCTACCACGCCGAGTACCAGACCGAAAGCCGCCACTACGCCCATGTGGACTGCCCCGGACACGCCGACTACATCAAAAATATGATCACAGGCGCTGCCCAAATGGACGGCGCGATTTTGGTGGTCGCCGCCACCGACGGTCCGATGCCCCAGACCCGCGAACACATCCTGCTGGCGCGACAGGTGAATGTGCCCGCGATTGTGGTGTTTATGAACAAGGTGGATATGGTCGATGACGAGGAGCTGTTGGACTTGGTGGAGCTGGAGGTGCGCGAGCTGCTCTCCAAGTACGGCTTTCCAGGCGACGACATTCCTGTCATTCGGGGCAGCGGGCTGCAGGTGGTGGAAGCTGCCGACAGCGAGGACTGGAGCAAGGGCACGAGTAATCGCTGGATCAAGGCGATTTGGGACTTGATGGACGCGGTGGACAGCTACATTCCGTTGCCGCAGCGGGAGTTGGACAAGCCGTTTTTGATGGCGGTGGAGGATGTGTTCACGATTACGGGTCGTGGCACGGTGGCGACGGGTCGCGTGGAGCGCGGCGTGCTGAAGACGGGCGAAGAGGTGGAGATTATCGGTTTTCGGGACGAGACGCGCAAGACGGTGGTGACGAGTATTGAGATGTTTCGGAAGATTTTGGACACTGCGGAGGCGGGCGATAATGTGGGCTTGCTGTTGCGCGGTGTGGATCGGGATGATGTGGAGCGTGGGATGGTGATTGCCAAGCCTGGGAGTATCAAGCCGCACAAGCACTTCAAGGCGGAGGTGTATGTGTTGCGGAAGGAGGAGGGCGGTCGCCACACGCCGTTTGTGACGGGTTATCGTCCTCAGTTTTACTTTCGGACGACGGATGTGACTGGGGAGATTAAGTTGCCGTCTGGTGTGGAGATGGTGATGCCTGGGGATAATGTGAATATGGAGGTGATGTTGGTGTCTCCTGTGGCGATAGAGTCTGGTTTGCGTTTTGCGATTCGCGAGGGCGGTCGCACGGTGGGCGCAGGCGTCGTCACGGAGATGCTCGACTAAGCGCATGCATGCAGGTTGGGGCGGATGGGGTATAATCTCTCTCCGCCCCGATTCTGGAGGAGAGGACGATGAAACGCGACAAAATCAGGATACGCCTACGAGCCTATGACCATCGCGTGCTGGACCAGTCCGTGAAGCGGATTGTCGAGCAGGTGCAGAACACGGGCGCGCGCGTGCGCGGACCCGTGCCGCTGCCGACCGACATCCGCCGGTTCTGCGTCATTCGCGGACCGCACATCGACAAAATCGGGATGGAACACTTCGAGATCCGCACGCACAAACGGCTCATCGATATCCTGGATCCGAACAACCGAACGATTGATGCACTGATGCGATTGGATTTGCCCAGCGGCGTGGATATTGAGATCAAACTCTGAGGAGGCAGTAGCGATGCAAGAAGAGAAACAGGTATCTGAAGAGGCTCCGCAGGCAAGTAGCGAGCAACCCGAGTCGAGCGCGGCGCAGCCAGAGGCTTCGATGGAGGCTTCGGCTGAAGCCGAGACAGCGGCTGCCGCTGGCGAGACAGAGACGCCTGCAGAGGCTTCGGTGGAGGCGGCGGCTGAGGGCGAGACGGCGGCTGCAAGTGCGGAAGAAACGCCTGCAGGCGCAACGGACGCAGCCGAGCCGCAGCAGGCAGCGCCTGCCGCGCCTGCGAAACCCAAACGCGAACTGCCCCCGCCCCCCGTGCTGAAAGGCTTAATCGGACGCAAACTCGGCATGACGCACATCTACGACGAGAACGGACGCATGGTGCCCGTGACCGTCGTGGAGCTGGGTCCGTGCCATGTGGTGCAGGTGCGCACGCCCGAAAAAGACGGCTACCACGCCGCGCAAATCGGCTACGAGCCGATGAAGACCCAGCGCACGAACAAGCCGATGCAGGGCGTGTTCAAAAAAGCCGAGCTGGAGAAGCCCCTGCGCCATCTGAAAGAGTTCGACATCGTCGACGGGCAAGCCGCGAGCGGGCAAGAGGTGCGCGCCGAGCATGTCTTCAGCGAGGGCGAGACGGTCAAGGTCACAGGCGTCTCCAAAGGCAAGGGCTTCGCAGGCGTCGTGCGCCGCTACGGGTTCGCAGGCGGACCGATGACGCACGGCTCGATGACCCACCGCCGACCGCTCTCCAGCGGCGCGACGGGTCCCCAGCGCGTGTTCAAAGGTAAACGCTCGCCCGGACGCATGGGCGCCGACCAAGTGACCACGCGCAACCTGACCATCGTGAAAATCCTCGCCGACAAGAACCGCGTGCTTATCAAGGGCGCCGTGCCCGGCGGACGCGGCTCGATTGTCTATGTGCAGAAACAGTAGAGGTGATTCCTATGCCGAAAGCCAGTTTATATAACGCGCAAGGTCAAGCGATAGGCGAGGTCGAACTGAGCGACCGCCTGTTCGGCGCGCCCGGCAAGACGAGCGTGGTGCATCGCACGGTGGTGGCGCAACTGGCGCACCTGCGTCAGGGCACGCACGACACCAAAACGCGCGGCGAGGTGCGCGGCGGCGGACGCAAACCATGGCGCCAAAAGCACACCGGACGCGCCCGCCAAGGCTCGATTCGCGCCCCGCACTGGCGCAAAGGCGGGATCGTACACGGTCCCACCCCGCGCGACTACAACCCCATCGTGAACAAAAAAGAGCGACGGCTCGCCTTCCGTACCGTGCTTGCCGATAAGGCGGAACACGGCGCGCTGCTCGTGGTGGACGAGCTGACCTTCCCCGAAATCAAGACCAAGCACGCCGCGGCGTTCCTCAAATCGCTGGGCATCGGCGACGAGCGCGTGCTTATCCTGATTCACGAGCCGAACGAGACCGTCTACAAGTCGTTCCGCAACATCCCGAATGTGCTGGTGCGCATCGCGCCCGCCTTCGCGCTGCATGAAATTATCCCCGCGCGGCGCGTGATTGCCACGCCGCAAGCCATCGCCAAAATGGAGGAGGTGTGGGCGCAATGAAACATCCCGCGCAAGTCATCGTCCGTCCGCTGATTACCGAGAAGGGCACGCGCCTGCGCTTGCTGGAGAACCAATACTTCTTCGAGGTGGCAGACGACGCCACCAAGATCGACATCAAGCACGCGCTCAAGCAGCTCTACAATGTGGATGCGGTCAAGGTGCGCACGCTGTGGGTCAAGCCCAAGCCGAAGCGCGTCGGGATGCGCAGCTATGGGCATACCCGCGCGTGGAAGAAAGCCATCGTGACGCTCAAGCCCGACCAGTCCATCGAGGACTTCAACCTGTAAGTGGAGGGACACTGAAATGGGTATCAAGAAATGGAAGCCGACCTCGCCCGGAAGACGCTTTATGCAGACCTCGACCTACGAGGAGATTACCAAAGACGAACCTGAAAAGAGCCTCACGGTCGGTCTGCGCAAGACGGGCGGGCGCAACAACATGGGGCGCGTGACGGCGCGTCATCGCGGCGGCGGCAACAAACGCCTGTACCGCATCATCGACTTCAAGCGCAACAAGGACGGGATTGCGGCGAAGGTGATCGCCATCGAGTACGACCCGAACCGCTCTGCCCGAATCGCGCTGCTGGAGTACGCCGACGGCGAGAAGCGCTACATCCTCGCGCCCGTCGGACTGGAAGTCGGCGCAACCGTGATGAACGGACCCGACGCCGACATCCTGCCCGGCAACGCGCTGCCGCTGCAGAACATCCCCGTCGGCACGCTGGTGCATAACATCGAACTCAATCCGGGCAAGGGCGGTCAGTTGGCGCGCAGCGCGGGCGCGGCGGCGCAAATCCTTGCCAAAGAGGGCAACTACGCGACGCTGCGCATGCCGTCGGGCGAGATGCGCCTTGTGCATCTGAGTTGCCGCGCCACCGTCGGGCAGGTCGGCAACCTCGACCACGAGAACGAGGTCTGGGGCAAGGCGGGCAAGTCGCGCTGGCTGGGACGCCGCCCCCATGTGCGCGGCTCGGCGATGACCCCGCGCGATCACCCGCACGGCGGCGGCGAAGGCAAAGCGCCTATCGGACTGCCCCACCCCAAAACCCCATGGGGCAAGCCCGCGCTCGGCGTCAAGACCCGACGCAACAAACGCACCAGCCGATTCATTCTCAAGCGGAGGAAATAGTCTATGGCGCGCTCACTAAAGAAGGGACCCTATGTAGACCCGAAGTTGATGAAGAAAGCGCTGGCGATGATGGATGCGCCGCCCGCGCAGAAGCGACCCATCAAAACTTGGTCGCGACGGTCGATGATTGTGCCCGAAATGATTGGGCTGACCTTCGCCGTCCACGACGGGCGCAAGCATGTGCCCGTCTATGTGACGGAGCAGATGGTCGGGCACAAACTCGGCGAGTTCGTGCTGACGCGCACCTTCCGCGGGCACGCAGGCTCCGAGAAGACCTCGAAGGTGCGCAAGAAGTAAGGAGGCAAATATGAGAGCGGTTGCACGCTATGTTCGGATACCCCCGCGCAAGGCGCGCTTGGCGATTGACCTTGTGCGCGGCAAGCGCGTCGATGAGGCGCTGATTATCTTGGAGCGCCTGCCCAACAAGTCGGCGCGCATCGCCCGCAAGGTGCTGGAATCCGCCATCGCGAACGCTGAGCATAATGTGGGCATCGATCGGCGCGACCTGTTGGTGGCGCGCGCCTATGTCGACGAAGGTCCGCGCTGGAAGCGCATCCTGCCCAAAGATCGCGGGCGGGCGTACCGCATCCTGAAGCGCACCAGCCACATCACCATCGAGCTGGGGATTGCGCCGCCGCGCGAGCGACGCCCCGCCCCGCGCAAACCAGCGCAACCGCAGCCGCAGGAGGAGCAGAACTAATGGGTCAGAAAATCAACCCGATAGGCTTTCGAGTGGGCGTCACGCGCGACTGGGAGAGCCGCTGGTACGCGCCGAAAAAGCAGTACCGCCACACGCTGTACGAGGACTACCTGATACGGCGCATTATCAAGCAGAAATGGTACGGCGCGGGCATCTCGCGCATCGAGATTGAGCGCGCGGCGAACATCGTGCGCATCATCATCTACGCGGCGCGCCCTGGACAGATTATCGGGCGCGGCGGGCAGGGCATCGAGGAGGTCAACCGCGCCGTACTCAAAGCGCTGCACCCGAACAAGCCCGAACTGCGCATCGATGTCGAAGATGTGCGCAACCCTGACCAAGACGCGCAACTGGTGGCGGAGAACATCGCCAGCCAGCTGGAGCGCCGTATCTCGCACCGTCGCGCAATCCGCCAGACGCTCGCCCGCGCGCAGCGGATGAATCTGCGCGGCATCAAGGTGATGGTCGCGGGCAGGCTCGGCGGCGCGGAAATCGCCCGCACCGAGTGGGATCGCTGGGGGCGCGTGCCGCTGCAGACGCTGCGCGCCGACATCGACTACGGCTTCGCGACCGCTTACACCATCTACGGCACGATTGGCGTCAAGGTCTGGATCTACAAGGGCGACATCCCGATGTCGGAGCGGCGCATCCTGCTCTCGTCGGTGACGACGCCTGAGTCGGCGCTGCCTGCGGGCGAGACGCGGCGCGGCGCGCCAGGTGGACGCGCCGCCGAACGCCCGTCAGGACGCCGACGACGCGGCGGCGGGGGACGCCGACGCCAAGGCGGGGGCGGCAGTGGCGGCGGCGGTGGACGCGGTGGACGCCAAGGCGGGGGCGGCGGCGGCAGACCCCCGCGCGGCGAATCCCGCGCTCCCAACACACCCAGCGCACCCCCAACCGAAACGCCTGCCGATGAGTGAGGTGAACTGCTATGTTGATGCCAAAACGAACGAAATATCGCAAGCAACAACGGGGACGACGCAAGGGCGTCTCGAAAGGCGCACGCGAACTGCACTTCGGCGACTTCGGACTGGTGGCGATGGAACCCGCGTGGATCACCAACCGCCAGATGGAAGCCGCGCGCGTCGCCATCGTGCGCTACCTGCGCCGCGGCGGCAAAACTTGGTTCCGTATCTTCCCCGATAAGCCCTACACCAAACGCGCCGCCGAGACCCGCATGGGCTCGGGCAAGGGCAGCGTGGAGGGCTGGGTCGCCGTCGTCAGGCGCGGACGCATCATTCTCGAACTCGGCGGCGTCGACGAAGCGCGCGCCCGCGAAGCGCTCCGACGCGCCAGCCATAAACTGCCCATCAAGACCAAAATCGTCTCCCGCGCCGACTTCCAGCTCGGCATCGAAACCGAAACGGCAACAGGAGGTGAGCGCGAATGAGACCCCTCAAGCCCGACCAACTACGGCGCATGAGCCTTGCCGAACTGCAAAAGGAACTGGATAACCTGCGCAACGAGCAGTATCGGCTCCGCGTGCAACAAACCATCGGGCAACTCAAGGATACCGACTCGATGCGCCAACTCAAGCGCAACATCGCGCGGATTACAACCATCATCAACGAGAAGCGACGCGAGGCAGGCGTCTAAGGAGTAGATAGGTATGAACGAGGAAGTGATTCAACAGGAAGAAACGCCCCAAGGCGCGCCCGTCGGCGAGACGACGCCCTACAAAGGGCGACGCAAGGTGCGCATCGGCGTGGTGGTTAGCGACAAGATGGACAAAACTGTCGTGGTCGCTGTGATGCGCAGCTACCGCCACCCGCTCTACGGCAAAACCATTCGGCGCACCAAAAAATACATGGCGCACGACGAACACAACGCCTGTCGCGTGGGCGACCGCGTTGAGATTGTCG
>Ga0308418_1000172_pt1 | contig 41713 bp, 41 predicted proteins | sample HotsprSampleR4cd_FD_203517 | JGI IMG/M metagenome (GOLD analysis project Ga0308418, IMG submission 203517) | Hot spring phototrophic mat microbial communities from Mushroom Spring, Yellowstone National Park, Wyoming, United States - 20090729_R4cd ... | reverse complement strand
TGACGCCGTCCAGCGTGTCGCGCTGCACGACGGGCGTGTTCAGCGCCTGCGTCAGCTCCAGCGTCTTGAGTGCCTCCCGCAGGGCGGGCATCTGCTCGCGCTCAAAGTGCGCATCGATGCGGTGATAATGATACGGACCCGTGATGGCGAACACCTCTTCCACGAGTTCGGCGAGCGTCTTGCCCGAAGTTGCCATCGCTTCCAGCAGCAGCATGCCCATCATCACGCCGTCGCGCTCGACCATATAGTCGGTGACGCCGATACCGCCGCTCTCCTCGCCGCCCATTAGCACGCCGCCCGCCAGCATCTTCTCCACGATGAACTTGAAGCCGATGGGCGTCACGCTGAGGGGCAAGCCGTAATGCTCGCAGAGTTTGTCGATCATCTGGCTGACCGAGAAGGTCTTGACCACCGCGCCCGTTTTGCCGCGCCGTTCCACCATGTGGCGCAGCGTGATGGCGAAGATGCGGTGGCTGTCGACGAAGTTGCCGTGTTCATCCACTGCGCCGATCCGGTCGCCGTCGCCGTCGACGGCGATGCCGATGTGCGCTTTGAGGTGCTTGACCGCGTGCAGCAGCGGCTGCAGGTTCTGCGGAATCGGTTCGGGGTTCACCCCGCCGAAGTAGGGGTTGCGCTCCTCGCGCAGGGCGTGGACTTCCAGCCCCAGCCGCGCCAGCAACGCCTTGAGGTAGCCCGCGCCTGAACCGTGCATCGCGTCGGTTGCCACCCGATAGGGCGCCTCATACAACTCGTCCACGCGGATAAACTGATGCACATGCTCCAGGTAGTCGGGCGCGGGGTCGAGCGTATGCGGTTCGGGCGCGTCGCTGACGGGCTGGGTGTAGCGTTCGTAGTCGGGCAGCAGCGCGGCGAGTTGGCGTTCGATGCTCTGAGTGATGTCGGTTAGCGCCGCGCCGCCGTAGTGGGGCTTGAACTTGACGCCGTGAAAGATGGGCGGGTTGTGGCTGGCGGTGAACATCGCCGCGCCCTGCATCCCGCGCTTGATGACCGCGTGCGCTGCCGCAGGCGACGACACAGGGCGCGGCGCGACGAACACAGGGAAGCCATAACTGCCCAGCACCTGCGCCGCCGCCTGCGCGAACACCTCCGACAGCGCGCGACAGTCATACGCCACCAGCACGCCCTCGCCCGGCGGCTGCGCCTCCTTCAAATGACGCGCCAGCGCGTGCGTCACCAAGCGCACATTTGCAACCGTGAAATCGTCGGCGATTATGCCGCGCCAACCCTCTGTGCCGAACCGTATCTCTGGAACGCTCATCGTCCGAATCGTACCTCCTATCGGGCAAAAACCCGCAATATTATACGGAACCTGCCCCTGCATTCCTGCAGTCCAATAGCCGATAATAGCCTTCGGTGGGCAACGCCTTCCGAAAACCACACGATGAGGTCGGGAACATGTCCAAGCGCGAATTGAAGGTCGTGCGCCTTTTGGAACCTGAGTTATGCACGCGATGTCGGTTTGCCGATATTGCGGATGTGGAGATGGCGGACGGCAGAGTGCAGCGGATGCTCTATTGCCGAAGGCTGGATTGCGACAACTGGGACTACGGCTCGGCGGAACCTGCCAAGCGGGTCGAGTTGTCTAAGGGCAGTGAGGATTGGGATGACGCCGCGTGAACGGATGGTGCGCGACGCCGCGCAGACAGGATTGGGGTTGGTCAGACTTTGCATGCCTGTACCTCCTCCTGCAGAGCGCGACTTGCGAAGCGGGGCGCAGGTCGCGCTGAGTGAGACGCTGGCGCGAATCGACGAAGCGGGGCGTCGATTCGCCCAGCGCCTCCAGCAGGCGCACGAATGAGACTTTCATCCCTCCCACGCACGCGCCCTACACCCACAGCGCCGGGAACGCCCACTTCCCGGCGCTGCCCACTTTTACCAATCGCCAACCCAAAGTTCACAAAAAACAGCAGTTGATGACCCCCTCCTTAAGGTTCCCCCTGCTCGCAGGGGGAACCGAGTAAGCGCGCCCCTCGCGGTTCCCCTCGCGAAGCGGGGGGAACCTAAAGGAGGGGGGCAATTCATAAACTCTGAACGCGCGATTGGTATTTATGCCACCTTCGCCCTGCGAATGAGCTTGGAGAACAGCCCAGGCGCGAACCGCTTGAGGTACAGTGCGACCTTCTCGTAGCGGGCGATATAGACCTCCTCCTTGCGCTTATGCAGGGCGTTCAGGATATGGCGGGCGCAAACTTCGGCGGGCATGCCCTTCTCGATGGTCTCGTCCATGCGCCCGTGTTCCTGCCCGTCGCCGCGCAGCGCGTGCAGCGAGACCTCCGTGCGCACAAATCCCGGACAAATCAGCGTGATGTGGATGTTTTTGTCGTAGACCTCGGCACGCAGGGCGTCAAAATAGCCGTGCAGCGCGTGCTTGGAGGCGCAGTACGCCGAGCGCAGCGGCGTGCTGAACTTGCCCAGCAGACTGCTCACCACCGCAATCTGCCCGCCGCCGCGCTCAATCATATACGGCAGCACCGTCTTGGTCAGCGACACCACGCTGAAGTAGTTGACCTCCATGATGCGCCGATCCACGCTGAAGTCGGTCTCCAGCACGAGCGAGCGTTGCGAGACGCCCGCGTTGTTCACGAGGATGTCCACCTGCCCGAAGTGTTCAATCGCTGCGCCGACCATCGTCGGGTGGCAGTCGTAGTCCGTGACATCGAACGGCAGCAGCAGGCGTTTGCCCTCGCCCGTGCAGGCGTCGCGCACCGCTTCGAGGCGCTCGCGACGACGCGCCGTGAGAATCAGATGCGCCCCCTCACGCGCGAACGCATACGCCAGCGCCTCGCCGATGCCCGACGACGCGCCCGTAATCCAGACGACCTTGTTGCGGAAGCGCATCGCTGGCTACACCGCTTGACGCGCCATCGCCGTTTCGGGCAGCTGCTCGCCCAACCGCGAGGCGATGTCTTCGGGGTTCTGCGCCACGCGGTACATCTCCTCGCGCGTGATGAGTTTATGCTGGTACAAGAACATCAGGTGGTTGTCCAGCGAAATCATCCCCAGTTGCTGCCCCGTCTGAATCGCCGACTCGATGCTGTGAATCTTGCGCTCGCGAATCATATGCCCGATGGCGGGGGTGACATACATAATCTCGAACGCGGCAACGCGCCCGGGTCGGTCGGCGCGCGGCAGCAGCAGTTGCGAGATAATCGCCACGAGGTTCGTGCTGAGCTGCACGCGGATTTGCTCCTGTTGCTCGTGCGGGAACACATCGACGATGCGCTCCACCGTGCGCGCGGCGCCTGTGGTGTGGACGGTGGCGAACACGAGGTGTCCCGTCTCGGCGGCGGTAATGGCGGCTTGAATCGTCTTGAGGTCGCGCATCTCGCCCACCAGAATCACATCAGGATCCATACGCATCGCGCGCACGACGCCCTCGTCGAAGCTGGGCACATCGACGCCCACCTCGCGCTGGCTAATCACCGACTTCTTCGCGCTGTGGAAATACTCGATGGGGTCTTCGACCGTGACGATGTGCGTCTCGCGGTTCGCGTTGATGTAGTCAATCATCGTTGCCAGTGTGGTGGTCTTGCCCGAACCTGTGGGACCTGTGACCAGCACCAGCCCGCGCGGCAGATGGAGCAATCGCTTGACGGTTTCGGGCAACCCAATCTCCTCGAAGGTGCGTAGGCGGTAGGGAATCAGACGAAAGTTGATGGCGATTGCGCCCTTCTCGTAGTAGGCGGCGACACGGAAACGCGCTTTAGAGTGGGTGTAGCCGAAGTCGGCAGTGCGCACGCGCTCCAACTCGTGAATCGCGCGCGGCGGCGCAACCTCGCGAAAAATGCGCTCCGTATCGGCAGGACTCAGCTCGCCGTACTCCTCCAAGCGCACCAGCCGCCCGTGCAGGCGCAGCGTCGCAGGCTCGTTCGGCACGATGTGGATGTCCGACGCATCGCGCTCATAACAAATATCCAGTAGCTGATCGGCAGACGCAAATTTCAGCATAACAACACCCTCCTATTCCAAAGCGCAGATTCGCGGCAAGCGGCGCAATTCCTGCTTTCCAACCGCGCGGCGCGGCAAATCGCTGGTGGAATACGATTTCTTCAGAAATATCCGACAGGAATAAACGGGAATGTGCCAAAATTAACCGTCGGAGGCTCTCATGCACGAGGTGTTGATAGCACAGTTGCAAGCGGAGAACGAGTCGCTTAGAAAGCGCGTCGCGGAACTGGAGCACGCAGTTGAAGTGCACGAGTGGCGGACACAGCTGTTTCACGAGAGCGACATCCCGCAGCTGCTGTTGGATTTCGAGACGGGCGCAATTCTGGCAGCCAACGCCGCTGCACGCACCTTCTACGGCGAGGAGCTGATTGGGCGCGGCGATATTATGTGCGTGTGCGCTGAGGGGCTGGACTGGACGCGCGACATCCAGCCACTCTTTATGCAGAACCGCTACGGGAGGAAGCTTGCGCGTCAACACACCGCGTCGGGCGAGATACGGTTTGTGGAAACGCACTTCACGCAAATCAACATCCGCGGACGAACCATTGTGCATCTGCTGTGCCTCGATGTCTCCGACCGTGTGCGCGCGCAGGAAGAATTAGAGACCAGCTACAACCGCTACCAAGCCTTCATCCAACTCTCCAGTGAAGCCATCTGGCGCGACATGATGACCGAGCCGATTCCTGTCCAGTTGCCCGTAGAGGAACAGATCGACCTGATTTTCGAGCGCAGCTACTTGGCGGAGTGCAACATGGCGTTCTGTCAGATGTGGGGCGCGGGCAGTCCGAGCGAGCTACTGGGCACTTTCACGCGCACGCACGTCTCGCCCGACGACCCCAACAACCGCGAACTGATGCGACAGTTGATTCTCAGCGGTTATTGTCTCAACAACTGGCTATTTACAGCCCGTTTGCCAACAGGCGAGGAAATCTATCAGCTGTGTAGCTTTCAAGGGATCGTTTCCGAGGGGCTATTGTGGGGCACATGGGGCATGTTTCGCGATGTGACGGAGCTGATTCGCACTCAACGCGCCCTGCAAGAGAGCGAAGAGCGCTATCGCAACTTCGTACAGTACGCCAACGAGTGCATCGTGCGTTTCGATAAGCCAGAGCCGATGGATATTCACCTCCCCATCGAGGAGCAGTTGCGCTTCTTTTTCGAGATATCCTACATCGGCGAGTGCAACTTGGCATTCGCGCGGGCACACGGCGCGAAGTCTCCAGAGGAGCTTGTCGGAAAGCACCTGAACGAGATGATAGACCCCACAGACCCAGAGATTCGCGCGATGTTGAAGACTTTCGTCGAGAACGGCTATCGCCTCGAGGGCTTTGTCTCGCGCACGCACGCCATCGACGGTAGTGAACGATGGTTTGTGAACAGTTTTTTCGGCGTAGTGGAAGACGGTAAACTCATTCGCACTTGGGGTGTGATGACTGACATCACCGAGCTGCGCCGCCTGCAGCAAGAGTTAGACCGCGCCTACCGCTTGGAGAGCATCGGCAGGCTGGCGGGCGGAATTGCGCACGACTTCAACAATGTGCTGACCGCTGTGATTGGCTACGCGGAGCTGGCGCGCGGGCGCGTGCAGGACGAGACCATCCTGCGCTACCTGGACGGCATCCTGAAAGCCGCCGAGCGCGCCGCTGACCTCAACAAGCAACTGCTGACCTATGCCCGCAAGCAGGTCATCCAGCCCGCGCCGATGAATCTGGGCGAGTGGCTACAGGGCACGCTCGACATCCTGCGGCGCGTGCTGCCCGCAAGCATCCACCTACGCACCGAGATCGAGCCGAACCTCTGGCAGGTCAACGCTGATTCGAACCTGCTGCTGCAGATTGTGCTGAACTTGGTCGTGAACGCCCGCGACGCGATGCCCAACGGCGGCGTGATTACGCTGCGCGTGCACAACAAGACCCTGCGCCGCGCACGCACGCCAAGCGTCCCCAACGGGCGGTATGTGCTCCTGGAAGTGGAAGACACGGGCACGGGCATCCCGCCTGAAGTGTTGCCCCACATCTTCGAGCCGTTCTACACCACCAAGCCAATCGGTCAGGGCACAGGCATGGGGCTGGCGGCAGTGCAAGGCGCAGTGCAGCAGTTGGGGGGCTACATCGAGGTGCGCACGGAGGTCGGCAAGGGAACCTGCTTCAGCATCTACTTCCCGCGCCTTGAGCCGCCCAAGTCGCCCAAGCCTCCTGCACAGTAGGGTATCCTCTTGGCATGCGTTGGGGCTGGATGGCAATCGACGCGCTGGCGATTGGGTTGTTCGTGCTGACGGGTCTGCGCAGTCATGGCACGCTGGACGAGTTCGGGCTGCAGCGCAACCTGCCCGCGTTTCTGGTCGGCTGGTTCGTAGCGGCGATTGTATCGGGCGTCTATCGGGCGCAGCCTCCGAAGTGGTCGCTGCCCGTCGCGTGGGTGCTGGGCGTGACGCTGGGGATTATGCTGCGCAATCAACTCATCGGGCGCGGGCTGTTCGGGACGATTAGCCCCGTGTTCTGGGCGATTTCGCTGGCGGGCGTGGCGCTGTTCACAGGGTTGCCGCGCGTAGTGGTGTACTGGGCGCGACGGGCGCGGACGCGCGCCTCGCAAGCATAGCGCCATGCGCAAGCGATGGGTGTGGCTGGGGCTGTTGGCAGCGCTGCTGCTGGTGGGGGGCGGCGCAGGGGGCTGGTTCTACCTGCAGACGCGCCCCGTCAGCCGCGCCTTCCAGCCGCAACTGGTGCGCCTCAAAGAGCCGATGGACGCCGACGCGCTGGCAGAGCGACTGCATCAGCGCAAACTGATTCGCAACCCGCGCCTGCTGGCATGGCTGCTGCGCTGGCGGGGCAAGCCGACCGCCGCCGCAGGCGACTACGAGTTCAGCCCGAACCAGAGCCTGCTCGAAATCGCCGACATCCTCGTCCACGAACGCTTCACGCGCAACTGGGTCACCATCCCCGAAGGCTGGACACTCGCGCGAATCGCCGAGCGATTGCACGAGCGCGGTATCGCCGACAAAGAGGCGTTCCTCGCGCTGTGTCGCCAGCCGCAACGCTTCAAGGACATCGACATGCCCCTGCCCGAAAACCTCCATCTGGAGGGCTACCTGTTCCCCAGCACCTACCGCCTGCCGCCAGGCACAGGCGCGGAACAAGCGATTCGCACGATGCTGGAGGCGACCCGTCGCTATGTGTACCTGCCCCATAAACAGAAAATGGAAGAGCGCGGGCTGAACCTGCACGAGCTGCTGACAATCGCCTCGATGGTGGAGAAGGAAGTGCTGCACGACGACGAACGCCCGCGCGTGGCGTCGGTCATCTACAATCGGCTGCGTATCAACATGCCCCTGCAGATCGACGCGACGGTGCTGTATGGGATGGGCTTGTGGAAAGAGCGCGTGCTGTATAAAGACCTGCGCCACCAGTCGCCGTACAACACCTACCTGCGGCGCGGGCTGCCCCCCGGACCGATTGCCAACCCTGGCTTGGCGAGCATTCGCGCGGCGTTGTCGCCTGAGCAGACGGAGTATCTGTTTTATGTGGCGCAGGCGGACGGCTATCACCGCTTCTCGCGCACCTACGAGGAACACCTACGCGCCATCCGCGAGATACGGCAGACCAAGAGCGGGGAGTGAGTGTCTGAGTGTGTCTCACACGCCTACGCGCGGGCAGAGGTCGTTCAGCGGGCACTCGGCACAAGCGGGCGTGATGGGATGGCAGAACCGCCGCCCGATGTACCAAAGCGGGCTATCCAGCGCGCCTGGATAGTCGGGCTTGAGCGCGCGGGCTTTCGCGACAGCATGCTGCTCGGTACTCCCCAGAGGAATCAAGCCCAGACGCCCCATAACCCGAATGACATGCGAGTCGGGCTTTACAGGGATATTATGCGGGTCGCTGAACCGCGCCAACCCCAGCCGCTCCAACAAAATAACCAGCATCGCCGCTATGCCATCTCCCACGCCATAAATCTCTCGGAACTTCTGCATCGTCTCAAGGGCGGTTCTCCCATCCCACAATCGCGTGGCTTCGCCGTGAAACTCGTCGCACACCATCCGTGCTAATGACACGATGGTGCGGGGAGCGTCGTTGATGTATCGGGGTTTCTTGGGCAACTGTTCCAAGAGGGCGCGGATGTCGCCTTCCGACATCTGAGTGATATAGCATGGATCCAAATGCCCCAGGGCCTGTTGCAAACAGTAGGGGAGCGTCCAGATAATCTCTGTCTTCGTCCCCCGATCGAGGCTGGCAGCCAAAAGGAAGGCAAACGGGTTCGTCCGCACCAGTTCACGGGCTTCTGGTTCCAAACCTGGAATGAGCAAGGTTTCACGCTCGTCGCTTGGTATCTGTTCCCAAAAATCATTCAGGCGTTTGACAATTTCCGCCTCGCGGTTTCCGTTAGAGCCGACTTGGGCGCGAGCCACTGTCATTCCCTTCCCCTCCTCACTGTGTATGATACCCTACACTAAGGTTGCCGCAGCAGGTACTCCACGGCTCGCTGGAGGACGGGGTCGCGTGCGGTTCGGAACGCCTCGCGGGTGAGTTCGATGGGCAGGTCGGGCTGCACGCCTGCACCTTCGAGACGCCGCTTGCCCGCCGTCTCGTAGTCCGCCAGCACGCACTGCAGGTAGCCCCCGTGCGGCAGCGCGATGATTTTGGACGGCAACGCCTTGCCAGGCGTCGGGCGACCGATGACCACGGCGCGTTTGGTCTCCTGCAAGCCCGCTGCGAGAATCTCGGCGGTGCTGACCGAGAACTCGTCCACCAGCACGACCACAGGCTTGGCGTACTGGGGCTGCTGAGGGTAGGCGACGATGCCGAAAGTGCCGTCGCGCAGGCGCATAACCCCCAGCGGCGTCTCGCGGGGCAACAGATAGCCCGCCACGCCGCCCGCCATCAGCCCAATCCCACCGAGGTTCTCGCGCAGGTCGATAATCAGCCCGCGCGTGTCCCGCAGTTCGCGCAGGCGGTTGGGCAACTCGCGCATCACAGGGGGCATGAAGGCGTTGAAGGCGAGGTAGCCGATGTTGCCAGGCAGGATGCGGCTCTCGATGCGCACGCGCAACTCAGGCAGCAGCCCGAACTGCACGCGCTCGCCCGACGCCGCCTCGCGCGTGAACGTCATCGTGCGCTCAACGCCGTCCCAGTCGCGGTAGCGCAAAACGACCGTGCTGCCGACGCGCCCGCTCAGGTACGCGCGGAACGCCAGGTACGCCTCGAAGCGTTCCTCCACTTCGGGCAGGTTGCGGGCGCGGATACGCTGCACAATCGCGTCGGCAGGCATGTCGTCGATGGCGAGCAGTTCCGCGCCCGGCGGGATACCCATCCGTGCGGCGGGCGAGCCATCGCGGACGCGCACCACCACAGGCTTGCCCGCCACCAACTGCACTGTGACGCCGACCTCGCCGCCGCCGACGCGCTGGCGCGCCTCCTCCTGCGCCACGAACGCGCCAGGCGGGATCACCCCGAAGTGCGACTGTTTCAGCTCGCCGAGCATCTCGTTCAGCACGGCGTAGAAGGCGGCGTCGCTCTCGGCGGCGCGCGCTTTGGGCGCGTAGGTCTCGCGCACGGCATCCCAGTCCACGCCACCCAGCTTCGGGTCGTAGTGCGAGCGGCGCACCTCCTCCCACACGAACTGGAACACCTCCATCCGCTGCTGCTCCGTCAGCTGCTGACTGGGCGCACAGGCGAGGAGGGTGAGTGCGAGGGTTAGCACGAGGAGTACGGGAGTGAGGCTTATACAAATCGCTTGAGCATACCTTGCAAAATCGCGAGCAAACGAGAACCCCCTCCTTAAGGTTCCCCCTGCAAACAGGGGGAACCGCGCGGGTGCGCAGCTCGGTTCCCCTCGCGAAGCGGGGGCGACATTAGGGAGCGCGCCTCTCGGTTCCCCTCGCGAAGCGGGGGGAACCTGCAGGAGGGGGGCAATTGTGAACTTCGACAGTGCAGCTGGTATTACTTTCACAATGCTTGCTTCTCCTCAGCGGCAATAAACCGCTCGCGGTAGCGGTAAGCGTGGTTCCTATCTGCTTGCGCAAGTCCCATCTCGATCATTTTGCGGTTCACAAACAATCGGTTGGTTAGGTAGAGATATGCTGGTGTGGGCGTTTCGCTTGCCCCACGCAAGGGGTCGAAGCGGAGAAGAACGCGCTTGCCAACCACATAACGATTCAAGTAATCCCATGCTTGCCCTTGGAGATGGGGAGGGACTACGATTCCCAAGAGCGAAACCGTCAACCCACTGTCTGTCAGCAGCACGGGGGTATGATTGCCGTTGTTGCGCAGCGCAACGACTTTGTGAGTCGCCTCATTGATGCAGAGCCTGCGTCCGGGTTTCAGCACGCGCCAACACTCTTTCCAGACGCGGCTGAGATCGTACAGGTATTCGTGCAGCGACTGCCCGTAGCCAATCTGGTGAGGAACGCCATAGTCTTTGATGTGCCAGTAAGGCGGGGAGGTCACGACCAGCGCAATAGTTTCGCTGGGCGTCTCCGCCATCGTGCGGCTGTCTGCGATGTAGACCCACGCCTGCGCCGTCTTCGCCGCCATGCCTCTGACCAGTTGGATTGTACCCGAACTCACCCCGCGCCTTCTCCAGAGTGCGCGATTGGGTATAATACACCTCCAAGCCGGAGTGGCGGAACAGGCAGACGCGCCGGTCTCAAAAATCGGTCTGGGGCGACCCAGGTGTGGGTTCGAGTCCCACCTCCGGCACCACAACTTTTCTGGAGAGGGCGGGATGCAAAAGCGGGCGGTTGTGCAGGCGAATGCGGAGCAGTGGGTGCAGTGCGCCCGCTGCAAGAAGATTTTGTTCCGCCCCGATTTCGAGCGTGCGTTGCGCGTATGCCCTCACTGCGGGCATCACCATCGGCTGCGCGCCCGCGAGCGCATCCTGCTGACGGTAGACCCCGACAGTTTTGAGGAGACCGACGCCGACCTACGCCCGACCGACCCGCTGGGCTTTCCCGAATACGCCGACAAGCTGCGCAAGGGGGCAGCCGTTGCAGGCGAGAACGAAGCCATCCTCACAGGGCTTGCCCAACTGAACGGCGTGCCCATCGTTATCGGCGCGATGGACTTCGGCTTTATGGGCGGGAGCATGGGGTCGGTCGTGGGCGAGAAGGTCGTGCGGGCGTTCGAGCGTGGGGTGGAGCTGCGTCGCCCCGCGATTCTGTTTTGCGCGTCAGGCGGGGCGCGCATGCAGGAGGGGCTGATTTCGCTGATGCAGATGGCGAAAACGACGGCGGCGGTCGGCAGGTTCCACCGCGCAGGGCTGCCCTACATCGCTGTGTTTACTGACCCGACGATGGCAGGCGTGCTGGCGAGCTTCGCGTCGCTGGCGGATGTAATCCTCGCCGAGCCAGGCGCGCTGGTCGGGTTTGCAGGGCAGCGTGTCGCCGCGCAAGCCAGCGTCGGCAAACCGCCCGCCAACTTCCAGACCGCCGAGTTCCAGCACGAACACGGCATGCTCGACCTCGTCGTGCCCCGACGCAACATGCGCCCTACGCTGAGTTACCTGCTGGAGATGTTCCATGCGTCCTACACAGGGAGCATAACGCCATGATGACGATTTTCGACTTCGAGAAGCCCATCAACGAGCTGGAGAGCGCGATTGCCGAGCTGCGCCAAATCGCGGCGGAGAAGGGTCTGGATCGGTCGCGCGAGATTGCCGAGCTGGAGGCGCAGCGCGAGCGGCTGCTGCGGCAGATTTTCGCGCACCTGCGCCCGTGGGACAAGGTGCTGCTGGCGCGCCACCCGAAACGCCCCTACGCGCTGGACTACATCCGCCTGATGTGCGAAAGCTTCATCGAGCTGCACGGCGACCGACTGGGGTACGACGATCCCGCCGTCGTCGCGGGGCTGGCGAAGATGGGCGGGCGCAACCTCGTGATTGTTGGGCAGCAGAAAGGGCGCGACCTCAAGGAGCGACAGCGGCGCAACTTCGCGATGGCAAAACCCGAAGGCTACCGCAAGGCGATGCGCATGTTCCGCCTCGCCGAGAAGTTCCGCCTGCCCGTGCTAACGCTGGTCGACACACCCGCCGCTGACCCTGGCGTCGAATCGGAGTCGCGCGGCATCAGCGAGGCGATTGCCCAGTCGATGCTAACGCTGTTTGAGTTGACCGTGCCGACGGTGGCGGTGATTTTGGGCGAGGGGGGCAGTGGCGGCGCGATTGCGCTGGCGGCGACCAACCGCGTGCTGATGCTGGAGCATGCCATCTACTCGGTCATCCCGCCCGAAGGGTGCGCGGCGATTCTGTATCGCGACCCGAACAAAGCGCCCCAAGCGGCGGACGCGCTGCAACTGACCGCCGAGAGCGCGCTGGCGCTGGGGCTTATCGATATGGTTATCCCAGAGCCGCTGGGCGCGGCGCATCGCGACCCGCAGACCACCGCGCTGAGCATGCGCACTGCCGTGCTGCAGCAGCTGGACGAACTCTGCGCACTGCCGCCCGACGCGATGCGCGAGCAGCGCTACCAACGGTTCCGCGCAATGGGCGTGTTCGAGACGGTGGGCTAACTGCTGCAGGGCTGCGCTTATACCAATTGCACAACCAAAGTCCGTAAAAGATGGCGGTATTGGCGACCCCTCCTTAAGGTTCCCCCTGCCCGCAGGGGGAACCGAACAGGCGCGCGGCTTGGTTCCCCTCGCGAAGCGGGGGGAACCTGAAGGAGGGGGGCATTTATGAACTCTGGATTGGCGATTGGTATAACTGCTCTTGCAGCCCGCCAAACAGCGTCGTCAGTGGCAGTGCGAACCCTGGCAACAGTGATTCGCAGGTCAGCGTACTGCCCTCGCGCAGCACTTCGACGGGCGCGTCGAGGCGAAACACCTCCACAGCGCGCCGAAGCGGGTCAACTACCCACACAACCGAAACGCCTGCCCGCAGCCACTCCTCGACCTTCTCGCGGATTGCGCTGTAGGCGTCATTCGGCGAGACCACCTCGACAACAAGGTCGGGCGCGAACTCGGCAAATGTACGCGGGCGCGGGTCAGGCAGGCGTTCCTTGCGGATGAACGCCACATCGGGCGCGCGTACCGACTCGCTATCAGGGTAGCGTATCACGAACCCCGTCTCGACGACCACCTCGCCCAGATATTGGCGTATCTGCTGTTGATACAGCGTCAGTTGGGTTGCCACCCACTGCGCGACGCGTCCGTGTTCGAATCCTGCAGGCATCGTTTCCACCACCTGTCCACGCACGAGTTCACGCGGCTTGCCGTCAGCGCAGAGCCGCCAGAACTCGTCGGCGGTGATGCGTGCTTGTGTCGGTGCGAGTGTCGCCATCGTCTCACCGCGCGAATCATACCCGACACGGCGCGTGGGGTATCTTTGGGGCGTGCATGTCGCGATTATCGGGCTGGGCGGGATTGGAGCGTCGGTTGGGCTGGCGGTGCAGCACGAGGCGTTGGGCTGGGGCGTGGTCGGCTATGATATTGCCCCCGACGCGCTGGAGGGTGCGCTGCAAATCGGCGCGATTGACCACCCCGCTGAGAGCATCGCCGCATGCGCCGACGCCGACCTCATCGTGATAGCAACGCCTCCGTTGGCGATGCCCGAAGTGTTCCAAGCACTCGCGCCCCGTCTGCGCCCCGAAACCGTGCTAACCGATGTGGCGAGCGTCAAGTTGCCTGTGCTGCGCTGGGCGGAGGCGCACCTGCCCTACCCCAGCCGCTTCGTCGGGGGACACCCGATAGCAGGCACAGAGCATTATGGCGTTCGCGCCGCGCGCGCCGATCTGTTTCACGGCGCGCCGTGGGTACTGACCCCGACCGCGCAGACCGACCCTGACGCCTTGTTGCGCGTGGAGGCGTTCGTGCGTACCCTACGCGCCGCGCCGTTGACAGTAGACCCCGCGCAGCACGATCGCGAGTTCGCGCTGCTGAGTTTTCTTCCGCACGCCGTCGCCTTCAGCCTCGCTGCGTTGCACCGCGAGAACCCCACGACCGTGCCCCCAGGCGGCAGCTGGCGTTCGGCGACGCGCGTCGCCCAAAGCGACCCCGCGCTGTGGGCGCAACTGATGGCGCTCAACCGCGAGCCGACGCGCCAGTGGCTGGAGCAACTCGTCCAGCGGCTACAGACGCTTGCAGACGCGCTTGAGCAGGGCGACGCCGACGCGCTACAGGAATGGTTCAGCGCCCCAAGCGCGCCCTCACCGCGTGAGCCGTGAGCGCGCGCGTTCCTTGAGCAACGGGATAGACTGAACCCGAACGCCCGCGATGCGTCTATACCTGTGCGATGTTCCGCGAAACGGTATCCTTAAGCGGGAGTTTCGTCGCAGTGGACACCCTATCGGTCGAAGCACAGCTTGTAGAGCGCGCCAAAGCGCAGGACGAAGCGGCGTTCGAGCAGATTATGAGCCTGTACGCCGACCGCCTGTATAGCTACATCCTGCGCATGGTGGGCAACGCGACCGATGCGGAAGACCTCGTGCAGGAGACCTTCCTGCGCGCTTATCAGGGGCTGCCCAACTTCGACGGGCGCGCCAGTCTGGGCACTTGGCTGTATCGGATTGCGACGAACCTGTGTATTGACCATCAGCGCAGGCGCGCACGGCGCGTGCTGACGGTCTCCTACTCGACGCACGACGACGAGGACGGCGAAGCGACCGAGTGGGATTTCCCTGACCAGCAGACGCCGAACCCGCTGGAAGCTGCGCTGAACCGCGAGCTGGAAGCGGTCGTCGAAGAGGCGATTGGCAAACTCTCGCCGAAGTTGAAAACGGTGTTGCTGCTGTACGATGTCGAGGAACTCTCGTATGAGGAGATTGCGCGCGTGCTGGGCATTCCTATCGGCACGGTGAAGTCGCGCCTGAACCATGCCCGCACGCAGATCCAGAAGGCTGTTGCGGCGTACCTGAGCGACGCGCCTGTGCCGACGCGGGCGCCGTCCGTGAAGTGAGGTGATTGGCATGAATTGCAAGCGTTTTGAGCAGCAGATATGGGCGTACCTTGAGGGTCAGTTGCCCTCGGCGCAGGCGCAGGCGTTCGAGGCGCACCTGCAGGCGTGTCCGCGCTGCCAGCGTCAGATAGCGGCGGCGCAGGCGACCTATCGTGCGCTGCGCGCGCTCCCGCGCCACCGTGCGCCTGAGAATCTCGTCGCGCAGGTACGCCATCGGATGGCTCAGCCGTCCGCCCGCCCGCGCGTCGATTGGGCGCGCGTGTGGCGGCGCGTCGCGCTCGCGCCTGCGCTGGGGCTACTGACCGTCGCCGTGTGGTGGGGCTGGCAGGCGCAGCAGCCCAACACCCCCATCAACACCGCCGCCGAAGACCCGACCGAGTCGCTGGTCGAGCTGCACGAGCAGTTGGAGGTCGCGGACTGGTCGCCGTCGCCGACGCCGAGCTACTTCATCAGCACAGGGTACACCCGATGAGAGCCGCCTTTCTGCTGGCTGCGCTGGTCTGGACGCTGGGCTGGGCGCAGGAGCGCCCTGTGCAGTGGCTCCAGCGCGCGCAGCAGGCGGAAGAGACGCTCGCCGTTGCGGGCGCGCGGATCGTGGAGATTACGGCGGGGCGCACCGTGCAGCGCATCGAAGAGCGGTTCTGGCGGCAGGGCGCACGCGCCGAGCGCATCGAGATCCTCGCCCCCCCTGAACGGCGCGGCGAGGTGCTGCTCTATCGCGGCGGACGCTGGCTCGCCGTGCGCCCCAACGCGAAAGAGGCGTTCGAAATGCCCCGCATGCCCATTCAAGGCGCTCAGATGCTCAAGACCGCCGTTGAACTCGTCCAAAGCGGGGTCGTGCTGGCGGAGATGCTGCCCGAAGCGACGGTGCTGGGGCGCAGTTGCGTCGTAGTGCGCCTGACGCTGGCGCGCCCTGCCCTGCAACACGACGAGCCGCCGCGCTCGATGTTCCCCGCCGCCGTCACCCTCTGGATCGACAAGGAGACGGGCTACGCGCTCAAACGCGAAATCGCCCTGCGGGAAGGCGCGCCCGTGATGCGCATGGAACTCACGCGCCTGGAGCTGAACCCGCGATTGTCGCCTGAGCTGTTCACGCTGCCGCCCGATGTGGTCGTGCGTCCACTGGGAGGCGTGTACGAGACCGTTGAAGAGGCGCAGCGCGCCGTGGGATTCCCCATCCGCACGCCGAGCTATCTGCCGACAGGCGCGACGCTGGAGCGCGTGATGGTGCAACCGCGCGCGTCGGGGCAAGTCGTCGTGCTGCACTATCGCACGCCAAGCGCGCGATTCTCGATCTTTCAAGCGCACAAAAGCCGCCCCGCCGAGTTCGGGGGCAAGCGCCGTCGCGGGCGACCCCTTGCCCACTTCTGGCAAAGCGGCGACTACTGGTTCGGCATCGTGGGCAGCCTGCCCAAAGCCGAGATTGAACGCATCGCCCAGTCGCTAGGCGCGCCCGATTCAGACGCCCCAGCGACAGGGCGATAACGCCACCTACTCAAACGGGTCATCGTCTACAATCACAGACACAGGGGGCTTGCGCCAGCGTTCCAGCGCGCCCCGAATCAGTTCGCACACGCTCAGCAGTGAGTGTCCCTCCACAGGGTTCGGCGCGGGCTGCCACGAACGGATATGCAGGCAGCACCCCGTCCAGCCCTTCATCTGCGGGGGCGCGTCCATCTCGCGATTAACGCGGCGCGCATTCGGGTCGTGCGTCGTCTGCCCGTAAAACACATGGCTGGGTTTGCGTCCATCGGCAAGGCGCAGGTTGTCGTCCACATAGAACCAGTCGGGCGGCGTCTGCGGGTAGTTCGGCGGCAGCAGCACCAGAATGTCGGTCGTCTCGTAGTTGTAGCCTGCGGGCAGCGGGAAGTCCTTGATGATGACCCAGCTGCCCGATTCGTCGTCGAAGTCCGCGCTGTGGGTGCGCGAGTAGCGCACCGCCGCCAGCGCGACCTCGTAGTGGATACGCTTCAGACGCGCGTCCATCAGCACCCCCCGTCTTGCCAGTTCGGCAGCTGCTCGACCGCAGGCACGCGCTGCAGCACTTCGTCGGGCGTCGGCAGCGGCTGATCCAGCACCATCGGGTCGTTCACCGTGTTCGGCAGCACAGGCTTGAGTTCGATCTCGAACTCCGTGTCGTTAACGCGCACCTTCTCCTTGACAGTCGTCATCGTGGTTGTCCTCCTCACCTCTGGTATGGGATACACCATGATACTGCCAACAGCCCGAAAAAGTTCCCAGCCGACTCGCTAATTCCGCAGCGGTTTGCCCGTCTCCAGCATGTGGCGGATGCGGGCGACGGTCTTCTCGGTCTGGCATAGCTCGATGAACACCTGCCGCTCTAAGGCGTGGAAGTGCGTTTCGGGCATAGGCGTCGCATCGCGCAGGTCGCCGCCCGTCATCACGAAGGCGATTTTCTCGGCAATCAGTCGGTCGTGGTCGCTGATTTGCCCCGCTTGGTGCATCCAGTGGACTTCCATCATCAGGCGGCTGTAGCCGTTGACGCCTGTTGCGAGGATCGGCGTTGGCTCTGGGGGTCGGTAGCCCGCGCGCGACAGCGCCAGCACATGCTGCTTGGCTTCGTACAGCAGGCGGTCAAGGTTCCAGCACACGGTGTCGCGCTCGCGCAGGAAGCCCAGCGTGTAGGCTTCGAAGGCGTTGCTTGACCGCTTGCCGTAGGCGAGGGTGAGGAACGGCGCGCGCAGGTGCGGCAGCGGGTCGGCTTCGGGTGGCAGGTGCTGTAGGGCGCGGCAGGTCATCAGCGTCGTGCCGCCGCCTGCGGGAATCAGCCCGACCGACGCTTCGGGCAGCCCCAGCCCCGCGTCCACATGCGCATGCACATGCACGCACGGCAGCACGACCTCCAGCCCGCCGCCCAGCGCGTAGCCATGCACCGCCGCCGCCACAGGCACGCCACAGTAGCGAATGCGCTGGCTGAGTTCCTGCAGCAGCGTCAGCCCGCGCTCCATCCCCTGCCAGTCTTCGCGGGCAATGTAGTCCAGAAACAGGTTCAGGTTGAACCCCGCCGAGAACATCCGCCCCTGGTTGCCAATCACGACGCCGACATGCGTGCGCTCGGCGCGCTCCAGAAACGCCAGCACGAACTCCATCAGGCTGGGGGTCAACACATTTGCTTTGGTGCGGAACTCGATGCACGCCACATCGTCGCCGAGGTCAATCACGCGGCATTCGGGCGTCTCGTCCAGCACCCTGCCCGCGCGGGCGAGGTCGTCCAAGCGCACGAAAAACTGCGGGGTCATCAACGGTGCGTAGTCGCCTTGCTCGTCGCGCGGCTCGAAGTAGAGCCGGCTCGCGCCCTTGGTCGTGTAGAAGGTCTTCAATCCCGCGTTGCGCAGGGCGCGCAGCGGGGCAGGCTCTTCGGGCAGGTCAAGCCGCGTTAGCGCGTCGCGTCCCGCTTCGCCCAGCGCGTCCCAAGTCTCGAACACGCCGATGTCCCAGTTGTAGCCGAGGCGCATCGCCATGTCCAGCGACGGGATGTCGTAGGCGACTTCGGGCATCACTGCCGCGCCATACGCCAACGGCTTGAGGAACGCCTCGCGCATAAACGCGCCATACGGGTCGGGCATGTTCAAAAGGGCGGGCAGCCGCTGCTCGTGGGGCGCGCGGCTGAGGTTGGGTTCAATCGGCAGGTTCGGCTCCACGCGCGGGCGGTAGTCCAGCGTCGCGTAGTCGAGCGTGAGTATCTCTTTGCCCTCGCGCCGATAGAAGCCCGCGCCCGCCTTCTCGCCAAGACGCCCCTGCTCAATCAGCGCGTGCCAGAGGGCGGGCGGCTCCAGCGACTGGATGTAAGCGTCGTCGGGCAGACGCTCTTTCTGGTTGCGGATGATGTTGTTGGCGACATCGAGACCCACGAGGTCGGTCAGCCGAAACACCCCGCTGCGCGGGCGACCGACCAGCGCGCCCAGCAGCAGGTCTGCCTCTTCGGGCGTGACGCCGTACCGAATCGCGCCCACCACCGCCTGCATCATCGCGTAGACGCCGATGCGCGTGGTGATAAAGCCAGGGCGGTCTTTCGCCAGCACAACGCGCTTGCCCAGCAGCCGCTCGGCGAAGGTCGTAAAGCGCACTGTCAGGTCAGGGTCGGTGTCTTCGGTGGGAATCAGTTCCAGCAGGCGCATCACGCGCGGGGGGTTGAAAAAGTGCGTGCCCAGAAAGCGTTTGCGTAGCGGTTCGGGCAGCGCCTGCGCGATTTCGGCGATGCCCAGCCCCGAGGTGTTGGAACTCAGCACGGCGTCGGGGTTCACCCGCTCGGCGACCTGCCGCCACAGCGCACGCTTGGGGTCAATCTGCTCGATAATCGCTTCCACGACCCAATCGGCGTCGCGCACGCAGTCCAAGTCGGCGTTCACATCGCCTGGGGCAACGCGCGTGGCGTCTTGGGGTTGATAAAACGCGCCCGATTGCTGCAAGCGTTCCAGTGCGCGGTGGGCGATTTCGCCTTGATCCAGCAGGTGAACGCGCCAGCCGATGCTTGCCAACAGCGCGGCGATGCCGCTGCCCATCGTGCCTGCGCCCAACACGACGGCGTGTCCTTTGCGCAAGTTGCCATTAACCATACCAGCCCTCCATCGGTGAGGAAAGTATACCTACCCCGCTTGCACGGCGTGCAGGTACTCCTGCGCCACCGCCTGCGCGTCGCCGTCGGCGCGCAGAACGCCCTTGTCCAGCCACAGGGCGCGCGCCGCCACCTGCGTAATCGCCTCCATGTCGTGCGACACGAACAGGATCGTGCGTCCCTCGCGCTGAAACTGACGGATTTTGTCGTAGCATTTCTGCTGGAATCGCGCGTCGCCGACCGCCAGTACCTCGTCCACCAGCAGGATGTCGGCGTCCACATGCGCGGCAACAGCGAAGCCCAGCCGCATCAGCATCCCCGACGAGTAGGTGCGTATCGGCGCGTCGATGTAGCCTTCCAGTTCGGCAAACTGCACAATCGCATCGAGGCGTTCGGCGATTTGTTTGCGGGTCAGCCCCAGAATCACGCCGTTGAAGTAGATGTTCTCCAGCCCGGTGAGGTCGGGGTGGAAGCCCGCGCCGAGTTCGAGCAGTGGGGCGACGCGCCCGTTGACTTCCAGCACGCCTGCGGTGGGGCGGTAGACGCGGGCGATTAGCCCCAGCAGCGTGCTTTTGCCCGACCCGTTCTGCCCGATCACGCCGACCGTCTCGCCCCTGCGGATGGTGAAACTGACCTGCTGCAGGGCGACCATGCGCTCGATGCGGCGCGGCAGGAACGACAGCAGCAGCCCCTTGAGGGAGGCGTAGGCGTGGTGGGCGAGTTTGAACTCTTTGGTGAGGTTCTCGGCGCGAATGGCGACAGGGGCGTCGGTTGCCCCCGTCGCCTCGAACGGCTGTTTAGAAGTCGCCGCCGCCACCGCGTCCTCCGCGCCCGCCGCCCGGCGCGCTGGGACCGCCTTGTTGCTGTTGCTGTGGGCGTGCGGGCGCGCGGCGCAGGCTGTTGTCGATGTAAATCGCCCAGCTGTAGCGTGCGGTGTTGCCTGCCCAGTCGGTCGCGACGAGGGTCATCGTGTGGCGTCCGTCGGGCAGGGGCTTTGTGGCGGTTCCCGCGCGCAGGCGCACGGTCACCTCGCCCAGCGACGGCTCGTACTCGGCGGGCAGTGGCTCGTCATTCAGTAGCCACTGCACGCTGGCGGGGTTAATCCCGCTCCCGTCGTCGCGCAGGCGCGCCGTGAAGTCGAGCGGCAACTGCCCTGACAGCATCTCGCCGATGGTGGGCGTGGTGCGCACCACTTGTGGCGCGGTGCGGTCTACCCAGCCCATCCCGAACGCCGTCAGGTTGCCCTCCGCTGTCGCCACAATGAAGCCATTCGGCGTGAACACGGGCTTGCCCGTCAGCGCGAGGTACGCCACGCGCCGATTGTTCTGGTCAACCGTGCCTTCGGGCGGGCGGAGCGTGTAGACCCACTCCAGTTTGCCGTCGGGCAGCGCGTAGCACAGCAGCGTGCCGCGCCGCGTCGCCACCCACAACTTGCCGTTGTGGATTTCGGGCGCAGCCAGCGGCTCGTACAGCAGTTCGATAGGCTCGCGGTCGCCCGCGACGATTTTGCCCTGAGTGTCGAACACGAACAGGCGATTCTCGCGCGTGATGACGGCGATATGGTTCTCATCGGCGGCGGGCGCGAGGCGGAACTCGGTGTTGAACCGTCGCGACCAGCGCACGGCGCCGCTGTTGGGGTTCAGCGCAATCACCACATCGTTGGTCGTCACATACAGGTTACCGTTGGCGAACACGGGCTGCGGGTCATAGTTGGGCGCGGGCAGCCGAAACAGCCAGCGTCGGCGTCCGCCCGCTGCGCTGACCGCATGCACGAACCCGCCGTTCGTGCCGAAAAACAGCGTGTCACCGTCCTTGACCAGCCTGCCCGAAATGTAATCGTCGGCGCGGTAAGGTTCACGCCAAACGGGCTCCCCGCTACGGGCGTTGAGGGCGTACAACTCGCCGCGCCCCGTGCCGACATACAACACGCCCTCGTCCAGCACCGGTCGGGCGGTCGGCGCGCTGTCGGCAGTGAACACCCAGCGCAGGCTGCCCGTGTTCGCATCCAGCGCCAGCACATTGCCGTTGCTCGCACCGACATAGACCAGCCCGTCGCCCTCCACAGGCTGCCCGATAATCGTGGCGTTCAGCGGCGCGTCCGCAGGGTACTGCCATTTCAGCGTGCCACTCTCCAAATCCACCGCATAGAGGCGAGTGAGGCACGGGAAGTAAACTGTCGCCTTGCCCACGCCAGGCAGCGCGGGGTTGTTCGCCGCAGGGTTGCCAAAAAACCGCCACATCGCCGCTGGCGTCTGCGTCCATGCCGCCGCGCACATCAAGCCCAATAACAACGCCCAAATCGTTTTCCGCATACCAACCTCCATGTTCGTTAGACGCGCGAGTTTCCCTGCCGAAGTATACCCGCCGACGCCTACCGCTTCGTCCAGATGCGCGTGTTCAGGTTCAACTCGTCCACCACCGCCAGCGCGAACTTGAGTTCCTCAAAGTATTCCGCCAGTGTGGTGGGGTCAAGCAACTTGTCGGCAGGCGCGAACAGCGACGGCGGCTCGAAGTAGTTGTGGTAGGTCGGAATCGCTACGAACACGCGCGAGGCGATAAACGACAAGCGCACCTGCGACTGGGTTCGGTTCCGAAACTCCACGATGCGCCGTATCATGTTGGGCGTGAGAATGTAGCGCGCCTCTACCTGATCGGTGGAAAAGACCTTGAACAGGCGTTCGAACTCAGGGTCTTCCATCTTGACCAGTTCGCCGGGCTGGTTGCCCAGCTTCGCGCTGATGCTCTGCAGCCACTGCCCCAGCCCGCCCAGCCACGACTGCTCCGTGTCGGGCAGCACCAGCGTAATGCCGTGAAAGTGCTTGTGAAAGTCCGCGCTGATAAACAGCCCGCGGAAAATGGTCACCCAATACTCGCGGCGATTGCCTTTGCTATCGTAGGTCACCTGGCGATACTCTGTGTGCAGTTCCGAGAGGCGGATGTCGGTCTTGTCGATGACGCCCTCGATGTAGTCCTCGCCGCGGTAGCGGTCAGGCTTCGGCGCGTTGTGAAACAGCATGCTCAGGTGGTACTCCTGCTTGGCGATGGCGCGGTTGGGGGAGTAGTTTAGGCTGGGGTGAAACAGTTTCACGAGTCGGGTCATCACGCGCACCTTGAAGGTGTTGCGCCACTCGCTGGCTTTCGTACTATAGGCGACGCCAACGATAATTAGCGCGATGACCAGCGGCGCGAACGCCCACGCCCCCATCTGAAACATCGCCAGTCCCAGACTCAGCAGCCCGCCAATCACCACGCTCCAGAGGGCGATCTGCGCGAACCGATGCACCTGCTGACTGCGCTCGGTCTCTATCTCGCGCAGAATCGGTTCCAGTTCGCGCAGCGCATCAACGGGGCTAACCTGCATGGCTTACTGTTGGAACAGTTTTGCGACGCTGGGTGTGGCGCGTTCCGCCTCTTCCGCTTCGAACACCGCGCGCCGTTTGAGACCCATCGTGGACGCGATGAGGTTCGTGGGGAACATCTCGATGGCGTTGTTGTAGTCGGTCACGGCGGCGTTGTAGGTGCGTCGCGCGGCGGCAATTTGCTCCTCAATCTCGTTCAGCGACGCCTGCAGGTGCATAAAGTTCTCGTTGGCGCGCAGTTGCGGGTAGTTCTCGACGGCAATCATCAGGTTGCGCAGCGCGCCCGACAGCGCGGCTTCCACCTGCAAGCGCTCGTTTTCGGGCAGGTTCGGGCTGAGCGCGCGGCTGCGCAGTTCGGTGATGCGCTCCAGTAGCCCGCGCTCGTGTTCCATGTATTGCTTGACCGTCGCGACAAGGTTCGGAATCAGGTCGTGGCGCTTTTTGAGTTGCACATCGATGCCGCTGAAGGCGTACTCGACTTGGTTCTTCTTGCCAATCAGCGAGTTGTAGAGGATGGCGTAGAGGATTGCCAGCCCCAGTGCGCCCGCTCCGACGCAAATCAGCCCTGTCATCAGTTCCATCCGTATCCCTCCTCCCGCGTGTAGATACGCCCCCGCGGGGTGAAATGTTCCGATGTAGTGTACCTATTCTCGGCGCGCTCGCTGCTGTGGGGCTGATAAGGGCACATCCTCTTTTGCCCTCACCCCCAGCCCCTCTCCCACGCTGTGGGCGAGGGGTGTAGGGGCGCACGGCGGTGCGCCCTGCAGCGCGTTCCCCCTCGCCCGCCTTGCGGGAGAGGGGGAAACAGGGGGTGAGGGCAACACGGCGCGCCTGCCCCCAAGATTCCGTGCCGAACTGTTGTGCCCTTATCAGGCTGCTGGGGAGAGATTCGCAAGTAGCCTTGTCAGCGATCAATCTCGCCCAGCACGATGTCGATGCTGCCAATCAGCGCGACCATGTCGGCAATTAGGCGTCCGACCGCCATCTTCTCCAGCGCTTGCAGGTTCATAAAGCTCGGCGCGCGGGTGTGCATCCGATACGGGCGGTTCGTGCCGTCGCTGACGAAGTAGAAGCCCAGCTCGCCCTTGGGCGACTCGACAGGCACATACGCCTCGCCCACAGGCGGGCGGAAGCCCTCCGTGTGAATCTTGAACCAGTGAATCAGCGACTCCATCGAGGTATCAATCGCCTCGCGCGGGGGCGGCACGACCTTCAGGTCGGTGGTGTTGATGGGACCGCCTGGCAGCCCGTCGATGGCTTGCTGCAGGATTTTGAGGCTCTCGCGCATCTCCGCCATGCGCACGAGGTAGCGGTCGTACACATCGCCGCGCGTGCCAACGGGGATGTTGAACTCGAACTGCTCGTAGCCGCTGTAGGGGTGCGCCTTGCGGATGTCCCACGCGAAACCTGTGGCGCGTAAGGTGGGGCCGCTCACGCCCAGCGCGAAGCACTCTTCGGTGGTCAACGCGCCGACGCCCATCGTGCGCTCGCGCCAGATCGGGTTCTGGGTGAGCATCCCCTCGATGTCGTCAATCGCGCGGGGCAGCTCCTTGAGCAACTGGCGCAGGCGGTCTTCAAAACCATCGGGCATATCGCCGCGCAGCCCACCTGGGCAAATCCAACTGGGCATCATCCGCACGCCCGACATCATCTCGAACAAGTCCAGTATCTTCTCGCGCTCGCGAAACGCATAAAAGAAGATGGTCATCGCGCCCAAGTCCATCGCGTGCGTGCCAATCCACACCAGATGGCTCGCCAGGCGCGACAGCTCCGCCAGAATCACGCGCAGGTACTGCCCGCGCGGGGGGATTTCTACGCCCAGTATCTTCTCGATAGAGAGCGAAAACGCGAGGTTGTTGTTATTCGCCGACAGGTAGTCCATGCGGTCGGTCATCGGGAGCGCCTTATGGTAGGTGAGGTACTCGGCTTCCTTCTCCATGCCCGTGTGCAGGTAGCCAATCACGCACTCCGCTTTGACGATGCGTTCCCCTTCCAGCTCGCACACCACGCGCAACACGCCGTGCGTGCTGGGGTGCTGGGGACCCATGTTGATAATCATCGTGCCCTCTTCGGTGCGCTCCACATGCGTAGCAACCGCTTCCGATGGAATATATGCCTGTCGCATAGCAGCGGAATTGTACCATGCGGTATACTCTCGCGCGGAGGTGAGTCCGCCGATGAACCGAGAGTTTCTGGCGTTGGCGCAGGACAAGTTGCGCGATTTGCAGATGGAGGCGCGCGCGGAGGGCGTGCGGCTCGGCGAACTGCGCAAAATCAACAAAGACTTCGCCAACGCCTACCGATTCCGACGCATGACCGTCTACTACAAGGAGCCGCTGAAGCTGCGCTTGGAGTCGGAGGTGCAGTCGCAGCGGATTACTTACATTCTGAACGCGGGTCAGAAGCTGGTGATTGCGCCGCGCCAGCGGGTGCGCGAGGATGTGCGCAACTCGCCCGGCAAGCAGCAGACGCCGATGGACTTCGGCTTTTTCACGCCGTCGGTCGCGCGCCAGTTCGATGTGAAGTTCCTGCGCGAGGAGCGCGAGAACGGCATGCTGTATCTGGTGTACGAGTTGCAGTGGAACTATGGCGACGACGACGCGCGGCACATCGTGTGGATTGACCCCGACAAGCGCTACTCGGCGCGGCGCGTGTGGTACAGCCGTACAGGACGCTACCGCGCCCGATTCGAATACAAAGACCCTGTGCAAGCCGCGCCTGGAATCTGGATCCCCAGCAAGGTGGAAGTCTACAATGTCGACCAGCGCTTCGGCGGGCGCACGGTCAACACGAACATTCGCGTCAATCAAGGCTTGGATGACCAACTCTTCAGCGTCTGAACCCTTTGAAGCGGTCGCCCCCTACTATGACCAGCTGATGCAGAGCATCCCCTACCTGTGGTGGATGCACTATGTGGAGACGCTGCTGGACTACTTTGACCGCCCCGCGCAGAAGGTGCTGGACTTGTGCTGCGGCACGGGCAACTTGAGCGAGCTGCTCGCGCTCAGCGGCTACGAGGTGGTCGGCGTTGACCGCTCTGCCGCGATGATTGAGCAAGCGCGCCACAAAGCGGCACAGCACCAGTCGGGCGTGCGCTACTATGTGCAGGACGCTGCTGAGTTAGACTTGGGCGAGACCTTCGACGCCATCGTCAGCCTGTTCGACAGCCTGAACAACATCACGGAGCCAGAGCGGTTCGCCGAGGCACTGCGCCGCGCCTACAAGCATCTGAACCCTGACGGCATCTTCATCTTCGATTTGAACACCGAGTTTGCCTTTGTGCAGAAGATGTTCGACCAGCGGTTGCTGGAGCCGAGCGCGCCGCTGCGCTACCGTTGGCGCAGCCAGTACGACAAGCAGACGCGCCTGTGTACCGTGCAGATGGAGTTCTGGGTGCGCGAGGGGGAGCAGGAGCGGTACTTCACCGAGACGCACACCCAGCGCGCCTACACTGAGGGTGAAGTGCGCGAGATGCTCTACGCGGCGGGCTTCGCGGAGGTGCATCTCTTTGACGCCTACACGCTGCACCCGCCCGACCGACGGAGCGACAGGGTGTTCTATGTGGGGTTGCGGTAGCGACTGTGCCTGTTCACACAGCGGTGTGCATCATCTTCTCGATGAGTTGCGCGATTGCTTCGGGGCTTGAATCCAAACGGATACGCGCGGCATAACCCGCTGCGAATCCGCGTCTCAGGTCTGCTCCCGAATCGTCAAGAATCACGATGGGCGCGTCGCGCCACGCGCTCTGTTGAAGTAGTGTAATCACCTCTGCGAGAGCCGACTCGCCGCCCTGAAGCGCGGAGCCGTCAATCAGCACGAGCATGGGCGCGCGCGCGTCTGCTATGTCACACATGCTATGAACACGGATCTGTGCGCGGCGCTTGCCAAGTGCGCGCTGCACAACCTGCTTTGCCTGCCCCCCAGCAGGCACAATCGCTATCTCTAAGCCTTCACCATGCTTGGACATCTAACACCTCCTTAACACCATTATACTCCATCGGGGCATATATGTCCCAAACCTCTTTGGTTATACAAAACCCTCTCTCGCACCGCTGTAGGAACTCTGCCAACTCCCTGAAAAAGACACGCACGCGCTCTTCAAGTTCCAAATGTCTATTGACGCGAATGATCAGGACGCCAACGGAATGGATGTAGACATACTCCCCATCAGAGAAGTCAACGGGACGACCATCTGTGAGGATTAAGCAAATCGCGAGACTCTGCGCATCGGTTGCTGCTATTATTCTGCGAGTTAGAGCATCAATAGTCGCCTCCGCACGCTCAAAAAGTCCTGTTCCTTGGAGCAAGGCATCTTCACCTACAAAAGTCATCCTTGAGCCTCCTAACCATAGGTTGTGTTTTATCTATCCCATAATATACACCGTCTTAATATTCACAAACTCCCTTAGCCCAAACACGCTGAGTTCGCGTCCGAAGCCGCTCTCGCGCACGCCGCCGAACGGCAGGCGCGGGTCGGAAAACACATAGTGGTTCACAAACGCGCTGCCGACCTCCAAGCGGTTGCGGGCGATGTCCTCGCCCAGCCGCAGGTTCTCGGTGAACACCGACGCGCCCAGCCCGTAGCGCGTGGCGTTGGCGACTTGCACCGCCTCGTAGCGGCTGTTGACAGGCATAATCGGCGCAACGGGACCGAAGGTCTCCTCCGCCCACACGGGCATCACGGGCGAGATGTTCGTCAGCACGGTCGGCGGGTAGAAGTAGCCCCTGCCTTCGGGGATTGCGCCGCCAAGATGCACCTCCGCGCCCATCTCGATGCTCTCATGCACTTGGCGGTGCAGATTCTCGCGCAGGTCGGCGCGTGCCAGCGGTCCGATGTCGGTCTCTTCGTCCATCGGGTCGCCCATGCGCAGCGCGCGGCTCTGCTCGACGAACCGCTCCACAAACTCGTCGTACACCAGCGAGTCGACGATGAATCGCTTCATCGCGATGCAGCTTTGTCCCGTGTTTTGGTAGCGTCCGAAGACGCACTGGGCGATGGTATGGTCGAGGTTGGCGTCGGGCAGGATGATGGCGGCGTCGCTGCCGCCCAGCTCCAGCACGCACTTTTTGAGCGACTCGCCCGCAACGCGCGCCACTTCGCGCCCCGCGCGCGTGCTGCCCGTGAAGGTGACCGCCGCAATCGCAGGGTGGCGAATGATGTCGGGAATCATCTCCACCTCTGCGAAGAGGTTGAACAGCAGGCTCTCCTCGCTGCCGCCCTGATCGAAGGCGTCTCTCAGCATCACCGCACAGGTGGGCGTGTTGGGTGCAGGCTTCAGCACAACCACATTGCCTGCGGCAATCGCGGGCGCGGCGAAGCGCACCACCTGCCAGAACGGGAAATTCCACGGCATAATCGCCAGAATCACCCCCAGCGGCTGGAACGCGATGTAGCTTTTGCGGGCGTCGGTCTCCACCTCAATGGGCTGCAGCATGCTCTCTATGTTGTCGGCGAAGTAATCCAGCCCGCGGGCGCATTTCTCGATTTCGGCGCGCGCCTGCTTGATGGGCTTGCCCATCTCTTGGGTGATGGTCGTGGCGTAGGTTTCGAGGTCATCGCGCAGCGCGGTGGCGATTTCGTGCAGCACGCGGGCGCGCTCGGCGTAGGTCGTCTCGCGCCAGCGCAAAAACGCCAGCCGCGCCGCCGCCAAGCGCGCCTCGATGGTGTCCCAATCGTGCGACGGGTACTCCCGTAGAACCTCCTCCGTGTACGGGTTGCGCGAGATGAACGGCATCGTCAGAAGTTCAGCGTGCGCGACACGACCACAGGCAGCGTGTCGGAGTAAGCGAGGTTGAACCCGCCGATGCCCAGCCCCGCCGTCCAGCCCGTTTTGGAGGCGTAGCCTGTGCGCAGGGCAATCCTGCCCAGCCGCTGCTCGTAGCCCAGTCGAATCTCGCCCTTGCCCACATTATTGCCGATGTCGATAAAGTCCACGGCAATCAGCGAGCCTGTCTCCAGCTCGATGGCGACGCCCGCGTGGTAGGCGCGCTTGAGCGGCTTGAAGTTGAAGATTTGCCCGTTGCGGTCGGTCGCTTGGAAGCGGATGTTCGGCTCGACGAAGTTCTCCACCACCAGCGCGAGCGTGTAGGTCTGATCGCCTGTCGGTCGCCACAGGAAGCCGAGGTCTATGCCTGTTGCGCTGAATTCGCGGTAGTCGCGTCCCTGCAGTTCGGGGGCGCGGGTCGCGTTTTGTCCTGCTTGCAGCTGCGTTTGATCTGCGAAGTAGTGTGTGTAGTAGAGTTTCAGGTTGCGCAGGCGCACGCCGACAGCGAGGTCGCCCTGAGGCGAGGGCAGGCGCACGCCCGTCGTGATGTCGGGCAGGCTCACCACGCCTACGGCAATCACATCGGCTTGGGCGTTCGCGGGGATGTTAATCGGATTGCCATCCGTGCGCGCCCAGTTCTGCAAGGGTGCATTCGGCAGCAGCCGCGCGTCCACAATCCCGCCGACGGAAATCCCGACGCCGCTGGCGATTATGCCCAAGTCGCCCGTAATGAGCAGGCGGGTGTCCTCGCGGGCGTACTTGCGCAGCAGCCCCGCCGCGGTGGCGATGTCCGCCGCGCTGCCCTGCCGCACCTCGAGGTCGTCCAGCAGTCGGCTGAAGGACGCGCCGCGCGAGGTCGTGTCGATGTTGCCCGCGCCGAAGCGGAAGCCCTGCACATAGGCGATCACTGCGGGGTTCTGGAACGACTGCGCCGTCGGGCGACGGATGACCGCCAGCCCTGCGCCGCCCATCCCCGCCGACGGCGAGCCGCCAAACGACAAGTCTGCCCACACGGGCAACGCCAATACGCTAAGTAGCCAACATGCTATCCCTCGCATTGGTAGTCCTCCGCCCAAGTGGTTCGTCGCGCGGGGGGATGTTCCTGCTTGCGCCCTGCAAATTTCTCAGCTGTGCGCCGAAATTTGGAGTGCGGAAGCGGAGCTTCCGCCTGAAGCTGAAGCTTCGCTTCAGCACTCCACAATTGGTGATGAGCGCTATCGCTGTTGACCAAGCCAGTGGGCTGCGGGCGCGGGTGGCAGGATCACAGCCGCCGCCTGCGCCCGTGCTGTACGCCGACTTCGTGCTGTTTCGCGGCGCGCAGGTGCAACTCCCGCCCACAACGCTGGTGTGGCACTGGCGTCCGCGCACCACACCTGCTGTCGGGTGGGACCTGCAGGCGCGCCTGCATGTGGTCGGCAGCCCCGCGCAGTTCGACCTCGCCGAGTACCAACGCTGGCGCGCGCTCTTCCCGCAGTGGCGACTGGTCGGGCGACGGCTGGAACTCTTGCAACTCGCCGATGTCGCCTGCCTGTGGCTCGCAACGGGCGTGGAACTGCTCCCGCGTCTGAAGATTCTGCTCGGTTGGCTCTCCAGAAACCGACCCCAGATGCCAATAATTCTCGCAGGTATCGGGCAGGGCGCCGCGCAGCGACTCCAGCAGTGGGTGCATTCCAGGTATCCTTTGGAGTGCCTCACTGAGGCTCAGGCAAATCTACGGGGCAGCCAGCCCGCCGACGGCTACGCACGGCTAATCCGGTGGGCGACGGCGTACCCGCATGCTATTGTCGCACACGAGTTGTAGGAGGTTGATGATGCAAGAGCAATCGCACCGTATTTTGATGATTTCGGCGGAGGTTGCGCCGTTAGCGAAGGTCGGCGGCTTGGCAGATGTGGCGGGCGCACTGCCCAAAGCCCTGCATGCACTGGGACACGACGCGCGAATCCTCATGCCCGCCTATCCGATGGTGGAAGCGGACACCCGCTGGCAGATTGAACCCCTAACCCAGTTTGAGGTCGCCATTCGCCCCGACTGGACGGAGACGGCGATAGTCTCGCAACTGACGCTGCCGTCGGGTGTGCGCGTCTACCTGCTGCGGGTAGGCGACTGGTTCGCAAACGCGACCGAATCGACGAAACTGTACGCGGTAGACCCCCGCGCGTATGTGGCGTTCTGCCGCGCCGCCGTGGAGTGGTTGGCGCGACAGAGCGACTGGACGCCGCAGGTGGTTCACTGCAACGACTGGCACACCGCGCTGGTTCCAGTCTACCTGCGCACGCCCCGCACGGAGCGCACCGACGCGATGGCGACCGTGTTCACGATTCACAACCTGGCATATCAAGGCGTCTTCGAGAAGGCGTTCTTCCGCGAGCTGGGGCTGCCCGACTACCTCTTTGACATCGAGGGGCTGGAGTTCTACGGCAAGGTGAACCTGATGAAGGGCGCGCTGCTCTACAGCGACCGCGTCAACACCGTCAGCCCGACCTACGCCGCCGAGATTCAGACGCCCGAATACGGCGAGCGGCTGGAGGGGCTGCTGCGCCGCCTCGCAGACGAACGCCGCCTATCGGGCATCCTCAACGGCATCGACTACGACGAATGGAACCCCGAAACCGACCCGCACATCCCCGCGCACTATTCAGCGACGAACCTGCAGGGCAAAGCAATCTGCAAAGCGGAGTTGCAGCGCGCCTGTGGCTGGCAACCCGACCCCAGCAAGGCGGTAATTGGGCTGGTCTCGCGCCTGACCGACCAGAAGGGGCTGGACCTCATCAAGTCGCTCGGCGCGAAACTGCTGCAGTTGCCTATCCAGTTCGTGCTGCTGGGCACGGGCGACCCCGCCTACGAACGCTACTTCCGCTCGTGGCACAAGCGGCATCGCGCGATTGTGCATGCGACCATCGGCTTTGACAACGCTTGGGCGCACCGAATCTACGCGGGCGCGGACATGTTTTTGATGCCGTCGCGCTTCGAACCCTGCGGCCTGGGACAGATGATCAGCCTGCGGTATGGAACAATCCCCATAGTGCGACAGACAGGCGGATTAGCGGACAGCATCGCGCCGTATGACGCCGCACGCGGGGCAGGAAACGGCTTCGTGTTTCGCGAATACAAGCCGAGTGCGCTGTATGACGCTGTGCGTCAGGCAGTGGAGGCGTTCCAAGACGCCGACGCTTGGCAGGCGTTGGTCGCGCGCGTGATGCAGCAGGACTGGTCGTGGAGCCGCTCGGCGGGCGCGTATGCCGCGCTCTACGCGGAGGCGTTAGAGGCTCGCACGGGGCGCGCTCCCGCCTATTTACGCTGATGGTCGCCGTCCAGGCGCGCCCGCGGCCCCTGGAGGAACGCATGAGAACGCATGAACTGGACGGTCGTGCCCCGCATCACGGGCGGGCTGGGCTGTATGATTGTGCTGATCCTGGGCATCGCAACGGGTGTGGAGCCGCTGCTCTGCACCCTGCGCGGGCTAATCGGCGGCATGGTCGGCTGGATTGCGGGCGCGCTCTGGGCAGCGGTGATGAGTCAGTTGATGCCCGCCGATACGCCCCCCGAACGCGCAACGACCGTCCAATCCAACGCGCCGCCTGCCGAAACGCCCAGCGACGACTCGTCCGAAAAGGAGGCGCAGGCAGCGTGATAGAAACTGGTGAACCTTGGCTTGACGATTGGTATCACACCAGCGGAGGGAGGTACTCGCTATCATGATGGATGCATTCCAGATTCAGGAGGCGTGGAAACAGTTCAAGGTGTACGGCGACCCGCAGGCGCGCGAGCAGTTGATTCGCCAGTACGCGCACTTGGTCAAGCTGACCGTCGCCCGTGTCGTGCCCTACCCCCCTAACGGCATGGATTGGGAAGACCTCTACAGCTACGGCGTGATGGGGCTGATACGCGCAGTGGACATGTTCGACCCCACGCGCAATGTGAAGTTTGAGACCTACGCGATTGCGCTTATTCGCGGCGCGGTGCTGGAGGCGCTGCGCTCGGAAGACTGGGTGCCTCGCTCCGCGCGGGACAAACTGCGCCAACTGGAGCGGGTGTGGGTGCGCTTGGAAGCGAGCCTCGGACGCCCACCCACCGACGAGGAAGCCGCCGAAGCGCTCGGCGTCTCCGTCCACGACTACCGCCAACTGCTCATCGACTACGCCCGCACAAACACCGTCTCGCTGGAAGCGTGCCTGATTAACGGCGATGACGAGGAGAACAATAACCTGCTGGAGACGCTCGCCGACGCGGAAGACCCCTACGAGGAGCTGCTGGAGCGCGAGCAGACCCAAGCACTCACCAACGCCATCGAAAACCTCGGCGAGCGCGAAAAGCAAGTCATCCAGCTCTACTACTACGACGGGCTGACCTTCAAGGAGATTGGGCAGGTGATGAACATCTCCGAGTCGCGCGTGTATCAAATTCATACCCGCGCGCTGGCGCGCTTGCGCGAGCAGCTGTGCGGCTCGGTCGTTGATCCCGACGCCCACGAATAGCAAAAATGCCCCCGTGTGTGGAATAACACCCCCGCGAGGGAAGCATGCAAACCTGCAAGCCGTTCGTGGGGACGCTGTGCAGTCTGACGCGACCGTTCGTGGCGGTGTTCGTGCTGCAACTGATTGCGCTGCGCTGGGGCATGGGCATTCCGCTCACGCCGACGCTCTACCTGCAGTCGCTGGCGATTGCACTGAGCGTTGTGGGCGTGATTGGCGCGTTGCTCTATCGCGTTAACTGCCGCGCCTACGACGCCGCAAAACTGCAGCACACGCAACTGCTCCGCCTGCAACAAGCCATCGAGTCCGCGCCCGCCGCCGTGTTTCTTACCGACCCCGAGCAGCGCATCATGTATGTGAACCCCGCCTTCACGGAACTTACAGGCTATACCCCCGACGAAGCCATCGGGCAGCGACCCAGCATCCTCAAAAGCGGACTGATGCCCGAAGCGTTTTATGCAGAGCTGTTCGCCGCGCTACAACGGGGCGAGCGATTCCGCGGCAGAGTGCTGAACCGCAAAAAGGGCGTCGCGATGAAGACCGCCGACAACGGCGTGGAATTCAGCCCCCAAACGCACTACTGGGCAGAGATGGTGATTGCGCCCATTCACGATGACTCGGGCGCGCTGTTGGGCTATCTCAGCATCCAGACCGACATCACGGAGCAGGTGCTGCGCGAGCAGGCGGAGGCGCGTCGGCAGGAGCTGCGCGCGCTGCTGACGCAACTCGCGTTGACGCTGCAGTTAGACGCGCCGCTGGGCGAACGCCTGCCCCAACTCCTGGACGCGCTCACACAACGCGGCACGGTTGGCGACGGCAGCACGCTTGCTTTTTGGGAGCGCGACGGCGAAACGCTCCGCCTGCACACGGCGGCGGGTGCGTTGCGCGACTACTTCCAACGGAGCTGGGAAACGCTCATCGTTTACGAGTGGGATTACGACGCGCCGCGGGCGATACAACTGTCGCTGCAGGGGCGTACCGTGAACGCCGTCGTCGTGCCCGTGCGCTGGATGAACCAGTCGCTGGGGATGCTGCTGCTCGTGTGCGACCGCTGTCGGCTCGATCGCGTGGGCTTAGACCCCGTGCTGCGTGAGTTCCTGACCGATCTCGGCGAGCTGGTCGCGATGGCGCTCATGCGCGAACGCTCGCGCCAAGCGCTACTCAACGCCAAAGCCGAAGCGGAACGACTCGCCCAAGCGCGCACCGAGTTCCTCGCCAACATGAGCCACGAAATCCGCACCCCCATGAACGGCGTGCTGGGCATGCTGAACCTGCTCAAGGACACCCCGCTCACCGACGAGCAGCGCGACCTGCTCCAGACCGCCGAGACCAGCGCACAGCACCTGCTGGAGATTCTGAACGACATCCTGAACCTCGCCAAAATCGAAGCAGGGCAGATGAAGCTGGAGCGCACGCCGACTGACCTGAAGCGTCTGGTGCGCGAGACCTGCGAGATGGTGCGCCCGCAAGCGCGACTCAAGGGCATCCTGCTGCGCGAGGAACTGCCCGACGGTGAACTGTACGCGCTCGCGGACCCGACGCGCCTGCGCCAGATCCTGCTGAACCTGCTCAGCAACGCCGTCAAGTTCACCGAGCGCGGCGAGGTCGTCGCGCGGCTCATCAGGCGCGAGGCGTCCGCCGAAAACGAACACGCCCTGCGCCTCGAAGTGCAAGACACGGGCATCGGCATCCCCCCAGAGAAGCAGCAGCAGATTTTCGAGCCGTTTCGTCAGGCGGACGGCTCCACCACGCGCAAGTACGGCGGCACAGGGCTGGGGCTGGCAATCAGCAAGAAGCTTGTGGAGCTGATGGGCGGGCGGATGGGCGTTGTGAGTCAAGTGGGCGAAGGCTCCACCTTCTGGTTCGAGGTGAGCCTGCCCGCGTGCGACGCGCCCGCGCATGTGCGTCTGGAGCAGCAACTACGCGCCGCCGAGCAGACGCCGCTGACGGGGCTGCGCGTGCTGATCGCCGAAGACAACTTCGTCAACCAGAAGGTCATCCGCCGCACGCTGGAAAAATGGGGCGTCGAGGTGCAGATTGCCAATAACGGACGCGAGGCGCTGGAGTGGCTCTCGCGCGAGCCGTTCCATCTGGTGCTGATGGACTGCCAGATGCCCGAAATGGACGGCTACGAGGCGACGCGCCGCATCCGCGCCTACGAGCAACCGCGCGGACTGCACATGCCCATCATCGCGCTCACTGCCAACGCGCTGTCGGGCGACCGCGAAAAGTGCCTCGAATGCGGGATGGACGACTATCTCACCAAGCCTGTCAATCCCGACCTGCTGTGGGAGAAACTGGTGCAGTGGGGCATCCCGCGCCTTGAGCCAGCCGCGCACGCGGCGTGAGCCTGTTTGTGTTCTCGCCCACCTGTGGAAGGGGGATTTATGGAAGCGGAAGCAGAGCTTCCGCCCAACGCTGAAGCTGCGCTTCAGCACTCCCAACAAGGGGGATTATGGAGTGCGGAAGCGGAGCTTCCGCCCACCGCTGAAGCTGCGCTTCAGCACTCCCAACAAGGGGGATTATGGCGTGCGGAAGCGAAGCTTCCGCCCATCGCTGAAGCTGACAAAGGCTTGCGCCCCTCTCCCACTGAGTGGGAGAGGGGGTGGGAGTGAGGGCTTACTTCCTGGTGCGCCGTCGCAACGCCAACCCCGCCAGACCCGCGCCCAGCAGCGTCAGGCTCGCAGGCTCGGGAATCAACTCCTGCGAGAAGCCGATATTGTCAATCGCGACATTCCAGTCGTTGCCGAAGCGAATCTCGATAACGCCGCCCTTGACCACATTCGGGTCAAACGAGAAGGTGTTCGCCGTCGTGCCGCTAATCGCGACATTCGTCTGGGTGAACACAGGGTTGCCGTCCACCAGCACCTGCAGGAACGGCAGCGTGCGGTCGGTTCTCGGCCAGCCGCCCATCTGGAACGAGTGCAGGCGCACATAGTACTGGGAATCGGCAGTGAAGATGAACCGCGCGCCCTGACCAAAGCTGTGGTAAGCCACATCGGTCAGGTCGGCATAGTTGCTGCCCCACACGAACAGGTTAGTTAACTGGCTCCAGTCGCTGTAGTTCGCGGTGAACATCTGCACGGCGACATTCGGCGTCGCGCCATGGGTGAGGTTGAAGTTCGTGCGCCCGCCGACATCGACGCCCGAAGCGTCCACACGGCTGCCGTAGTCATACGGGATTGTGCTAGGTGAGTTGTCAAAAGTCAGCACGGTCGCATACGCGCTCGACAGCAGATAGCTCGCGCACAGAACTGCGCTCAGAGTCCGAATAGCCCGCATAGTGTAGCCTCCTTTCACACCTATTATACCCCACTTTTTGCCCAAATGCCAACCCTGAAGCGCGTAGGGCGGTATAATCGTGCCATGCGGCGATTGGGACTGCTCATCGGGTTGCTCTGGTGTCTTGCGTATGCCGATTCGTATCAGCCGCTGCTCAATCACGAGCGAATGACGCAGCTGTTTATGGAGATGGCGCGGATTGAGAGCGGCTCGGAGAACGAGGCGGCGATGTGCGAATTCGTCGCGAAGCAGCTGCGCGAACTGGGCGCGGAGACGGTACTCATCGACGAGGCGAGCAAGCAAATCGGCGGCACGGGCGGGAATGTCTTTGCACGGTTCACAGGCACAGTGAACGCGCCCCCGCTGTTGCTGAACGCGCATGTGGACACGGTCTACTCGACAGAGGGCATCCAACTCATTCGCGACGAGACCGAGATTCGCACCGACGGCAAGACGATTCTGGGCGCGGACAACAAGGCAGGCGTCGCGATTATTCTGGAAGTGATTCGCACGCTCAAAGAGCGCAACCTCCCGCATCCGCCGCTGGAGGTGGTGTTTACCATCCGCGAGGAGAAGGGGCTGCTGGGCGCGAAGGCGTTTGATACCCGCCAACTGCGCGCCCGCACGGGGCTGGTCGTGGACGGGCGGGAAGACCCCAGCGCGCTGTTTGTGCAGTCGCCCACGCACTGGAAGTGGGAAGTGGTGTTTCTGGGCAAGGCGGCGCACGCAGGCGCGGAACCCGAAAAAGGCAGGAACGCCATCGCGATGGCGGCTAAAGCCATCGCGCAGATGGAGTGGGGACGCCTCGACGCCGAGACGACCGCGAATGTCGGCGTGATTGAGGGCGGGCAGGCGATGAATGTCGTGCCTGACCGTGTGAAACTCGTCGGCGAGTTCCGCAGTTTCGACCCCGCGCGCGTGCAGGCGCTGCGCGAACGCTGGCAAGCCATCTGCGAGCAGGTCGCCCGCGACAGCGAGGGCAGCGTCCAGGTGCAGTTCAGCCAGACCTTTGAGGCAGTGCGCCTGCCCGAAGACGCGCCGATTGTGCGCGCCGCCATTGCGGGGCTGAAGACCGTCGGCGTCGAGGCGCGGCTGGAGCGCACAGGCGGCGGCTCCGACGCGAACGCCTTCGCGCTCAAGGGCATCCAGTGCCTCGTGTTCCCCACAGGCGCGGATCGGATTCACACGCCCCAAGAGCGGCTGCTGCTGCGCAATTTTTACCTGTGTGGCGAGGGCGTGCTGCAGACCATCCTGCAGTGGGCGCGAATGCATCAGCCCGCGCCTGCTACACCTGCGCCCGCAGCCATTCCGTAGTGCGCTCAATCAGCCGTCGCTCCGCGTCGGGCTGCGTGAAGGTGTGATCCGCGCCGTCGATGAGGTGGTACTCGAACCGTTGCGCGCTGGTGAACGCGCGTTCGTAGGCGCGTCCCTCGTCGGGGCGAACCGCCTCGTCCGCGCTGCCGTGCAGCACCAGCACGGTGCCTTTGTAGTCGCGCACGCTCTCTAACGGCTTGAGGTCGGGCAACTCGCGGAAGAAGTTCACGCCGACCATATAGCCCCCGCGATTTTGGGGCTTGTCGGGGACGCCTGTGGGGGGCATCCAGCGCATCGGGTTCGACACGGGCGCCCACAGCACGAGCGTTTTGACCGCGCCTGCGCGGGGCAGGCTCAGCGCGACGACGCACCCGCCCAGCGAGAAGCCGAGCATCGCCACGCGAGCAGCGTCCACGCGCCCGTGCCCGCGCAAAAACGCCAGCGCGTTCAGCGCGTCCTCCACCTCGCCGCGAATGGTCATCTCCTCGAACAGCCCCTCGCTGTCGCCAGAGCCGAGGAAATCGAAGCGCAGCACCACCAGCCCCTCCTGCATCAGCCGCCGCGCCGTATGCACAAACAGCCGATGCGCCTCCGCCTTGTGCCCTGTAAACCCGTGGCACATCAGCACTACAGGCGCGCGCCCGCGCCCATCGGGCAGGTGCAACACCGCCGCCATTCGCTTACCCCGACTGGGAATCCAGAGCAACTCTTCCATCGGATTTAGGATACCCCCTGGCAACATTGCGCGATACAATTCGCGTGGACTTCTATCTCCCCGAAACCAGCGAGCCTGCTTTCACCTACACAGGGGCTGTGCGCCGCGGTGACATCGTGGTCTACGAAGTGAGCAGTTCCCCCTAACCCGAACCCACTCACCATCCTCTGCGCCCTGCCCTCGAAAATGGGGGCGGGGCGCACTTTACATAGCAGGAATCCCCCACCGCCTCGCGAACTCCACTTGTGGCGTCGGCGCGGACGCCCCCAAAGCGCGCTCTCCAGCGTCCGCCGATGTCAGGAGGGAGACCTATGGCACGTACCATGCGAGCGAATGTGTTTCGCGACACGATGCAGTTCGGCATCGAGGAAGTGCCTGTCCCGACGCCGGGACCAGGCGAAGCCCTGATCCGGGTGACCCTGACCACCATCTGCGGCACCGATGTCCACATCGTCAAAGGCGAATACCCCGTGCGTTCGGGGCTGATTATCGGACATGAGCCTGTGGGCGTGATTGAGGCGCTGGGCGCGGGCGTCACGGGCTACGAAGTGGGCGACCGCGTGCTGGTGGGCGCCGTGACGCCATGCGGACAGTGCCGCGCGTGCCTGTCGGCGCAGTGGGCGCAGTGCGGGCAGACCGACAGCACAGGCTACCGCGCACTGGGCGGCTGGCGCTTCGGCAACACCATCAACGGCGTGCAAGCCGAGTACGCGATTGTGCCCAACGCGCAAGCGAACCTCGCCAAAATCCCCGACGACCTGACCGACGAACAAGTAGTGCTGCTGGCGGACATCGCCTCCACGGGGTTCAGCGGCGCGGAGTCGGCGCAGGTGCGCATCGGCGACGCTGTCGCCGTGTTCGCGTTGGGTCCGATTGGCTTGTGCGCGGCGATAGGCGCGCGGCTGATGGGCGCGGCGCTGGTAATCGGCGTAGACCCTGACCCGAACCGCCGCGCGTTCGCCCAGCGCATGGGCGTCGACATCGTGCTGGATCCGACCGAGTGCGACGCGCCCGCCGAAATCAAGAAACTCACTGACGGCGGCGCGGATGTCGCCATCGAAGCGCTGGGACTGCAAGAGACTTGGGAGAGCTGCCTGCGCTCGCTGCGTCCTGGCGGAACGCTCTCCAGTCTCGGCGTCTACAGCGGCAAGCTCCAAATCCCCTACGAGGCGTTCGGCGCGGGCATCGCCGACATCAAAATCGTCACCACGCTCTGCCCCGGCGGCAAGGAGCGCATGCGCCGCCTGATGGAGACCGTGCGCCGCCATCGGGTAGACCTGACGCCCCTGCTGACCCACCGATTCCGCCTGGACGACATTCGCGAGGCGTATGAGGTGTTTATGGAGCGGCAAGGCGGGGTGATGAAGATCGCCGTCACGCCGTAGCCGTCCCTGTAAGGCGTCGGGAGATGCGCGCCCGACGCCTACACAAACATCTCCCGCAGGCGCACGCCCAGCCCAGGCGCAGCAGTCGGCACAACCCTGCCCTCCCGCAGCTCCGCCCCGACGAACGGGTCGTCCAACAGGTTCAGGTGGCTGTCCAAGTCCAAGTGGTCTGCCAGCGGGGCGATTTGGCTGGCGGCGCTAATCGCGAGGCTACTGTCGGAGTAGCAGCCGTACATCACCTGCAGCCCCAACGCACGCGCGGTATGCACCATGCGCAGCGCCTCACTCAGCCCGCCGCACTTCATGAGCTTGATATTCACCCCATGCACGCGGTCGGCGAGGCGCGCGACATCGCGCGAGTCGAAGCAGCTCTCGTCGGCGAAAATCGGCAGGGGCGACTCGCGATACAGAGTGGACAGGTCGTCCTCCGCGCCGCGCGGCAAGGGCTGCTCCACATACTCCACGCCGCGCTCCGCCAGCCAGCGGCACATCGCAATCGCGTCGGGCAGGCTCCAGCCGCCGTTGGCATCCACGCGCAGGGCAATCCCGTCAGGGGCGACCTGACGAATCGCCTCGAACATCGCTTGGTCTGCCGCGATGCCTGCGGGGTTGCCCAGCTTGATTTTGAGCGCGTGGGCATGGGTGAGTTCGAGCCAGTCGCGCGTGCGCTGCTGCGCCACCTCTGGGGGGTTGATGCCGATGGTCACGGAGGTGGGCGCAATCGCCTCGCGCGAGAGCCCCAGCAGCTGCCACACTGCCAGCCCTGTGCGCTTGCCGAGCCAGTCCCACAACGCGAGGTCAATCGCCGCGCGCGCCGCCGAGCCAATCCCCGCCGCGCGCAGCGCCTGCTCGACGCGCTCGCGCTCCAGCGGGTGCAACGGCTCCAGCAGTGGGCGCGCGCGGGCGAGGTGTTCGACAATCTGCTCCGTGCTTTGCCGAAAGTCGCCAGTACCGAACGGCGACGCCTCGCCCCAGCCCTCGATGCCGTCCGCCTCCACACGCGCCCACACATTCACCGTCTGCGCGGTCGTGCCGCGACTGATGGTGAGCGGAAAGCGCTTGTTGACTGTGAAAGTCGCCCACGCAAGCTGCATACGGGCACGATTCGGCAGGCGCGCGCCGTCTCCTGCCTGCCCCGTCAGCCCACCAGCTCGTCGGGCGTGAACCAGAGGCTCAACTCATACGCCGCCGCTTCAGGGTCGGACGAGCCGTGAATGATGTTCTGCTCGATGTCCAGCCCAAAATCGCCCCGAATCGTGCCAGGCGCGGCGTTGGCGGGGTTCGTCGCGCCCATCATCTGACGGGTGACCTCGATCGCGTTCGGGCACTCCAACACCATCGCGACCACAGGTCCCGAAGTGATGAAGTTCACGACGCTCTCGAAAAACGGCTTGTCGCGATGCACGGCGTAGTGCTTCTCGGCGAGTTCGCGTGTCGGCTTAACCATCTTCAGCCCGACGATGCGAATCCCGCGCCGTTCAAACCGCTGAATAATCTCTCCGACTAACCCGCGGCGCACGCCGTCGGGCTTGACGAAAATCAAAGTGCGTGTGGTCTCGTTCATAAACGCCTCCTTGAACCAGCTGTGCGTCAGAGTTCATAATTGCCCCCCTCCTGCAGGTTCCCCCCGCTTCGCGAGGGGAACCGCGCCGCACACCCACTCGGTTCCCCCTGCGGGCAGGGGGAACCTTAAGGAGGGGGTCATCAACTACCGTTTTTTTGTGAACTCCGACTCGCGATTGGTATTATACCGACCGACGCCGCCCCGTGCGGTGTTCGGATGATGACCTTTGCAGGGGTTTTGGGCTATAATATACGCTGGAGGGTATTCATATGCAGAAATGGATGACGGCGTTGTTGCTGATGATGTCCAGCGTAGCGGCATGGGCGCAGAACGCCCCGCAAGCGCCTGCGCTGCCCGAAAATGTCGCCAAGCTGGAGCATGACCAACTCACGCAAGCGATTAACTTACTGTCTAAGAGCGAGTTTGCGGA
>Ga0308418_1000165_pt1 | contig 42710 bp, 28 predicted proteins | sample HotsprSampleR4cd_FD_203517 | JGI IMG/M metagenome (GOLD analysis project Ga0308418, IMG submission 203517) | Hot spring phototrophic mat microbial communities from Mushroom Spring, Yellowstone National Park, Wyoming, United States - 20090729_R4cd ... | reverse complement strand
ACGCGGTATGCACACTGTTGTTGGGTATCCTCTCATACATCGGTATGAATCCGTTTACGCGCTACCTGCACGCGCTGGAGCGCGCGCTCCAGGCGGGCGACGCGACCGAAAGCACGCATCGCCCCGCGCTCCAGTCGCTGCTGGAATCGCTGCAGCAGGGTATCGTCGCGGTCAACGAGCCGAAGCGTATCGCCTGCGGCGCGCCCGACTTCGCCATCCGACGCATTGGCTCCAGCGGGCACGGCGTCACCCTCGGCTACCTCGAGACCAAAGACATCGGCGCGCCGCTTGACGCCGCCGAAATGACCGACCAACTCCAACGCTACCGTGATAACCTGCCGAACCTCATCCTGACCAACTACTTGGAGTTCCGTTGGTATGTGGACGGCGCGCGGCGTCAAATCGCCCGACTCGCCGAGTGGGACGCCCGCGCTAAGCGACTGCGCCGCACGCCTAATGGCGCAAACGAACTGCACGCCCTGCTTCAGAACTTCCTCGCGCACACCCCCACGCCCATCGCAGACGCCGACGCGCTCGCCCGACAGATGGCGCGATACGCCCACCTCATCCGCGACGCGATTATCGCCGCGTTCCAGCAAAATCTGGCGTCCGACCTCCTGTGCGACCTGCGCACGACCTTCGCCGAGACGCTTCTGCCCGATTTAGACCAGCCCGAAAAACTCGCCGACTTCGCCGACATGCTCGCCCAGACGCTTGTGTATGGGCTGTTCGCCGCGCGATGCTACCACACCGCCAACCAACCCTTCACTCGCGCCCATGCCGCCCACGAAATCCCCCTCACCAACCCGTTCCTGCGCGGGCTGTTCGACACCCTCACAGGCGCGGAACTCGACCACGAGCCGTTTATGCCCTTCGTGGACGACCTGGTCGAGCTGTTGGCGCAGGCGAATATGACACACATCCTGAACACCTTCAGCGCACGCGCCCAACGCGAAGACCCCGTCGTGCATTTCTACGAGACCTTCCTGAAGGCGTTCGACCCGAAGCAGCGCGAGCAACGCGGCGTCTACTACACACCCGACCCCATCGTCGGCTACCTGACCCGCGCGGTGCATAGCCTGCTGCAGCGACGGTTTAGGCTACCCGATGGGCTGGCGTCGCTGGCGGACGATAGCCCGCTGTACCTGTTAGACCCCGCCTGCGGCACAGGGTCGTTTCTGGCGCACATCGTGGCGTTCATCCAACAAGAGTTGCAACGCGCCCGCAAAGGCGGACTGTGGAACGACGAGACCATCCAACAGTTGACCCAGCGGCTGTTCGGCTTCGAACTGCTGATGGCGCCCTACACGATTGCGCACCTGAAGTTGGGGCTGATGCTTTACCCGCCGTCTGCGCCGACGCCCAAGCCGCCGCCCCGACTGGGCATCTACCTCACCAACACGCTGGAGTTGCCCGACGAGCAAATCCCGATGCAACTCGGTCCGTGGCGCATCATCTCGCAGGAGGCGGCGGACGCCGTCACGGTCAAACGCGAGACGCCGCTGCTGGTCATCATCGGCAACCCGCCCTACAGCGCGAACTCCGCCAACAAAATCGAGTGGATTGAAGCCCTCATCCGCAAGGACTACTACCCGCGCGACCACATCAAGGAGCAGAACCCGAAACTGCTGCTGGACGACTATGTGAAGTTCATTCGTTGGGCGCAGTGGCGACTGGAGCAGACGGGCGGGGGGATCTTGGCGTTCGTGACCAATCACGGCTACTTGGAGAACCCGACCTTCCGCCGTATGCGCCGCGCCCTAATGGAAGCGTTCGACGAACTCTACCTGCTGAACCTGCACGGCAACGCCCGCGAAGGCGAAACTGCGCCCGACGGCAGCCCCGACGAAAATGTGTTCGACATCCAGCAAGGGGTCGCCCTCCTCATCGCCGTCCGAAACTTCCCGAACGCCCATCGCGCCGATAAGATGGGCGTACACAACGATACCATCGCCGATGGAGGCGATACCACTGGCGCGGGGACATCTGCCCGCGTGTGGTACTACGACCTTTGGGGCACACGGGAGGAAAAGTATGCGTTTTTGAACACGCACACCCTCGAAAGCACGCCGTGGCAACCCCTGCAGCCGCAGCCGCCCTTCTACCTGTTCGCGCCCCAAAACGACGCCCTGCGCACCGAGTACGAACGCGGCTGGCGACTGACCGACATCTTCCGCCTCCACTCCACAGGCATCAAGACCCACCGCGACCACTTCGCGATCGACTTTGACCTGAAGAGCCTGCAGCAGCGGATTGGGGAGTTCCGCGACCTGACCATCCCCGACGACGAGATTCGCCGACGGTACGCGCTGAAGGATACGCGCGACTGGAAACTGCACGAGAGCCGCCAGAAACTGGCGCAAGACTCGAACTGGCAGGCGCACTTTCATCCGTGCCTGTATCGCCCCTTCGATACGCGCTGGATCTACTACTCGCCGACCGTGATTGAACGGACCCGCGACGAGGTGATGCGGCATATGGTTGGGGGGAAGAATCTCGCGCTGATTTCTGTGCGACAGCACACGCAGGCGGACGAGTGGGCGTTGGTGTGGGTGTCGGACAAACTGACCGAGTGCTGTGCCATCTCGAACAAGACAGGGGAGATTAACTATGTCTTCCCCCTCTACCTTCTCACGCAGGATGGGCGCGAGCCGAACTTGCACGAGAAGTTTCTGCAGGCGTTGCGTGCGGTGATGGATCGCGAGCCGACGCCTGAGGAGGTGCTGGCGTACATCTACGCGGTGCTGCACGCGCCCAGTTATCGGCAGCGGTATGCGCCGTTCCTGCGGTATGACTATCCGCGCGTGCCGCTGCCCGCCAGCGCGGAGCAGTTTGTGCGGTTGGCGTCGCTGGGGCAGCACCTGATCGAGTTGCACCTGTTGCGCTGTCTTAGTCTGCGCGAGTCGCCTGTGGGCTTCCCCGTGTCGGGCAGCAACCGTGTGGAGAGAGGCTACCCGCGCTATCGGGACGGCGCGGTGTGGATTAACGACAGCCAGCGGTTTACGGGCGTGTCGCAGGCGGTCTGGGCGATGCGTGTGGGGGGCTATCAGGTGTGCGAGAAGTGGCTGAAGGATCGGCGCGGGCGCGCACTGTCCAACCGCGAGATCGAGACCTACCGCCGACTGGTCTACGCGCTTTCGCAGACGCTGGAGCTTGTGGAGGTGATGGAGCGGGTGTGGTAGTTGACTGAGACGCCCCCTCATAATATCAATCGCGCGTCCAAAGTTCATTTTTTGCCCCCCTCCTTTAGGTTCCCCCCGCTTCGCGAGGGGAACCGCGAGAGGCGCGCCTACTCGGTTCCCCCTGCACGCAGGGGGAACCTTAAGGAGGGGGTTCTCGTTTATCCGTACTTTTGTGAACTCTGGCTCAGCGATTGGCATAACCTCCCCCGTACACGGGGGAGGAACCGCGACTCCCTCCCCGCACGCGGGGAGGGTTGGGGTGGGGGGGGGTAAACTCTCGCGCTTACGAACTCATACCTTCACCCGTTTCCAGCCGCCGTGGCGGAACAGGGCAATCATCAGCAGCCCGCTGAAGCCCGAGCTGAGCGCCATCGCCCACCACGCGCCGTGCGCGTCCCAGCCCAGCCCGAACGCCAGCAAGTACGCCAACGGCACACGCACCACCCACTGCGTGACAAAAGTCGCTGCCATCGCCTTGAGCGAGTCGCCCGCCCCCTGCAACGCGCCCGCCAGCGTCATCCCAAACGCCAATAGCGGCTCGGTCAGCGCATTAATGCGCAAATAAGCCACCGCCAACGCCTTCACCTGCGGGTCAGTTGTGAACAGCCCTGCGAACTGCTCCGCGAACAGGTAGAACACGACCGCCATCGTGGTCATCACGGCGCACGACTGCCACGCCGCCGCCCAGCCGAAGCGCTCCGCCAGGCGTTCGTTTTTCGCGCCGAGCGCTTGCCCCACCAGCGCGGACGCCGCAATCGCGAACGCGAAGCCCGGCATAAACGCAATCGACTCGGCGGTCAAGCCAATCGGCAACGCGGCGACCGCCGCTGTGCCCGCCGCCGTCGCCGCCAAGACGCCTGTGAACATCACCGAGCTGGTGGTGTAGATGAAGGTGCGTGCGGAGGCGGGCAGCCCAATCCGCAGGATGCGCTTCCACCACGACCACACGGGCAGCGCGGGATACGCCAACTCGCGCCGTCGGCTGAACCACAGCTGTGCCCAGAGCATCCCCGCGCCCGCCCACAGCGAGAGCGCCATCGCGATCCCCGCGCCACGAATGCCCAGCGCAGGCAGCCCCAACTTGCCGAAAATCAGCAGGTAGTCGCCGACGATATGCACCACCGTTGCCATGATGCTGGCGTACATTGGCGAGCGGGTGTCGCCCAAGCCGCGAAAAGTGCCGCTCAGCCCCATCATCAGGAAGCTGGCAGGCGCGCCCAGCAGCGCGAGCGTCAGGAACTGGCGCGCTTGTGTGTCCGCCCCCGCCTCCAGCCCGTACCAGCGGATAATCTGCGGCAGCAGCAGGTAGCCCATCAGGGTGAACGCGACGCCCAGCACGCAGGCAATTCCGAGCGCTTGGCGCGCGGCTTGACGCAGGCTGTGCGTGTCGTTCGCGCCGACCATCCGCGCCACAATCGCCGTCGCGCCTGTGGAGACCGCCATCGCCAGCGCCATCGTCAGAAACAGCAACTGGCTGCCGACGCCCACGCCCGCCAACGCCTCCGCGCCCAGACGCCCCACAAAGATGCGATCCAGAAAACTGTTCGCCGACTGCACCACCGACGCCGCCATCGTCGGCAGCGCCAACCGCCATACTGTGCGAGCAACATTCTCTTCCGATAATAGGTTTGGTTCCGTGGATTCCGATAGACGCAGCGTTTTCATAGGCGGGGAAATTGTACCTGCCGTCGTCGGGTATCCTTATGGCGTTCCCGCGCCGCCTGCGGGACGCTCACTGCTGAGCCGAAACTCTGGAGGAACAGAACGATGGGTATGCACACCGACTGGACGACCGAAGCGAAGATTAGGGAGATAGACACGCTATTAGGACACGCTGCCCCGCTGTATCACAATCTTTCTGTTGCAAGTCTTGTAGAGCATGCGATACGGAACGGTGAAGCGCTGTTGGCGTCCAACGGTGCGCTGGTCGCCGCCACAGGACAGTACACGGGACGCTCCCCGAAAGACAAGTTCATTGTGCGCCGCCCTGAGTTTGAGTCGGAAATCGACTGGGGCGCGGTCAACCAGCCGATGGCGTCCGAGGTGTTCGAGCGGCTGCTGCTGCGCGTCACGGCGTACCTTGCGAACCGCCCGCTCTATGTGCAGGACTGCTACGCGGGGGCAGACCCGCGCTATCGGCTCAAGGTGCGCGTGATCACCGAGATGGCGTGGCACAACCTGTTCGCCAAGCAGCTGTTTATCCGCCCGCCACGCGAGGAGCTGGCGGATTTCCGCCCGAATTTTCTGGTGCTGCACGCGCCGAACTTCAAGACTGACCCCGCTATCGACGGCACGCGCAGCGAGGTGGTCGTCGCGCTGGACTTTGTGCGGCGCATCGTGCTGATTGCAGGCACGGCGTATGCAGGCGAAATCAAAAAGTCCATCTTCACGGTGATGAACTTTATTTTGCCGTTGCAGGGGGTGTTCCCGATGCACTGCTCGGCGAATGTGGGCGCGGCGGGGGATGTCGCGCTGTTTTTCGGGCTGAGCGGCACGGGCAAGACCTCGCTGTCTGCCGACCCCGAACGCCGCCTAATCGGCGACGACGAACACGGCTGGACAGACACGGGCGTCTTCAACTTCGAAGGCGGCTGCTACGCCAAGTGCATCAACCTCTCGCGCGAGCATGAGCCGCAAATCTGGAACGCCATCCGCTTCGGCAGCGTGGTGGAGAATGTGGTGGTGCATCCCGACACGCGCGAGCCTGACTACACGGACGCCTCGATCACCGAGAACACGCGCGCGGCGTACCCTGTGGAGTATATCGACGGCGCGGTGCTGCCCAGCGTCGGTGGGCATCCGAGCCATATCTTCTTCCTCGCGGCGGATGCATTCGGTGTGCTACCCCCGCTCAGCCGCCTGAGCGTCGAGCAGGCGATGGACATGTTTTTGCTGGGCTACACGGCGAAGGTGGCAGGCACCGAGCGCGGGATTACGACCCCGCAGACGACCTTCAGCGCGTGTTTCGGCGCGCCGTTTTTGCCGATGCACCCGACGCGCTACGGCAAAATGCTCGCCGAGAAGTTGCAGCAGCATTGGGCGCAGGCGTGGCTGGTCAACACGGGCTGGACAGGCGGCGCGTATGGCGTTGGGCATCGCATCCCCATCCGCTACACGCGGGCGATGATTCGCGCTGCACTGAACGGCGCATTAGAGGGCGTCTCGTATCACACCGACCCCATCTTCGGACTGGAAGTGCCCGACGCCGTGCCCGATGTGCCGAACGACCTGTTGCACCCGCGCGACGCCTGGCAGGACAAGGCGGCTTACGAGGCGCAGGCGCGCCAACTCGCCGAGCGGATGCAGGAACAACTGAAGTGCATTCGGGGGTAAGTAATCACAAGTCGTCCCACGCCCCGCTCCAGTCGTAAGTCTGCCGCGCGCCGCTCACCAAGTCGCCAAAGGCATAGGTGAGCGGCGCGCGCGATAAGCCCCCGCGCGCACCGCCGATGCCGAAGGGTTCAGCAGGGCATACGACTGGGCAGCCGCTGCCCTGCCTGACGCTACTTCACCTTGCAGGTGGAGACGCCGATGAGCTTGTAGAGAAAGCACTGCCCCACAAGCCCCGACAGCAGCAGCGGGACGCCAATCAGCCCCAGCCAGTTCTGGGCGTACACGCCCCAGCCGATAATCGCCGCGCCCAGCACAATCCGCAGCACGCGGTCAATACCGCCCACATTCGGTTGCATGATGATACACCTCCTACCTTAGGATACGCAGTCGCCGCGTATTGGGTTTCAGGAGCGGAACGGGTCTTTGTCGTCTTCGTCGTCCTCGTCGTCGAGCGAGCCGGGCGGTGCGTCCACAGGCAGCGGCGCGTCGTCGGGGGGCGCGTTCGACTCCACGCGGCGCGTGTGGACGGCGGTGGGCAGGGCGCGTTCGAACGCGCGCAGCACTGTCTCTGGCGCGGGCTGGCTGACCAGCACCTTGTGCATCGCTTCGATGACGCGCTCGCCGTCGGGTTCGCCCGTGCCGTTGCAGGTGCGGGCAATCAGGTCGGCGACGGCGTTGCGCTCCAGCGCGGGGTTCAACTGACGCAGGTTCTGCCACACGGCGTCTTCAAGGGGCAGGTCGGGCGCGGCAGGGTAGCGCGTCAAGCCGTCCTGCCCGCGCATTAGCGCAGGGCGCGGGAAGCGCACGAAAATCGGCTGATTGAAGTACGGGTGGCGCACCAGCATCTCGCCAGGCGCGAGCGCGCCGAGCTTCTCTTTCGCCGCGTCGCCGAAAATCGCGTAGCCTGGCTGCGCCAACTCCTCCATCTCGATGCGCCCGTACAGCGCGGTCGAGCAGTTGCCCACCACCTGACGGTCGACTTGCGAGCGGAACTGCTGCGCCCCGAACAGCACCAACCCCAGATACCGCCCGCGCGCGCAGATGTCGCGCAGCGTGCGCATCACATAGGTCTCGCGATTGGTGTTCGGCGCGTACTGGTTCAGCTCGTCCACCACCACGACGACCGAGTCGACGCCCAGCTTGCGCTGCTCCATGCGCTCGCGCAACTCGGCAATCACGCGCGTGAAAATCAGATCCTGCGCCTCCGCCGACATGTTCGCCACATCGATCACATACACCGTGCGGTCTTGGAACTTGCCCCACGGCAGATCGGAAGGCTTCTCGCACTCGCCGACCAGCCCCGCAAAGCGCGTCGTCAGGTTCACCAAGCGGTTCTGGATTTTGCGGATGGTCTCCACCGCGAAGCTGCGCCACTGTTTTTGGTTTTTCGCCTCCAGATACTTCAGCACCACCTCGAACCACCGCTCGAGGTCGCTGAAGCTGCGCACGCGAATGCGTGTAGGCAGCTCGCGGCTTTGCAAGATTTCCGCCTCTTCGCTTTCGAACTCGAACACCTCGGGGTCAATCACGCGCTGGCGCAGGAACTGCAGGAAAGCGTCCGCTTTGGCGTCCACATCGTCTTTGTTGAGTAGCACCTCCACATAGCGCATCACCTCTTTCATGCCCCACAGGAGTGGGCGCACATTGTGGCGCAGGTTGGGGTGCGTGCGTAAGGTGGCGAGGTTCACGCGGTCAGGCTTGTAGGGCGCGTAGTATTCCACATGCGGGAACGGCTTCGGCTCGATGCCCACCGCCTGGTAAACCTTCAGGTCGTGTTCGCTCAGGGTGTGCAGTGGCGCGTGGTCAATAAACAGCAGGTCGCCCCCTTTGACATTGAAGCACACAACCGCTACGCTTTTGGGCGCTTTTTGGAAGATGGCGGTCAGCAGGAACTGGATCGCGCTCGTTTTAGCGGCGAGCCCGCTCGTGCCTGTGACATTGAGGTGTCCCGCTTCGGGTCCCAGCAGGAAGTCGGCGTCGAGGTAGATGGGCACGAGGGTTTCGCCGCTTTCGTAGACGCCGACAGGGATGCGCCGCGCAGGGGGGATTTCATCGATGCGCAAGGCGTAATGCACATCGGCTTCGGTCGCCAGATAGACGGGCGCAATCGGCGGGGGCTGCACGGGCTGTTCGGGATAGTGGCGCAGCACCGCCGCGCGATAGAGGCGGATCTCGGTGCGCACGGTGGGCATAGGCATCAGGGGGTCGCCGTCGAAGCCCAGGTAGTCCGCTAATGGGTTGGGCACATCGTTGTAGGTGTAGCCTTCGGTGATGACGCCCCATACTTTGCGTGCGCCTGCATCCACCTTGACCAGCGCGCCGATGCCCAGCGGGGCGTCTTCGGTCGCCCAGAAGTGGAACTCGTAGGCGGTGTTGGGCTGCCGCTCGGTCGCCACCACGCGCCCGATGACCTGACGACTGGTCGGCGGCGCGCCGTTCGTCTGTACCGCTGCTAACGATTGGGTCTGCATGATGATCACCCGCTATATGTGGGATTATACCTCAGTGCGCTCGCCGATGCAACGGCATCGTTGCGTTTGTACGGTTGCGCTGTCAGCAGTGGTATACTTTAATTATAACGGCGGGGTCTATCGTGTGGGCGCTACGGCTTGCTGGGGCAGTGTATCTGGGAAGCGTGCTTTGGGCGCGTGGAGTGCCCGACACGGCATGGTGGGGGTTCGGCGCGTTCGTGTTGGGCGCGCTGGCGGTGAGCCTGTGGGAGCGTCGCGGGCGCACGCTTGCGGCAACGGGTGTAGCGTTGCTTGCAGATTACGCGCTGGTTGGGGGGCTGCTGTGGGTGGTGGGAGGCACGGCAATCGCCTATTGGCTGTTCGTGTTGCCGCTGGTGTACGCGCTGCATCGTTCGGGCGCGGCGGGCGCGTGGCTGGGCGGGGCGCTGGGCGGCACAGCAGTGTACCTAACCGACTGGCTCCGCATAGGCGCGTTGCCTACCGATGCAACGACCCTGAGTTGGGCAGTGGGCATGGTAGGATTGGGCGGCGCGCTGGGCTGGCTCTGGCAACGGCGCGTTCAGTCTGAGCAGTTGGCACTGCTGGACGAAGCCGCGCGCGTCGTCGAGCAAAGCGAAGCGGCGGAACGGCGCATTCGCGAGAGCTACCGCGAACTGGCGTATCACTATCGTCGGCTGGAAGAGCATTTGACTACCTTGCAGGACGCCGCCGAGCTACTGCATGCGCTGCAACAGGCGCGCGATTCCGAGTCGTTGATGCATACACTTCTGGAGCGGGTGCGAGCGCGGTTCGGGGCGTCGGGCGCGGCGATTTACCTCACCGATGAGACAGGCGCGGTCTTGCAAGCGGCGTGCGCGACTGGCGCGCTCGCCAAACTCCAAAAGACCGCCTTCACCATCCCCGTGCGCCCGTTTCAAAAACAGCCCAGTGTCCAGCCGTTGGTCACTCAGATTCGCACGGCGGTTCTCGAAATCGAGCGATTAGCGGAGGCGCATAGCGAATCTGCCGACCGAGCGGACGCGGTCGTCGTTCCCCTCTTGGACGATAGGCGTATTCTGGGCGTTGTGGCGCTTACCGCCCGCACACAAAACGGATTCAGCCCTGAGACACGCGCGCGCATCCGCGCGCTTGCGCCGCACCTTGCCGCCCTGCTGATGCTGATTGACCAGATGCGCCTGATGAGCATCCGCCTCGCAGAAACACAGACGCTGTACGACTTGGAGAACCTGCTGTTTAGTGTTGAAAGCCCGCGCACTTTGCCCCAGCGCGCGCTTGCCGTGTTCAAGTTAGTGCTGCCGTATGAGCATGCCCAGTTATTGCTGTACGGCGACAAGCATCTGGAACTCGTAGCGCAGGAGGGCGAAATGCCTCCGCTGCACGAGGCGTTGCCGAGCCTGAGCCAAGCCGAGCTGCCCGCGCAGGCGTGCCTCTACGACGCCAACCACGCGCAGGCACAGGCGTTCGCGCCTGCCACCAGCTTGATGATAGCTCCCCTGCGCGGCGGCGTGCGCATCCAAGGGCTCATCGCGCTCGGACGCACCGAACTGCCCCCCTTCAACGAGCTTGACCTTGAGCTGCTGCAGACGCTGGCGTTCCAGCTAACCAGCGTGCTGGAGCGCGCCCTGCTGCTGAGCGACTTGGAACGGCTCGCCGTCACCGACGGGCTGACAGGGCTGTATAACTACCGCCACTTCCAAGAGCGGTATCGGGAGGAGGTGAACCTCTGCCGACGCTACCACCACCCGCTGGCGATGATGCTCATCGACTTGGACGGCTTCAAGCAGGTGAACGACACCTACGGGCATCTGGAGGGCGACTACCTGCTGGTGCAGTTGGCGGATGTGCTGCGCAATACGCTGCGCAACACGGAGCTGATTGCCCGCTACGGGGGCGACGAGTTTGTGGTGCTGATGCCCTCCACGAATTTGCAGGGGGGCGTCGCTGCCGCGAATCGGGTCTTGCACGCCGTGCGCGAGACGCACTTTTTGGACACGATGGGCGAGCCGCGCTTTCGAATTACGCTTAGCATCGGCGTCGCCGCCTACCCCGACAGCACGCAGAACCCCGTCGAATTACTGGAAAAGGCGGATGAAGCGCTCGAAACCGCCAAGCGAAGTGGCAGGAATCGGGTCGTCGCCAGCGAAAATATCGCATAAATACTGAAGTCGCCCGCACCGCCGACGGATTATAATATAGGCACTGTGCTGGGCGAAAGTGGAGAGCGCGTGATGAAACCCACGACCCTGCAACAAGCCGAGGAGTATCTACAGCGCGGACGGCTAAAACAAGCGGCGCGGGTGCTGCGACGCGCCGTGCAGTCGGGCGATGCGCCGCTGGAGTGCTATTTGCGCCTTGCCGAGGTGTGCCGCTTGCAAGAGAACTGGCGCGGCGCAATCGACGCTATCCGAGCCGCGCTCCAGCGTCAGCCCGACTCGATCCCCGCACGCGAGCGGCTGATTGAGCTGCTCATTGAAAGCGGACGCCTTGCCGAAGCCGTCGCCGAGTGCGAACACTGGCTCAGCGAAATGCCCGAGCACCCCACCCCGCTGGAACTGCTGCTGGACGCCCACTGGCACGCGATGGACTACCCGCGCGCCTTGCAAGTGGCGAACCGACTGGTGCAGCTGCAGCCTTACGCCGCGCACTATCGGCTGCGCCGCGCACGCCTGTTGGACAACCTCGGTCGGCACGCCGAAGCGATTAGCGATTACGAGCAACTCGCCTTCGAAGCGGGCGCGCCGCTGGAGATTATGGTCTGGGCAACGCTGGAGCTGGAACGGCTCGATCGGATGCAGATGCGCCAGTTGGTGCGCCTGCTGATGGAAGACGCGCTGTTCTGGGTGAAGTTCATCCGCGACCCGAAAGGCGCGGCGCGCGAGCGAGGCTTCATCTTCAGTCGCGTCGGCGAAGAGGTGCTGGAGACGCTGCCCGAAACGCTCCTGCGCGAGATGCCGCGCCCCCCGCGACGCAATGCAGGCTACAGCTGAGCGACGGCAGCGGATACGCGACACGCTCGGCGCGCGCACGCTGGTGATGGGCGTGCTGAACGCGACGCCCGACAGCTTCTACGACGGCGGTAGATACACCTCACTCGATACCGCACTCGCACGCGCCGAACAGATGCTTGCCGAAGGCGCAGATATCCTCGACATCGGCGGCGAATCGACCCGACCTGGCGCGGAACCCGTATCCGAAGACGAGGAGATGCGCCGCACCATCCCCCTGATTGAAGCCGTCGCCGCACGCTACCCGAACGCCGTTCTCTCCATCGACACGACCAAAAGCCGCGTCGCCGAACTTGCCCTGCAGGCAGGCGCGTGCATCGTCAACGACATCAGCGGCATGACCTTCGACCCACGCATGGCGGAGGTCGCAGCGCAGGCGGGCGCACTGGTCGTGCTGATGCATATTCAGGGCACGCCCCGCACGATGCAACAGAACCCCCACTACACCGATGTGGTTGCCGAAGTGCGCGACACGCTTCGCGCCCACGCCCAACGCGCCGAGCAAGCGGGCATTCCGCGCGAGAACATCTGGATAGACCCTGGCATCGGCTTCGGCAAGACCGTGCAGCACAACCTGCAACTGCTGCGCCATCTGCCGACGCTCAAGTCGCTGGGCTACCCTATCTTGATAGGCACTTCGCGTAAGTCGTTTATCGGGCATCTGCTGGGCGGGCTGCCCCCTGAAGAGCGGCTGGAGGGCACACTGGCGACGCTCGCGCTCGCCGTCGCGTGGGGCGCGGACATCGTGCGCGTGCATGATGTGCAGGCTGCCGTGCGCGCCGTGCGAATCGCCGATGCGCTCGTGCGTGAGGAAACACTAACAACAGTCCACACCGCACAAGTTCGCAAAAATGAGAGCAATTGATGACCCCCTCCGTAAGGTTCCCCCTGCAAGCAGGGGGAACCGAACGGGCGCGCGGCTTGGTTCCCCTCGCGAAGCGGGGGGAACCTAAAGGAGGGGGAATTTTAGACGCGCGATTGGTATAAACGGCTATGAATCGCTACCTGCTGAGGAATGGACGCCTGCTCGACCCGTCGCAGTCGCTGGATGTGCGGGGCGACCTGCGGCTGCGCGAGGGGCGCATCGCCGAATGGGGCGACGCGCTCGCGCCCGAAGCGGGCGAGACGGTGATGGACTGCACGGGCTGCTGGGTCGCGCCAGGCTTGGTGGACATCCATGTGCATCTGCGCGATTTGGGGCAGAGCCACAAGGAGACGCTGCAGACGGGCGGCGCGGCGGCGGTCGCAGGCGGGTTCACCAGCGTCTGCTGTATGCCCAACACCGAGCCGCCGCTGGACAGCCCAGCGCTCGTGCGCGAGATTTACGCTCGCGCCGAACGCGAGTCGCCCTGCAGGGTCTATGTGGTCGCTGCGCTCACGCAGGGCATGCGGGGCGAGGTTCCGTGCGACTACCACGCGCTCAAGCAGGCGGGCGCGGTCGCCTGCTCCGACGACGCCTTCCCCGTGCAGTCCGCCGAAGTGATGCGCCGCGCGATGCTGGGCTGCGCCGCCTACGGGCTGCCTGTGGTGACGCACTGCGAGGACAAGTCGCTCAGCGACGGCGCAAGCATGCACGCGGGGGTAATCAGCGCGCGGTTGGGGCTGAAGGGCGCGCCCGCCTCCGCCGAGACGGTGCAGATTGCTCGCAACGCGCTGCTGGCGCATGAGACGGGCTGCCATCTGCATGTGCAGCACCTCTCGACGGCGATGGGCGTCGCGCTCGTGCGGTTTTTCAAGGGGCTGGGCGTGCGCCTGACGACCGAAGTCGCCCCGCACCACCTGCTGCTGACCGACGCGGCGTGCGCGGGCTTTGACACAAACGCCAAGATGAACCCGCCGTTGCGCACGGACGCCGACCGCGACGCGCTCACGCACGGCGTGCTGGAGGGCGTCATCGACTGCATCGCGACCGACCACGCCCCGCACGCGCCGTTCGAGAAAGCGCAGCCGTTCCCCAGCGCGCCGTTTGGCATCCTGGGGCTGGAGACCGCGCTGGGATGCATCCTGCACTGGAACCGCCAGTTGCCCCAGCCGCTGGAGCCGCTGCAACTGGTGAACCTGATGAGTACCGCGCCCGCGCGGCTGATGGGGTTGCCTGCGGGCACACTGCAACTCGGCGCGCCCGCCGATGTGGTAGTGATTGACCCCGACCTGCGCTGGCGGGTGGACGCGGCGCAGTTCCGCTCGCGCAGCCGCAACACGCCGTTCGAGGGCTGGGCACTGACGGGCAAGGCGCGCTATACCTTCGTCGGCGGCGCGTTGGTGCATCGCGGGGACTAATCGGGTATACTGCGCATGGTGATGCGTATGGCGACAATCGCCGCAAAACAACAACCGACCGAAATCATCTACCCTGACTCGGACGGCAAACCGATGGCAGACAACACCCTGCAAGCGGACGCGATGACCATCATCTACAACAACCTGCGCGCGATCTTCGCCGACGACCCGAATGTGTTCGTCGCGATGGACTTGCTGTGGTACCCCGTGGAGGGCAACCCGCGCATTCGCGTCGCGCCCGATGTGCTGGTCGCGCTCGGACGCCCCAAAGGGCATCGCGGCTCCTACAAGCAGTGGGAGGAGGGCGGCGTTGCGCCGCAGGTGGTGTTTGAGGTGCTGTCGCCGGGCAATCGCACGGCGGCGATGAATGCGAAGCGTCGGTTTTATGCGCGGTATGGGGTGCAGGAGTATTATGTGTATGACCCTGACACGGGGCTGTGGCAGGGTTGGGTGCGTCGGGGGCGTCGGTTGACGCGCGTGCGTCAGATGGAGGGTTGGCGCAGCCCGCTGCTGGGGATCGTGTTCGGCAAGGGGTTCAAAGAGAACCCAGGCTTGCGCCGTCCTGACGGGAGCGCGTTTATCGCCTTTGAGGCGTTGGCGCGTATGGCGGAGCTTGCGGAACGGCGCGCCGAGCGCGAGCGTCAGATGGCAGAGCGGTTCCGTCAGCAGATGCTGGAGGCGCAACGGCGCGCGGAACGCGAGGAACGGCTCGCACGACAAGAGCAGCGCCGCGCCGAGCAGGAACGCCAACGCGCGGAGCAACTGGCGCAACGGCTGCGCGAGCTGGGGATTGACCCCGACACGCTGGAGTAGCGTCGCCTACTCCCGCTTCTCCATCAGCATCTGCAGCACGCCGTCGTCGGGGAAGCGTTGCAGCCCGCGCCACGCCCAAGTGCGCATCCTGCCCAATTCGCCGAGCTTGTAGGCTCTCAAGGCAAGCCAGCGGTAGGCGTACAGCAGCCCCTCCCGCTCGAACGGATTGCTCGGCGTCCAGTCCGCGCCGTTCTCCACCGCCCGCAGCAGATACCGCTCGCTCAGGTCGTACCGCTCCGTGTAGAGCAGGTGGTAGCGTCCCAGCTCGGTGAAGATGGCGATGCTTTTGGGGTTGTTGCGTGCGCCCTCTTCCAGAAACGCCAACGCCTGCGGGAGGTTTTTGGAGTTGTCGAACAGGATCATCTGCGCGCCTACGAGGTAGCCAGGCACAAAGGTCGGGTCAATCCATGTCATGAAGCGGTACAGGGGCAGCACCTCGCGCACGGGGCGGTGGAAGTGGTGGCGCACATCGAAGTAAGGCTTCACATTTCGCTCGATGTCGCCCCAGAGCCAGCGCGGGTCGCGTTCGGGTTCGGGGATGACACCCGTTTCGTCGTGGTGGTCGTGCAGTCCGTCCGCGCTGCTGGCGGCGTGCGCCGTGCCGTGATGCTTCTCGCGCTCGGTCATCGGGCGCAGGCGCACGCCCCCGTGCGTATACTCGTCGGTCTTCGCCCACAGATAGCTGGCGACGCTGCCCCGAAACTCGCCCATCACCGACGCCAGCGCCTTTTTGTCGTACACGGTCAGCGCGTCCAGCGTTTCGGCGCGCTGCGTGTGGTAGGGCGTGGCGATTCGCGCCAGCGCGCCGCCCACTAATGCGCACAGCACACATACCGTCGCGCCCATTAGCGTACCTGCTTGCACAGCGTCGATTATCGGCAGGGCGTGCGTTGCGCCTTACCTGGCGTCGGGCGCGAGAAACCGCATGCGTTCACAGGCGTCCATATGTGTACCTGCAGATGCAGGAGAACTCTTCACACGGAGGTACAGCATGCGAATCACTTGTATTTGGGTGCGTGGTCTACTCGTGGGCGCAGTGCTTTGGCTGGTTGCGGCGGCTGTTGTGCCTGTGGCGCACGCCGCGCCCAAGCGTGCGGAGCGCAAGTCGCCCCCTGCGGCTAAGCGTGTGCGGTCGGCGTCCGCCCCACCCAAGCTGAAACCGTTGGCTCCCCCCGCTCCATCGTCCGAGCGTAGACTCGTTGCTGCCGAGCGCGTTGCCGTCTCGGAGGACTGGACGCCCGCCCCGCTTCCTGGCGAAGCTATCGAGGTGATAGGTGTCGCGCCGTATCCTGCCCGCGCCGAGTCGCGTGCGCACGCGCGTATGCAGGCGCGTCAGGCGGCGATTCTGGACGCCCAGCAGCAGTTGGTGGAGCAGTTGTACGGCGTGCAGGTCACCGCCACACGGCGCAAGAGCAATCAGCGTATAGACGAGGACATCGTCGTCCACACGGAGGGCGTGCTGCAGGGCGCGCGGATGGTCGCCGAGCGCGATCGGGGCGATATGTACGAGGTGCGCATGCGCTGGACGCCGCCCCGTGAAGCGGTTGCACTCCCTGAGCGACTGCCTGTGTCGCCCGTCCTGCCGAAGCCGACGCCCGCGCAGACGCCCCCGATGCGCCCAGCCGCGCCTATCGCGCAGGGCTACACGGGCGTGGTTATCGACGCGCGCGGACTGGGGCTGCAGCCCAGTATGTCGCCGCGCCTGCGCGACGCCTACGGCGGCGCCCTCTGGGGCAACCTCGAGATAGCGCCCGAAGTGGTCATCGAGTACGGGCTGGCGAGCTGGGCGCGCACGCACGCCGAACTGAATCATCCGAACCTGCGCGCCCGCATCGGCGACAACCCGCTCTGGCTCCGCGCCGTCGGTGTGCAGGGTGCAGGACACAACGAGGCGATTCTCGACTCGTCCGACGCCGAGCGCCTGCTCCGCGAGAACGCCGTCGGCGGCTTCCTGGAACGGCTGGCGGTGGTGTTTCTCTACTAATACCAACTGCGCAGTCAAAGTTCACAATTGACCCCCTCCTTGAGGTTCCCCCCGCTTCGCGAGGGGAACCGCGCAGGGGTTCGGTTCCCCCTGCTCCTTGCAGTGCTGCCCGCTTCGCGAGGGGAACCGCGCAGGGGTTCGGTTCCCCCTGCGCGCAGGGGGAACCTTAAGGAGGGGGTTATCAACCGCTGTTTTTTGTGAACTTTGGCTCAGTAATTGGTATAAGGTCTACTCCTTGTCCTGCGTCTTGCGGGCGCGTTTCGGCTTGGACGCGCTTTCAGCTGCGTCGGTCGCTTCAGGCTCCGCGTCGGCGGTACCCAGAGTGACCTCTATCGTGGGCGCGTCCGCAACGGTTGCTTGCGCTTCGCCGCCGTCGTCCGCTGCCAGCTCCTCCGCATCAATAGGGCGCAGGGTGACCTCTATCGTGGGCGCGTCCGCAACGGCTGCCTGCGTCTCGCCGCCGTCGTCCGCTGCCAGCTCCTCTTCGAAAAGCGTGCCCAGCGTCGGTTCGCGCGTTTCAACGACGGCTGCCGCCTCTTCAGCGCGTGCGCCCCACTCGAACTTCGGCTCGAAGCGCGGCTTCACATAGCCCGTGCCTGCAGGAATCAGCCGCCCGATAATCACATTCTCCTTCAAGCCGACCAGTTCGTCCACCTTGCCGCGCACCGCCGCTTCCGTGAGCGCTTTGACCGTGCGCTGGAACGACGCCGCCGACAGGAACGACTCGGTCTGCTGCGCCGCCTCCGACACGCCCAGCAGCACCCACTCGGCAGTGGCAGGGCGCCCGCCCTCGGCGATGACCTTGCGGTTGGCGTCCTCGAACACGAAGCGGTCTACCGTCTGTCCGGGCAGGAAGTAGGTGTCGCCGGGGTCAATGATGCGCCGCTTGCGCAGCATCTGGCGGATAATGACCTCCAAGTGCTTGTCGTCGATGTCGACGCCTTGCGCCTTGTAGACCGCCTGAATCTCGCGGATGAGGTACTCCTGCACGCCGCGCACCCCGCGCAGGCGCAGCAGCTCGTGCGGGTTCAGCGGTCCGGGCGTGAGGCGGTCGCCTGCCAGCACTGTGTCGCCCTTGACCACCTCCAGCGAGCCTTGCGGCGGCACCAGCACCGCGTCCAGCACTGTGACCGACTCCACACCTGCTTCCATCAGGCGCGTGAGGTGGGCGGCGCGGATTTCGTCCATCTCGCTGACGATGGGGTTGCCCGTGCGCGGGTCTTCGATGGTCTGCAGGCTCATTTTGCCGACCAGCAGGTCGCCGACAGGCAGCGTGGCTTTGAGAACCACCCAGCGTCCGACGGAGCGCACAACATCTACCACCTCGCCTGCGTAGTCGACGGTGATGGCTTCGCCTTTGGGCTTGCGCGCCTCGAACAGCTCCTCGACGCGGTTGATGCCCGAGTTGGGCGGCTCTTGCAGTTTATTCAGTCGGCGCAGCGAGTCGCGGGTGCGCTTTTCGATCTTCTCCTCGCCCTCGCTGGCGTCGTCTGTGGCGAACAGAGGTACGGGCTTGCCCAACTGGTTCGAGGCGACTTTGAGCAGCACATGTTTCTGGTCTTTGCTGAGGTCGATGGCTTCTTGGGCAGCGCCGCGCTCTTCCAGTTCGGCGGCGGACAGGGCGCGCGCCCCGCCGATTTTGAAGCCTGCGATTTGCTGTCCTGCGCCTGCCACGCCGCCCGTGTGGAACACGCGCATCGTTAGCTGCGTGCCGGGTTCGCCGATGGACTCAGCAGCGATGATGCCGACCGCTGTGCCCAGCTCCACAGGGCGCAGCGTGCCCATATCCAGCCCGTAGCACTTGGCGCACACGCCTTGGCGCGTGTTGCAGGTGAGCGGCGAACGGATGGGCACGCCGACGCGGTCATGCTCGACCCACTCGTAGCCCGCTTGGAGCCACAGGTTGCGGATTTCGTCGCGCCGCGCGTGCAGGCGATGCAGGGTCTCTTGCGCGAGCTGATCATACGGCTCCAGCAACACTTCGCCCGTGACGGGATCGCACAGCGGCTCGTCGTCTGTGGGCGTAAACAGTTCGCCCTCCTCCTTGCCCGTCAGCTCGCGCAGCGTTTGGGTGAACCGTTCGGTATCTTGAGCGAGTTTGTCAAGTTCGGCGGCGACCGCTTCGGGGATGATTTCGTTCTCGGCGACGAGCGGTTCGCCTGTGATGGGATGGCGCAGCTCGCGTCGCGCCGTGCGCCCGCGGATGCGCTGGAACAGCGTCTCGATGAGGTCGCCCTCGCGCTCGATGCGGCTGGCAATAATCCCTTCGGGCGTACCGCAGTCGCTCTCGCGCACGACCACATCCTGCGCCACATCGCACATGCGTCGGGTGAGGTAGCCCGCGTTGGCGGTCAGCAGCGCGGTGCTTGCCAGTCCACGCCGCGCGCCGTAGCCCGACACAAAGTATTCGAGCGTGGTCAGCCCCTCTTGGAAGTTGTGCTGCACGGGCAACTCCTCGACCAGTCGCTCGCCGCCTGAACGGAAGTCGAACCCGCCCATCATCAAGCCGCGCATGCCGACCAGCTGCGCCAACTGCTTGGTGGAGCCGCGCGCGCCCGAGTCGGTGATGATAAACAGCGGGTTGTCCGCGCCCAGCTCTTGCAGCATCACTTTGGACACCTCTTCGTACACGCGCTGCCAAAGCTGGATTTTACGCTGGCGCTTCTCGTCTTGGGTCAGCTCGCCGCGGTCGTAGAGTTCGTCGATGAGGCGCGCCTCCTCCGCCGCTTTCTGCAGGATTTTGTCGCGCTCGGCGGGAACCGCCATATCGGTCAGCGCGAAGGTAATGCCGCCGCGCAGCCCCCACTCGAAGCCCAGCGCCTTCAGGTCATCCAAGAAGCGCACGGTACGCGCGTGCCCGCAGGTCTGGTACACCGCGCGAATTACTGCCGAGAGCATCTTCTTGTTGTAGACCACATTCAGCCATTCGGGGTCATAGCGCAGCTCGTCGGGCATAATCTCTTGGAACATCAGTCGCCCGATGGTGGTCTGCACGAATTCGGGTTGGGGTATTTGCGTGTCGCGCGTTTCGGTGCTGTCGTCGTGCGCGAGTTCGTCTGCGGTGGTTGGCTTTTGCTGCGACTGTTGCACGCTGGGACGCACGAGGCGCACCTCGACGGGTTCGTGCAGGCGCGCGTCGCCGCGTTCGAACGCCAGCCGCGCCTCTTCGGGGTTCGCAAACCGATAGCGCACCTCCTGCTGGCGCTGCGGGTCGTTCATCGTGAGGTAGTACGCGCCCAGCACGATGTCTTGCAGCGGGGAGACCACGGGCGAGCCGTCGGCGGGCTTGAACAGGTTGTGCGTAGAGAGCATCAGCGTGCGCGCCTCCGCCTGTGCAGGGAACGACAGCGGCACATGCACCGCCATCTGGTCGCCGTCGAAGTCGGCGTTGTAGGCATGGCACACCAGCGGATGCAACTGAATCGCCTTGCCCTCCACCAACACAGGCTCGAACGCCTGAATGCCCAAGCGGTGCAGCGTCGGCGCGCGGTTCAGCAGCACGGGATGCTCCTTAATCACCGACTCCAGCGCCTTCCACACTTCGGGCAGCTGGCGGTCGATGGCGTTCTTGGCGTTTTTGACATTGTTGGCGAGTTGGTCGCGGATGAGCCGCTGCATCACGAACGGCTTGAACAGCTCCAGCGCCATCTCTTTAGGCAGTCCGCACTGGTGCAGTTGCAGCGTCGGCCCGACCACAATCACGGAGCGTCCCGAGTAGTCCACGCGCTTGCCGAGCAGGTTCTTGCGGAAGCGTCCCTCCTTGCCCTTGAGCATATCGGAGAGCGACTTGAGCGGGCGTCCGCCTGAGCCAGTGACGGGCTTGGAGCGTTTGGTGTTGTCAATCAGCGCGTCCACCGCCTCTTGGAGCAGTCGCTTCTCGGAGTTGAGGATGCTCTTGGGCGCGCGGATCTCCATGATTTTGCGCAGGCGGTTGTTGCGGTTCACGATGCGCCGATAGAGGTCGTTGAGGTCGCTGGTGGCGAAGCGTCCGCCGTCGAGTTGCACCATCGGGCGCAGTTCGGGGGGCAGCACGGGCACGGCGTCCAGAATCATCCATTCGGGGCGCGTCTTGCTGTTTTTGAACGCCTCGACGATTTCGAGCCGCTTGATGGCGCGTGCGCGGCGCGTGCCCTGCGTCTTGCTGATTTCCTCGCGCAGCTCGCGATCGAGCTTTTCGAGGTCAACCTCTTTGAGCAGCTCGCGGATGGCTTCCGCGCCTTGCCCCACGCGCACCAGCGGGCGCAGGTCGCGCTGCAGCTTGCGCGCGCCTGTAATCAAGAGATGCTCAATTGCCTGCCAGCTACCCTCGTCCAAAAGCTCGTACTGCTGGAGCTTGGCGAGCCGTTCGATGGCTTTTTCCATCTCTTCCAGCAGGCGGGCGCGTTCGCGTCGCTCGCTCTCTTTGCGGCTCTCGTACATGCGCACGCGCTCGGCGATTTGCTGCTCGGTGAGGGTGTCGCGCCCCTGCTCCAGTTCGCGTTCCAGCCGCGCGTCCAATTCCAGAAACACGCGTTCGATCTCCGCGTCGAAGTTGCGCTTCGCCTCATCCACCATCCGCTGTAGGTCGCCGAGGTTCTGCTCGATGCCTGCGCGGTCGATGTCGATGACCATGTAGTTCGTGAAGTAGATGACCTTTTCGAGTTGGCGCGGCGAGATGTCGAGCAGCAGTCCGAGCGGGCTGGGCGGCTGCCCCTTGAGATACCACAGGTGGCACACGGGCGCGGCGAGTTCGATGTGTCCCATTCGTTCGCGTCGCACGCGCGCGCGCGTGACCTCCACGCCGCACCGCTCGCAGCGGATGCCTTTATTTTTCACGCGCTTATAGCGCCCGCAGGAGCATTCCCAGTCGCGCGTGGGACCGAAGATGCGTTCACAAAACAGCCCGTCGCGTTCGGGCTTGAAGGTGCGATAGTTGATGGTTTCGGGCTTTTTGACTTCGCCATACGACCACGCCCGAATATCGTCGGGCGAGGCGAGACCGATTTTGAGCGCCTTGATACGCGAGATGTCCGCCATAGAATCTTCACCTCACAGCGTGCTGTCCGTTGCGGCGCTGGGCTGCAGGTCGCCCAGCACGGGTTTGGGCTTCGGTTCGTCGAGCATGTCGAGGTCTTCGAGGCTGCGCAGGTCGTGCGCGACATCGTTCTCATCGACGATTTGCACCTTGAGACCGAGCGCGCGCAGCTCGTTGACCAGAATCTTGAACGATTCGGGCACGGAGGGCTGAATCACGGGCGCGCCTTTGATGATGGCTTCGAAGGTGTGGATGCGCCCGTTCACATCGTCCGATTTGATGGTCAGCATCTCCTGTAGGGTATGCGCTGCGCCGTAGGCTTCCAGCGCCCAGACCTCCATCTCGCCCAGTCGCTGCCCGCCGAACTGCGCCTTGCCGCCCAGCGGCTGCTGCGTGACCAGCGAGTAGGGACCAATCGAGCGGGCATGAATCTTCTCCTCTGCCAGGTGTTCCAGCTTGAGGATATACAGGTAGCCGACGGCGACGGGGTTGCCGAACGGTTCGCCTGTACGCCCGTCGCGCAGGATGACCTTGCCCGTTTCGGGGTCGAAGCCCGCGCGGTCGATGGCGCGCTGGCGGATGGCGTCCACGAGCGCGTCGACGCTGGGCGTCTTCTTGTCGGCGAGCGCGAGCCGTCGCGCCAGTTGCGCGCGCGCTTCGTCGGACGCCGACTCGATTGCGCGGCGCACGGCGTCCAGCGCGTCCTCGAAGGTCGCGCGATAGCCCCACTCAATCGGGTTGCCCGCCTCATCGCGCAGGTTCAATTCATGGTCAAGTAGGATGCGCAGCGCGTTGCGGCGCAGGCGGTCGGCAAGGTGATGCATCTCTTGCTTGATCTCTTCGGGCGTCGAGCTTTGGAACACGGGCGTGCGGAACCGTATGCCCAGCTGCTTGGCGACCAGCCCCAAGTGGAACTCCAGAATCTGCCCGATGTTCATGCGCGAGGGCACGCCGAGCGGGTTCAGCACGATGTCGATGGGCGTGCCGTCCATTAGGAAGGGCATGTCCTCCACGGGCTGGATTTTGGAGATGACGCCCTTGTTGCCGTGCCGTCCCGCCATCTTGTCGCCTTCGGTCAGCGGTCGGCGCGTGGCGACCGTGACGCGCACGCGGTGGTTCACGCTGGGCGGCAGCTCGTCCTCTTCCAGTTGCGTCAGCGTGCCGTTGCAACGCGGGCAGGATTTGGTCTCCACTGGCTTGGCGCGGTAGAACATGCTCTTGCAGCTCTGGCACTCGTAGCGGAAGCGTGCGAACTGCGTCACGCGCACCACATAGCCGCGCTCGCCGTGTGGCAGGCGCATCGAGACATCGCGCATCTCTTCCGCCTTGCCGCCGAAGATGATGCGCACCAGCTTCTGTTCGGTGGACGCTTCGGTCTGCCCTTTTGGTTGGATTTTGCCGACCAGCAGGTCGTCGGGCTTGACCTCCGCGCCGAGTCGGATGATGCCGTTCTCGTCGAGGTCGCGCCGCGCCTCCTCGCCCACATTCGGGATGTCGCTGGTAATCTCCTCAGGGCCCAGCTTGGTCTCGGTGGCGTCGGTCTGATGGCTTTCGAGGTGGATGCTGGTGTAGGTGTCGTCGTACAGCAGTCGCTGCGAGACGAACACGGCGTCCTCGTAGTTGTAGCCGCCTGCAGGCAGGAACGCGACCAAGATATTGCGTCCCAGCGCGAGTTCGCCGTTCTCGGTGGACGCGCCGTCGGCAATCACATCGCCTTTACGCACGCGCTGCCCCAGCGACACCTTCGGCAGGAAGCTGAAGCAGGTGCCCTTGTTCGATTGCACCAGGTGCGGCAGTTTGTAGATGTCCAGCTGCCCGTTATCCTCGCGTTCGATGCGGATTTCGGTCGCCGAGACATACCTCACGCGCCCGTCGGCGCGCGCGGTAATCAGGCTCTGCGCGTACTTGGCGGCGACGCGCTCGATACCTGTGTGCACCAGCGGCGCTTCGGGGTTGATGAGCGGCACGCCCTGACGCTGCATGTTGGAGCCCATCAGCGCGCGCCCTGCGTCGTCGTGTTCCAAGAACGCAATCATCGTTGCGGAGGCGGAGAACACCTGCGCGGGGTCGACATCCATGTATTGCACCTGCTCGCGCGGCACGATGGGGTACTCGTCGCGCCAGCGCACCTGCACCGTTTCGGGCAGCGCGCCGTCTTCGCCGAGCGGGGTGTCGGCAGGCGCGATGTACGCGCTCTCATCCTCGTCGGCGGGCAGGTAGACCACCTCGTCCGTCGCCTTGCCGTTCACCACCTTGCGGTAGGGCGTGCGCAGGAAGCCGAACTCGTCGACATAGGCGTACAGCGTCATCTGGTTGACCAGCCCGATGTTCTGTCCTTCGGGCGTCTCGATGGGGCAGATGCGCCCGTACTGGGAAGGAGTAATGTTGCGCACTTGCGGCGGGATACTCTGACGGTTCAGCCCGCCAGGTCCCAGCACCGACAGGCGTCGCTTGTTCGCCAGCTCCGCCAGCGGGTTCGTCTGATCCATGAAGGTGCTGAGCGGGTTCGTGGCGAAGAACGACTGCAGCGCGCTGGCGACGGGCTTGACGCTTAGCACCACATTCGGCAGGATTTGGCTCACATCTTCGGACGCGCTCATCTTCTCGCGGGCGGTCTTTTCGAGCTTGAGGAACGCCGCGCGCAGGTGCGCCTGCAGCAGCTCGCCAACCGACCGCACGCGCTTGTTCGCGAGGTGGTCGGTGTCTTCGTAGTCGTGCTTGTCTTCTGCCATCTCCAGCAGGTGGCGCAGCGCAAGCAGCAGGTCGGGCACGGTCAGGCGGCGTACATCGTTGGGGATGCCATGGCGCAGCTTGCGAGTGATCTGATAGCGTCCGACGCGCCCCAAGTCGTAGCGGCGCGGATCCAGCACAAGGCTGTAGAACAGGCTGCGCACGCTCTCTTCGGTGGTGGGGTCGCCTGGACGCATCCGTCGGAAGAAGTCCAGCACCGCCTCGCGCGAGTCGCTGGTCGGGTCGGCGTCGAAGGTCGCCTTGAGCAGCGGCGGCAAGTCCATATCGCCGCCCTGCACCTCGATGAAGCGCACGCGCACTTCGGGCAGTTTGAGTTTCTCGATGGTTTTTGCGGTCTTCTCGTCGATGGTCGCGCCCGCCTCGACGATGACCTTGCCGCGCGTGTTTTTGAGGGTCTCGGCGGCGGTTTTGCCCACCAGCTCCGCCGCGCGCGGCGTGTGTAGGGTGAACTCGTGCGAGATTTCGCATCGCTCGCGCGGGCGACCGAACATCGCGGCGATGGCGTCGTTCGTCAAGCCCAGCACGGGGTCATAGGGCGGCTCGCACTTGATGCGCAGCGCACGCGCCTCAGCAGACAGGTTCTCCAGCAGGTCGAGCGTCAGCACATCGCCTGGCTCCAGCAGCGTGCGCCCCGCATGCACAACAGGCTCCAGCATGCGCCAGCCGACGGCGCGCTCCAGCTCCAGCTCGGCGGGCACGCGCGCCTCTTCGTAGTGGGCAAACGCCTTGATAATCTGCGTAATCGGCAGGTGCTTCGACTGGTGTACCTTCAGGCGGATGACATTCTGCGGGTCGGTGCCGCCGTCCAGCCATGGTCCTTCGGCGGGGATGATTTGCATCTGCAGCACTTTGCTGAACGCGCGCGACATCATCTCGCGCCCTGTGCTGGACAGGTAGGGCGACGGGAAGTGGATACCCGCCGTGCGGTTCAGCTGGCTGATAATCACCCGCTCGCGCCCGTTCACGATAAAAGTGCCCCCCTCGGTCATCAGCGGCAGGTCGCCCAAGTAAATCTCGCTCTCTTGTACCTCGCCGTCCACCTTGCCAAAGCGCACCTTCACCCGTAGCGGGATGTCGAAGGTCATCTCGCGCTCGCGGCACTCCTCGACCGAGTATTTCGGCTCGCCCAGACAATAGTCGCCAAACTCCAGAAAGTAGTTCTGCGTCATGTCATAGATGGGCGAGAAGGTCTGAAACAGCTCTTTGAGTCCTTCCTCTAAAAACCAGCGATAGGAGTTGTATTGAATCTCGATAAGGTTCGGCGGCTCCAAAACTTCACGAATGCGCTTTCGGTTGTGTCGCACAATCCGCATACGGTACCCTCCACAGGCGCAAATTTGCCCAGTCTGAAAGTATACCCTATGCGATGGCAGGGTTGTCAAGGGGTGGGGGCGCATGCGCCAACACATCGTTTACACCCGCCCCTGCTCCCTATCCTCTACCCGCACTTGAAAAAAGCAGGCGCACCTCCTGTAGAATCTCTTATGCAACACGCACAACAGGAGGCACGCCAACGATGGAACTTACCTATCAGGAGGTATACCACATGAACCCCGTCCAAGCACGCAAACGCATCATCCACATCTACCAACAGACCCAAAACTACTGCGAAACCGCACGACGATGCCACACCTCCCCACAACTCGTGCGCAAGTGGGTCAAACGCTACCAACAATACGGCGAGCAAGGACTGCACGACCTGCCCAAAACCCCCAAACGCCAACCCAGAAAAACCGACCCCGACATAGAGCAGCGTGTGCTGCAACTCCACCAAAAAACCCACTACGGACGCCAACGCCTCGCCCGACACCTCGCCCAACACGGCATTCACCTCTCCCCCAACACCATCCGACACATCCTGAAACGCCACGCACCAGCAACCAGCCGTCCCCGCAAACAGCGCCGTCGCTTCTATCCTGCGCACTGGGCGTGGGAGAGCCAAGAACCGTTTACGCTCATCCAAGCCGATGTCAAAGACATCTACGACAAGGGCACGCTCGGCACGGAACGCTGGGATCACCTGCGCAAGCATCGCCTCCCCCGCTATCAGTGGACTTTCCTTGAAAGTCGCACGCGGCTGCGCCTGTTGGCGTTCAGCCGTGAGATTTCCACGCTGCACGGGATGGCGTTTTTGAGTTTGGCAGTGAGTTGGCTGCGGCTGTGCGGGGTGCCGACCGAAATGACTATCCAGACCGACTGGGGTGAGGAGTGGGGCGGGTCGAACCCTGACAAAATCGCTCGCTTGGAGGCAGAGTTTTTGCGTCCGTTGGGGGCGCGGTTGGGGCGCATTCCGCTGGGGCGCAAAGAGTATAATGGTCGTGTGGAGCGCAGTCATCGGACGGACGACGAGGAGTTTTACCTGCCGTGTGTGTTGTCGTTGGACACGGTGGAGGCGTTTTTGGGTGCGGGCTTGGGGTGGCTGTATCATTACAACTACGAGCGTGTGCATTCTGGGTATGGGATGGCGGGTCGGACGCCGTATGGGTGTTGTGTGGCGTTGGGTTTTTCGGGTTCGGAATATGTAGGTTTGATGCCTGTAGTGTTATTGGACAATATAGTGTTAGAATGGTCGCGCGAGGGCGTTCCAGCTGTCAACGATGTGTTGACCCATTACAGGGCGCATGGTGTATACTTTGGGCGATGTGGCTCGCGATTCTGGTCGGCGTCGGGCTGGCGCTGGGCGTGCTGTTGCTGGCGAACTTTGTGGCGACTCGCGCGACGCTGCGTCCCCCGCGCACGCCGTTTTTCATCACCCCGCGCGACTTGGGGCTGCCTTACCAGAATGTGGCGTTCCCGTCGCGCGACGGGATACGGCTGCACGGCTGGTGGCTGCCTGCGCCGAAACCTGTTGGGATCGCCATCCTGTGCCATGGCTACCTGATGAACCGCTGCGAGCCGTTGCCTGTCGCCCGCGAACTGTGGCTGTCGGGCTTCCACTGCTTGGTGTTCGACTTCCGCGCGATGGGCAAGAGCGAGGGCGACCTGTGTACGATTGGCGACCTGGAGCGGCTGGATGTGCTGTCGGCGGTGGACTTCGCGACGCGCACTGCGCCCGATTTGCCTGTGGTGGTCTACGGCGCGTCGATGGGCGGCGCTGCGGCGCTCTTGGCGGCGGCAGAAGACACCCGCATTCGCGCCGTCGTCGCCGACTCCGCCTACGCGCGGCTGAATTTGGCGGTCAAAAGCTGGTGGCGCAGCGCAGTGGGCAAGGCGTCCATCCTGTTGCACCCGACACTGCTGATTGGCAGGCTCTACACGCGCCAGTCCGCGCACAAGGTCGCGCCCGAAGCGGTGATCGCCCACATCGCCCCGCGCCCTGTGCTACTGATGCACGGCACGCACGACCAACTCATCCCGCCTTCGCACGCCGAGCGGCTCTTCCACGCCGCGCGCGAACCTAAGCAACTCTGGTGGGCACAAGGCTGCGAGCATGTGCAGGCGCGCTACGAACGCCCCGACGAGTTCTACCCACTGCTGGTGAACTTCATGCTCAAAGCGGTCGGCGCAGCGGACGCGGGGAAATGATACCAATCACATGGGTAAAGTTTATGATAACAAGCAAGACTGAAAACCCCCTCCTTAAGGTTCCCCCTGCCCGCAGGGGGAACCAAACGGGCGCGCTTCTCGGTTCCCCTCGCGAAGCGGGGGGAACCGAGAGGAGGGGGGCAATCGTAAACTCTGACCGAGCAATCTGGTATAACGCCTCTGCAGGAATCGCGCCGCTGCCCGCGAAACAGTGCAACTCGGCGAGGACGCAAGCACCATGAAACGCAAATACGGCGCGAATGACCAGATTCGAATCGCGATTATCGGCTGTGGCGGAATCGGACGCCATCACTACCGTCAGTTCGAACGCCTGCGCGGGCAGTGCCAGATTGTCGCCGCGTGCGATGTGTACCAGAAGCACCTGGACGAGTTCCGCACCATGACAGGACGCCCAGAAATCGAGCCGTACACCGACTATCGGCGCATGCTGGAGCGCACGGACATCGACGCGGTGGTGGTCGCCACACCCGACCACTGGCACGCGAAGATGACCGTCGATGCCTGCGAAGCGGGCAAACATGTGCTGTGCGAGAAGCCCGCGATGCACAATATCGCGGAGGGACTGGCGATGGTGCATGCCGCCCGTGAACATAAGCGCATCGTCGCAATAGGACTGCAACAGCGCAGCGGCGAGCATTTCAAGGAAGCCATCGAGATCGTGCGTTCAGGCAGGCTGGGCAAAATCACGACCGTCCACTGCTGGAATGTGGGCAACGAGACGCCCAACGGCATCGGCAACCCGCCCGACGGCGACCCGCCAGCTGGGCTGGACTGGGACTTCTGGCTCGGTCCCGCGCCGAAGCGTCCCTACAACCCGAACCGTTGCATCTACCACTTCCGCTGGTTCTGGGACTACGCAGGCGGCAAGGTCGCCGACTGGGGCGTGCATCTGATCGACATCGCGCTGTGGGCGATGGGCGAACACAACCCAACCGAGGCATGCGCCTACGGGGGCAAACTCGCCCTCAACGACAACCGCGAGACGCCCGACACCGTGGATTGCATCTGGAAATTCAAGGACTGGACGCTGCTGTATACCCACCGCGCGGGCAGCGACTACCCGCTGTACGGGCGCGGGTATGGCACGATGTTTTTCGGCACGAACGGCAGCCTGTATGTCGACCGCGGCGGACTGGAGGTGCATCCCGACAAAGAGCGCATCCCCGCCTACAAGCGCGGCGGCTCGGCGCAGAGCGAGCCGTTCGCCGAGAACTTCCTCGCGGCGATTCGCGAGGGCGTCCCGCTGGCGGTCGATGTGCTGACGGGCGTGCGCTCGACGATTGTGCCGCTGCTGGGCAACATCGCCTACCGCGTGGGGCGCAGTATCTGCTGGGACGCGCAACGGGCGCAGATTCTGGGCGACCGCGAGGCAAGCGCGCTGCTTGCCCGCAACTGGCGCGCCCCGTGGGGCATCCCCAAGCGGTACATCAAGCCGATTGGCTAAGCCCCCCGCAGGGTACAATACCGCCATGCACGGCGAAGCGGCAGAGCGACTGTTCCGTGAGTATCTGGAGCGTCAGGGCTGGCGCTATTGGACGGAATCGGAGTTCCGCAGCGCGTGGGGACTAAACGAAGCCAACCCTGCGCCCGACTTCACCCTGCTGGACGACACAGGCGCGCCCGTCGCGCTCGTCGAGGTGAGCCAGTTTACAGGGGACATCGACGCGCTCGTCCCAGAGAACGGGCTGACGCCTGTCAAAACCTCGCCGCTGCCCCAAAAAGTGCGCAAAAAAGCGAACCAGTTGCGCAGCGTCCTTCAGCAAGCCAGCGGGCAACTTGGCGACCTACCGACCATGCTGGCGCTGCATGACCCGCTTGGGGCGCAGACACATCGCATGGTCATCTTACAACGCCTTCTGGGGTTAGCGCAGGCGGTGGACACTTATCCACTGGCTGGCAAGGTCGGCGTGCAACAGTTGATGCTCACGCCAGAAGGACAGTTCTTCCGATATGCGCCTCAAAACGCCCACTTGAGCGCGGTCGCTGCCCTACGCACAGAGAAAGTGTTTGCGCATCTCTCTGGGTTGGAACGCGAAATCGCCGCGATTGAGGCGCAGGACTTTGAGGCGTTTGCGGATAAGTTTCGCGAAATCTACGAGAGACATCGCGCCAGTGGCGCCCGCGTAGATGAGGAGGTTCCCGTGCTTGAAATTTTCCTGAACCCTGCCGCGCAGGTACCGTGGCATCCTCAGTTCTGGGGGCAATACGACAGGGTGTGGGGCTTGATTGACCCGCAGACCTACGGTCTGGTTTACAACGGTCTCCTCGTGGCGCATGCGGGCGTTCTCACGGGGGGTTCCCTGCCCGACCCTGTGCAGAGCGCGCGCGCTTCAGGCTTCTACGATGAGTAGTTTGCGGGTTTTGGTAGACACTTCCGTTGTGCTGCGCTACTACGCGCAAGAGGATGCACGGCATAGCGAGGCTGTAGCGCGTCTCTACTGGCTGCGCACGCAAGGGTACATCCTCTGCGTTGCGCCGCAGGTGCTTTACGAGGCATGGGTCGTACTCACTCGCCCGAAGGCGCAAAACGGGCTTGGTAAGACAGCAGATGAGGCTTACGCGCTTGTGCGGCAGATTGCCGACAACTTCACGCTTCTTCCCGATACAGAGGATTTGTGGCGGCGCTGGGCGGAAGTCTGTCGTCAGCACGCTGTTCTGGGGCGTCAGGCGCACGACGCGCGTTTCGTAGCGTGGATGGAGTCACATGGGATTAGCCGCCTATGCACTTTCAACCCCGACGACTTCGGGCGCTACCCGCAGGTGGAGTGCGTGCCTAAGTAGTGTAGATGCTGGGGTACACTCTGAGAGCGATGCTGACCAACGAGGAGCGGCGCGTCGGAATCTACACGGAGTCGCACCAGCCGATTGACCCTGCGCAGGTCTCGCCCGATACGCCGTTAGAGGCGCTGAACCTCAACTGGCGCGAGCGCGACCTGCCTGAACGGGTGCGCACCAAGCATGTGCATCGGCTGCATCCCTATCTGGGCAAGTTCATCCCGCAACTGGCGGAGGTCTTCCTGCGCAAGTTTTTCCGACCCGAACAGACCGTGTTAGACCCTTTCGTGGGGTCAGGCACGACTCTGGTGCAAGCGAACGAGTTAGGGATACACGCCGTCGGCTACGATGTATCGGCGTTCAATGTGATCCTCTGTCGCGCGAAGACGCACGCTTACGATGTGGCGCAGGTGCGTCGTGAGGTGTTGGGCGCGCTGGCGTGTACGGAGCGCGCCTTGCAGCGGGCGCAGGGGCAACTCTCGTTGCTGATGGAGCCGCGCGAACTACTCTACGAACACACCACAGCCCACGCCGACTACCTCCAGCAGTGGTACGCGCCACAAGCCCTGCGCGAACTGTTGACCTACCGCCACATCATAGAGCATGGAGAGTACGAGTATAAAGACCTACTGCGGGTTATCCTATCGCGCTCGGCGCGTTCGGCTCGCCTCACGCCTCACTACGATCTCGATTTCCCCAAAAAGCCCCAGACGGAACCGTATTGGTGCTATAAGCATCGGCGCGTCTGCGAGCCGACCACTGAAGCGTTGAAGTTCCTGCGTCGCTACAGCCACGATACCGTGCGGCGCGTGGAAGAGTTCGCGCGGGTGCGCACTGATGCCCGTGTGGAGGTGTATCATGCTGACAGCCGAACGGCGCAGTTCCCCCCCGCTGACGGCGTTCTGACCAGTCCGCCGTATGTGGGGCTGATTGACTACCACGACCAGCACGCCTACGCTTACCACCTGCTGAACCTGACCGACCGCAGCGCGAGCGAGATTGGCGCGGCGTCCAACGGCGCATCCGAACGCGCCAAAGCCCAGTATGTCCAAGACATCGTGGCGGTTTTCCGCCGCGCGTTGGACTCACTGCCAAAGGGTGCGCCCCTTATTGTGGTCGCCAACGACAAGCACAATCTCTATGGCGAGATTGCTGCGCAACTCAATGTGCAAGTGGAGGGCGTGCTGCAACGCCATGTGAACCGTCGCACGGGCAGACGCTCCAGCGAATTCTATGAGTCTATCTTCATCTGGCGCACCTGTAAGCCCTCTGCTACCCCATCCGAATCTCCCAGTCGTAGGGGATTTCGGGCGTGTTGTAGGGCAGGCGCAACTCGTCGGGCTGGGCGCGGTTGTACGGCTCCGTCGGGAAATTAACCAGCAGCGACGGCTCCGTGCCAATCGTCTTGTAGCCGTGCGCCACCAACGGCGGAATCACCAACAGCACGCGGTTGTGGTCGCCCAAGAAAAACTCGTTCACCATCCCGTGTGTGGGCGAGTCGGGACGACGGTCATACAGCACCGCCTTCACCATGCCCTTGACCACCACCCAGTAGTCGGTCTGCTTCTCGTGCCAGTGCCAGGCGCGGATGACGCCCGGGTAGTTCAGCGACACATAGGCTTGCCCGAACTTCTGGAAGATGGGGTCGTCGCAGCGGAGCATCTCCATCAGGTAGCCGCGCTCGTCGGCGTGCGCGATGAGCGGCTTAATCTGGACGCCCTCGATGAGTCGCCTCTCCATCGCTACCTCCAGATGAGGGTAGGCGGGGTGCGGTACGCCTCGTACTGGCGCGCGACGCCCGCTTCCTCCGTGCGCCCCTTGTGCAGCCAGAGCCGATAGCGGAAGGTGAGCGTCTCGCCCTTTTTGAGCGTGTAGTCGCCCGTGCCTTTGGGCTTGCCCGCTTCGAAGTCGTGGACGCCGAACGGGTTGGCGGCGAACAGCCCGTAGTCGCGCACATGCCAGTAGGTCGGGTGGCGCAGGTTCGCGGGATGGTCGAAGATAGCGATACCCACCGTGTCGCCCTCTACGATGCCTGTGTAGTCGCACCAGGGGGCGCGTTTGCCCCACGCTTCGCGGTCGCGTTGCCCGTTGGCGTTCACGATTTGCCCGCCCGCGTTGCGCGTGACCTCCATGCTGCTGGCGACGCGCACGCCAAAAGTGCCCTCTTTGGTGTCGCCGAATTTGACATCGGCGTCCAGCGCAGTGAGCGCGACCGTGTAGTCGATCCAGCGCGAGTCGGGCGCGGCGTAGCAGATGACCTCTGTCGCCTCGTCCACGATGGGCTTGCCGTCGGGCAGTTGCCACTGGTTGCGAGCGACCCAACGCGCCAGCACGGGACCCGACTCGGCTCGCTCCAGCCCGCGATGCACAATCACGCCGCGCCCCGCGCCCTCCGTCCAGAAGTCCGCGCCGTTCACCTCGCCGTGCGTGAACCACACGGAGCGGTGGTGCGGGTGGTCGGTGCGCTCGCCTTGCACCATCTGCATCGGGAAGTGGCGCGTGATAGGCTTGTCGTTCGGTCCGTAGAGGGGGTACAGGTAGGGCTTGGGCGCGCCGCGCATCACATAGGCTGTGAACGGCTTACCCTTGTAGGCGATTTGGAGGGCGTTCTCGGCAAGTTTGTGCGTGAAGCCGTCTGCGGGGCGCGGGTTCGGACGAATCGCGTAGTGGTGCGTCTTCCCGCGCGGCAACTCTGGCTCGACCCAGACCAAGCACCGCTTGCCCCCCGACTCGACCACCTGCGCAGGGATGAGTTCCGCGCTGCGCTGGAGCGCAATCGGGGACGGGGGCGGGACGCCGCGCAATTCTGCCCAAATCGGGATCTGACGATACTCCGCCTGCCGCGCCGCTACCGAAATCCGCATCGACTCCGCCGCTGCCATCATGCAAGGATTATACCTTGTCCCACTTTGCCTCGATGGGGTACACTACTTTGTGGGTGAGATGATGGAAATAAGTGTCTTTGCGATATGATTGCCACATGCGAATCGGGCAGGCACAAGACCTGCCCCTACAAGGTTGGTGTCGCCGCGCCTCCGTAGGGGCAACCCTTGTGGTTGCCCGCTGTGTCGAAAATACAGCGCATGGGCACTTACAAGCTGTACGCGCCCGCTACGCAAACCAAGCGTTGTGGCTGGAACAACCGCTCGAAATACCCGAAGGCGCTCAGGTGCAGGTGTTCATACAAGTGCAGAGCGACGAGCCGCTGTCTTCGGAAGAACAGAAACGCAGGTTGGAGGCTTGGCTGGGGGCAATTCGCGGAATTTCTGTATCCCTGGACGCTATTCGGCGTGAGACCATCTATGAAGATTGACTCTATCTTGCTGGACACTTTGAATAAGTCTGACTTTGTGCGTTTTCAACCAGAGATTATGCCGATACATCCCTCCGAGATAACGCCACAAGAGTAGGCAGGAACCCCTTTCACTATGTCGAACACTGTCGCCATGCGTCCGATACGCGCGTCTGCGCCTGGGCGGGCAGGGATTGTGGGCAACCCCAGCGATATGTACGGGGGGGCGGTCATCTCCACCGCTGTGCCCCTGCGAGCGCGATGCACCTTAGAGCCTGCCGCGCGCCTGACTTTTCAGTCCCCGACGCAACTGCTTACGCCCGACACACTGGCGTTGGCAGGCGACGCCTTCGATGTGTGTCGCGTCGCGCTGCATGGGCTGGGCTTCACTGTCGAGAGCGCGCCGTTCGCCGTGCGCATCGAGACCGACATCCCCCCGCAGTCGGGGCTGGCGGGGTCGTCCGCGCTGCTGACAGCGATTGTTGCGTGCCTGCTGCACTATCGCGGCGAGGCGTGGCGCACTCCCCACGCACTGGCGGAGCGCGTGCGCCAAATCGAAGCGCGAGAGTTGCAAGTCGCCTGCGGCTATCAAGACTTCTACATGGCGGTCTGGGGCGGGCTGAACCTGATGGAGTTCCGCGACAAGCAGGGGCTGGGCGCAGACCCCAACGAGCCGTGGGCGACGGTGGAGCCGCTGACGGACTACCTGCGCGGCGTTCAGATACCGCTGTGGCTGGCGACGACGGGGGGGACGCGCTTTTCGGGCGCAGTGCATGCGAACCTGCGCGCCCGCTGGGAGGCTGGCGAGCGGAGCGTCGTGGATGGCATGCAGCGTATCGGCAGGCTGGCGCGGGAAGCGAAACGCGCCCTCATCGAGCAAGACTGGACGCGCCTTGCGACTCTGATGAACGAGAACTACGCGATTATCCGCGACTTGGGCGGCAGCGGCGAGAGTCTTGACCAGTTAGTGGCGTGCGCGTTGGAGAACGGCGCGTTAGGAGCGAAGTTGGCAGGCGCGGGCGGCGCAGGCGGCACGATTATCCTGCTGACCCTTACGCCCGAAAAGACGCTCCCCGCCCTGCGCGAACTCGCGGGGCAGGTCATCCCGATTGCGCCGTGTGCGCCAGGCTTGGTGATGGGGTAGCGACCGCCTACTGGTTATCGGGACGAAAGTGCCACGGGTAGCAGCCGTCGTACCAGGCGTAGAGTGGGAAGCCGCGCTCACTGTAGAGCGCAAACGGGTCGCGTCGCCAGTCGGTGCGCGCAGGCTGCACCTGCCGTCCCACGGGATGCCAGCGTACAGAGCCGTCTACATATGCAAACACAGCACCGCGCGAATGCATCCATAGCGTGCCGCTGGTCGGCGGGATGTAGCCAAACCGCGTGAACTCGTCGCCGTAGAGCGTGTCGCCGACCACAGGCTCCGCACGGCGCGTCGGGCAGCGACGGTACTGACACGGCTCAATCGGGCAAAACAGATACGGGCTGGTGCGTGCAAACCCCAGCACGGCGACCTTGCCCCGACTCTCCCACCAGAGGATGACCTGTGTCGGACGCTCCACCTGCGCCAGCGGCAAGCCGTGGAGCAGCCCGTTGTAGGAGTATGAGACGGGCGCGGGAGGCTTGACAGCGTTCGCGTAGTCCGCCTCAACGCCTCCACCTCGCGCCTGCAACACTGTCGCCGACGGACAACGGTAAATCTCAAGGCTCTTGATGTACGGCTGCAAGGCGTGCGACCAGTGCGACTGCAACGCGCGAATCAGCGCGGGGTTCGACGCCTGCGACGGACGCCAATCTACAGGCACGGGGTACTCGCCGTCATAATAGCCGCCCGAAACTTGCGCCAGTCCCATCGGGAAGGTCTCGTCGTGGTCGTTTAGGTACAAGTGAACCGCCGCTGCGAGTTGCCGCTGATTGCTGACACAGACCGTCTGACGCCCCTTCTCGCGCGCCTCCGCAAAGACAGGGAACAGTATCGCCGCCAGCACTGCGATTATCGCAATCACCACCAGCAATTCTATCAGTGTGAATCCACGCTTTCTCATACCAACCCCCAAAGTCATACACCCACAAGATACGCCGTCTAACGCGCTTCTCCTGTCGTTTCAGAGCGGTTTCGGCTGGATTTCGGGCGCAATTGCCGTCTCGCTGGCGGCGCGGTGGCGCTCGATGCGCTGGATGATGCCCCAGTCGGCGCGGAGCCAGTAGTCGCCGTAAGGCACGGCGTAAGCGGGCAGCGCGCCTTGCCGTAGGCGCAGTTTCTCGGCGTGCGCCGCCTGCGCCGCGTCGGGCGCAAGCGTGTGGTCGCTCTCCACGCGGCTGCCGTCAGGGTTGTGCGCTTCGGGGCGGTCGGGCAGCTCGACGCTTGGCTCAGGCAGGCGCACCTCGCGATAGGCGTAGGCGCGCAGCGTGCGCGTCTGCAAATCCAGCGCAAGGAAGGGTCGCTCTGGGCTGGGTTCGTAGCCTGGCTCGATGGCGACCAGCCCGCTCTGCAGCCAGTGGGGCAACGCGAACGCTGCGAGTTCACTCAGCGCGAAGCGCGGCTGATACTGCGCGCCCACCAGCGCGATGCGCCACCGCTTGCCCGCGTCCAGCCGACTGCACAGGCGTATCTCGTAGACCTGGTCGGGGACGAGAAACGCCAACGCCTGCAGCCCCGCGTGCATCACCAGGTGCGCGAACGCGCCCAGCGCTTCCAACACGCGCTGCCCACGCACAGGCTCTGGCGGCAAACACTCCTGCCACGCCATGCGCTCGAAGTAGACCCTGCCGCCCCGCCGTTGCAGCAGCCACGCCTCCGCAGGGGTCAGCACCAGCGCGACATGCGCCGCCCGCCAAGTTAGCCACAGGTGATAGCCAATCACCAAGCCGCCGATGGCAACCAGCGCGCCCAGCAGCACCTGCGCCCACCCCGAAAGCTGCATCAGGCGCAGCAGCCCCTCAGGCTCGCGCCACAGCACCCAGCCCACAAACGGCAGTGCAATCAGCAGTCGCCAGCCGAAGTTACGCCAGAACTGCCGCCCCGTCAGCGGACCCCAGCGCACGCCAATCGCTGCGTAGGGGTCGCGTCGGCATCGTGCGCAGCGGTCTTGCATCGGGTCGCACCCCGCCCCACACACCGAACAGCCCACCTGCGGCACAATGTACCCTGAACCGTTCACCACCCCAGAGTGTACCTCACACGGGGTATACTCTCGGCGCATCAGGAGCCGACGATGAAACTGCACGAGTACCAAGCGAAACAGATACTGAGCGAATTTGGCGTTCCGACGCCGCAAGGAGAGGTGGTCAGCACGCCCGCCGATGCGAAGGCGGTCGCTGAGCGGCTGGGCAAGCCTGTGGTCATCAAGGCGCAGGTGCTGATGGGCGGGCGCGGCAAGGCAGGCGGCATCAAACTCGCCAACACCCCCGACGAAGCCGCCAACGCCGCCGAAAGCATCCTCGGCAAGCGACTGGTCTCGCCCCAGAACCCGCAAGGACTGGTCGCCGAGAAGGTGCTGGTCGAGGAAGCCGTCGAAATCGCCCGCGAATACTACATCGGTATCACAGTTGACCGCGCGCTGCAGCGCAATGTGCTGATGGTCAGCACGCAAGGCGGGATGGACATCGAGGAGGTCGCCGCGCAAAACCCCGACGCCATCGCGACTGTCGCCGTAGACCCGCTGCTGGGGCTGACCGACTATGCCGCGCGTGAGGCGCTCTATGCCGCGCGCATCCCGCAGGAGCAGATTCGCCCGATGAGCGCGCTGCTGCACGGGCTGTACCGTGCCTACATCGCCGTCGACGCGAACCTCGCGGAGATTAACCCTTGCGCCGTGCTGGCGGACGGGCGGATTATCGCCGCCGACGCGAAAATCACCATCGACGAGAACGCGCTCTATCGGCAGAAGTCGTTGGAAGCCCTGCACGACGAGAGCATCGACGACCCCATCGAGGCGGAGGCGAGCCGACGCGGGATCGCCTATGTGCGCTTGGGCGGCGACATCGGCGTGATTGGCAACGGCGCAGGGCTGGTGATGTGTACCGTCGACGAGGTCGCGCGGGCAGGCGGGCGCGCCGCGAACTTTTTGGACATCGGCGGCGGCGCGAAAGCCGACCGCGTGCGACAAGCCGTCGAACTCGTGCTGATGGACCCGAATGTCAAAGGGCTGCTGTTCAACATCTTCGGGGGCATCACGCGCGGCGACGAGGTGGCGCGCGGCATGCTGGAGGCGTTCGAAACGCTGCAGGTGAACATCCCTGTCGTGGTGCGCTTGGCGGGCACGCACGCCGACGAGGGGCGCGCCATGCTGCAGGGCACGCCACTGATTCCCGCCGAGACGATGCAGGAGGCAGCGCGTAAAATCGTCGACCTTGCGCGCGGGGTATAATTTTAGCCGTGCGCTTCTGGCAACTGCTGCGCAGGGCAGGCGCGCGTCTGCCCATACGGAACAAGCACTTAGCGGCGCAAGCCCTCACCCATCGCTCACACACCGAAGGCGAACTGCTCGCCAGCAACGAGCGGCTCGAACTGCTGGGCGATGCGGTGCTGGGCTTAATCGTCGCCGAGTACCTGTATCAGCACTTCCCGCACTGGGATCAGGGGCAACTCTCCAAAGCGCGGGCGAGCATCGTGCGGGCAAGCGTGCTGTGCGAGGCTGCCAAACGCGCGGGACTGCCCAAGATGCTCCGCCTCAGCCCGGCGGAAGAATCGGCGGGCGGGCGCGAGCGACCCTCCATCCTCAGCGACGCCTTCGAAGCCGTGCTGGGCGCGATTTACCTTGACTCGGGCTACCGCGCCGCGCGCGACTACGCCCTGCGGCACCTCAAGCCCGAACTGGACGCCCTGCACGCAGGCGAAATGCCCGTCCAAGACTACAAATCGCAACTCCAAGAGCGCACGCAAGCGTGGTGGCGCATCACCCCGACCTACGAGGTCGTCGAGGAATCGGGCACGCCCCACAACAAGACCTTCGTCGTGCATGTCAAGCTGCGCGACATCGTGGCGGGACAAGGCACAGGCTCCAGCAAAAAACAAGCGGAGCAGAACGCCGCCGCCCAAGCAATGCAATTCACCCAACAAAACAGGAGGCACTTAGATGAAACCTTTGGCTGAAATCGGCGTTTTCGGCGGCTCTGGCTTCTACTCGTTTCTGGACAAAGTGGAGGAGGTCAAGGTCGACACCCCCTACGGCGCGCCCAGCGACACCGTGTCGATTGGCGAGGTGAACGGGCGGCGCGTGGCGTTTTTGCCCCGACACGGACGCAAGCACACCATCCCTCCGCATAAAATCAACTACCGCGCGAACCTGTGGGCGATGAAGGAACTCGGCGTGCAGGCGGTGATTAGCCCCTGCGCGGCAGGCAGCCTGCAACGGCATGTCAAGCCAGGCGATTTTGTTGTGGCAGATCAATATGTTGATCGCACGCACGGGCGCGCCGACACCTTCTACGAGGGTCCCACGGTGCACCATGTCTCACCTGCCGACCCCTACTGCCCCGTGCTGCGCCAAATCGCCATCGAGGAGATCCGCGCGCACGGCATCCCCGTCCATGAGCGCGGCATGATTGTCGTCATCAACGGACCCCGCTTCTCCACCAAAGCCGAGAGCAAGTGGTTCACCTCGATGGGCTGGGAAGTCATCAACATGACACAGTACCCCGAAGCGTACCTCGCGCTGGAGTTGGCGATTCCCGTCGTGAACATCTCGCTGATTACCGACTACGATAGCGGGCTGGTGGCGGAAGGCGAGGTCAAGCCCGTCACGGCGGAAGAGGTGATGCATGTGTTCCACCAGAACGCCGAGCGCATCCGCAAGGTGATTTTCGGGATGATTGCCAAAATCCCGCCGAACTTTGATAGTCCTATCCGCCACGCGCTGGACTATGCGAAGGTGACGGTGTAGGCGTCGCCGCGCCCGCTGCTTGCTTCGTTATGCAGCGGCGCGGCGGCTCACTCGAATAGCGACGGCGTGCGGTTCTGTAGGCGTTTGCAGGCGATTGCGACATATTCGGGGTTGATTTCAATTCCGATGTAGCGTCGCTTCAGGTTGCGCGCCGCAAGCGCAGTCGTGCCGCTGCCGAGAAACGGGTCTAACACCACGGTGCCTTCGGGCACGGTCAATTGAATCAGATACTCGCACAGCGCGAGCGGCTTAACGGCTGGGTGTTGATTGAATGCACCGCGCTCCTCAACGCTCGGCTTGGGAACCAGAAAATACTTGTCCAGCGTCTCCTCAACACCCTCCACCAGCAGCACATTCGCTGGGAACATATTCTGCCCAATCCGCACTTCCGTATGGAACAGCCCCACGCCGTGTTGGAGCATGTTTTCGAGGAAGGTACCTTCGTAGGGTTTCTGTGCGACGATAATCGGCTCATAGCACGATTTGACTTGGGGCGTCTTCCAGCCGCTGAGCCGCTCTTTGAGCGATTGCTTGGTGTCCTCGCTGAGAGGCATCCGCTCGATAAAGTGGGTGACGCCCATCGCTTTGGGCTGATTCTGGGTGTAGAGCCACAGAAAGGTATCGCGAATGTGGAAGCCCGCATCTTCGACGGCGCACGCCATCCGATGCAGTAGACGCGGGCTGGAAAAGGAGAAAAAAAACCCACCTGGCTTCAGCACACGCAACAACTCGCGCGAGATCTCAAGATACCAAGCGTACATCCGCCTGCCCTGATTGGGATCAAACTTCATCCCAGGCGGCAGGTGGAACACCGCTTGGCTTTTGTAGAAGCGTCGGGCAGCGCGTTCAGGCGTCCACTCGTTGTCGAGCTTGTCCAGAAAGTAGGGCGGGTCGGTCAGCACGAGGTCTACCGAATTGGCAGGCAAGCGCGGTAGCACCTCCAACGCGTCCCCGCAGATGATTTGATCAATTATCTCCCTGATTTCCTCATCGCTTAGGCGATTTGCCCTCATTCGTTAATTCTACCTAATACCAATCGCAAGGGCAGAGTTTACAATTCCCCCCCTCCTTAAGGTTCCCCCCCGCTTCGCGAGGGGAACCGCGTGGGGCGCGTGGGTTCGGTTCCCCCTGCTTGCAGGGGGAACCTTAAGGAGGGGGTTATCGGGCATACTCGTTTTTGTGAACTTTGGCTGCGCGATTGGTATAACACGAATTGCGGTACCAGAGTAGCGGTTCCCCCCCGCTTCGCGAGGGGAACCGCACTCGTGTTCGGTTCCCCCTGCACGCAGGGGGAACCTTACGGAGGGGGTTCACAGTGTCTGCCCGTCTACACGCCGACCATCTCGCGCACAGCGCCCGTCGCTGTCCACGCGCGCTCGTACTGCAACACATATTCGGCGACCTGACGGCGCAGCGCCATCGTGTTCGGCTCCGCCGTGCGCCGCATGTAGCGCTTGAGCGCAGTGAGCAGAATCTGCGCCATGTCGCCCTCAGCGAAGCTGTGAATCGCGCGGCGGGCGTGCGCTTCGATGGCGTCCATCGCGTCGTAAGCGAACACGCGCGTCATCGCCAGCGGCAGCGTGATGTCGTACCCGCGCTGCTGCAACTTGCGCGTGCGCAGATACGCGCTCTCCATCGCGTAGAGCTGAATCAGGCAGTCCGCCAAGTGCCCGACAATCTCCTGCTTCTCCTCCAGCTCCGTGCCGACCTGCTCGGCTGCCATCCCCGCGACTGCCAGCACCGCCTTCTTGGCGTTGGCGATGTAGCGCTCGATGGCGTCCAGCGGGTCTACAGGGTCGGGTGTGGGCATCTGCGGGGTGTTCAGCTCCGCGCGAATCGCGCCGATGGCTTCCATCAGCCCCGGCAGCTTGCCCTTGAGCGCACGGCGCATCAGCTGATCGAGCATCAGCAGGCGGTTGATCTCGTTCGTGCCCTCGAAGATGCGGTTGATGCGGCTATCGCGGTAAATCTGCGCGGCGGGGAACTCTTCGGTGTAGCCGAAGCCGCCGTGAATCTGCATCGTCTCGTCCGCCACATAGTCCAGCACTTCGGAGCCGAACACCTTCAGGATGGCGCACTCGACGGGGTACTCCTCGTCCGCCTCGCGGTACTGCGCGTTCGCGTCGGGCGCGAGCGGGTCAATCCCGTGCGTGACCTCCTCCAGCATGCCCGCCGTGCGGTAGACCGTGCTTTCCAGCGCGTAGAGCTGAATCGCCATCTCCGCGAGTTTGTGCTTGATCATGCCGAAGTTAGCGATGGGCTGCCCGAACTGCTGGCGGTCTTTGGCGTAGCGGGTCGCGATGGTGAGCGCCTCTTTCGCGCCGCCCAGCGCGGCAGCCGCCAACTTGAACCGCCCGATGTTCAGCACCCCGAACGCCA
>Ga0308418_1000163_pt1 | contig 42994 bp, 45 predicted proteins | sample HotsprSampleR4cd_FD_203517 | JGI IMG/M metagenome (GOLD analysis project Ga0308418, IMG submission 203517) | Hot spring phototrophic mat microbial communities from Mushroom Spring, Yellowstone National Park, Wyoming, United States - 20090729_R4cd ... | reverse complement strand
GATTTGGGCGGGGTTTGTGGGAACGGGAGCGCCCTCACCCCCAACCCCTCTCCCAAGGGGGAGAGGGGAGACCGTGAGGCAGTGTATCAGGCAAAACCTACATCCTCTCTTCAACCAGCAGAGAGGAAACAAGGAGAAAAAATGAAACTGAGCAACATCATCGGTGGTTCGAAAATTACGCGTATCTTATATGGATCGGATTTTCACGGCTCGGAGCAGGTCTTCCGCAAATTCCTGAATGCCGCCAATCAGTATAACGCGCAGGTGCTGATTGTCGGTGGGGATGTCACCGGTAAGGCGATGATCCCGGTCGTTAATGAGGGAAACGGCGTATATGTGGGTTACCTCTTCGGGCGCAGAGAAGAAGCCCGTACCCCCGAAGAACTTGAAAAGGTCAAACGGGCTATCAGCAACGTTGGGTTCTATCCCATTGTCCTTGAGAAAGATGAAGCTGAGGAGCTAGAGAAGGATCGTCAAAAGCTGGATGCTCGCTTTGAAGAGGAGATGCGTAAACGGGTGCGTGAGTGGATGACTCTGGCTGAAGAGAGACTGGCTGCCCAAAACAAGCACCTTTACTTCATGCCGGGCAATGACGATTTAGCTTCTATCGATGCCGAAATTGAGGGTTATGAGCACATCCACAACCCAGACATGCGCCGTTTCGAGATCGTCGGCGGCTATGAGCTATACGGCAATTCAAACGCCAATATGACCCCCTGGGCATGCGCCAGAGATCTCGAAGAGGATGAACTCCAGAAGAAGCTCGATCAACTGGCTGAGATGGTGCAAAATCCCGAACGTGCCATCTGCGTGTTGCATGTTCCGCCGGTTCAATCCGGCCTGGATTCTTGCCCAGAGTTGGATAAGGATTTGAAGATCGTCACCCAGGGGGGGCAAGTGGTCATGAAATCGGCCGGCTCGATCGCCGTGCGCAATTTTATCGAAAAGGTGCAACCCTTGCTCACTTTGCATGGTCACATCCACGAATCGCCGGGTCACGCCCGCATTGGGCGCACGTTGTGCATCAATGCCGGCAGCGAGTACGCCGAAGGCATTATGAAAGCCGCCCTCATCAATCTGGAAGATGGAAAAGTAAAGGGTCACCTGCTCATCGCCGGGTAGAGAGGATGAGGATGGGTAAATACGGAGAGATACAAGAGGATTTCTACACCGAACGCACCCGCATTCTGGATGCTCTCGCTCAGCCGGAAAACCAGCACATGATCCTGCGCCTGATCGGGGCGCTGGCGTTTCGCACCCATTGTCCCCAATATGGCTATATCCAGGATGATTTAGGGCGTAAATTTACCGATATCGACTTTGCCTCTTATCCGAGATTCTTCAAGGATATCAGCCGGTTAATGGCAGAGCTTGGATATGAAGAGGACAAAGCGGTAACGCAACTGTTCAGTGAATCGCGCTTGCTCTTCCACGATCCGGTGTACGGACGGCATATCGATATCTTCTTCAACAAGCTCGATTTCTGTCACGTGATCGATTTCAGTGGCCGTCTGGAGGTGGAAACGCTCACCCTGCCGCTGGCGGAACTGCTGCTGGAGAAGATGCAAATTGTGCAGATCAACGAGAAAGACCTGATCGATACGATCATGTTGTTGCGCGAACATGAGGTTGGCGATCAGGACAACGAAACCATCAATGGGGCGTTAATTGCCAAAATCCTTGCCAACGACTGGGGTTTCTGGCGCACGGTGACCGCAAATCTCAAGCTGGTGGATGAAGAACTGGAGCGCTATCCGCGTCTGACAGATGAAGACCGCCGCGTGGTGCGCCAGCGCATTCATAAACTGCAAGAGATGATCGAAAACGAACCTAAAACCCGCAAGTGGAAACTGCGCGGCGCAGTGGGGGAACGCATCAAGTGGTACAAAGACGTCGAAGAACTGATGCACAGGTGATGAAGATGGCCGAAAAGAAATATATTCTCGCCCACGATACCGGCACCGGCGGCGATAAAGCGGTCCTGACCGATCTGCGAGGAGTGGTGATCCATTCAGCCTATCAGGATTATGGCTTGTCTTACCCGAAACCCGATTGGGTGGAGCAAGACCCGGAGGAACTCTGGCAAACGGTGGCGGCGACCACCCGCAAGGTCATTCAGGAATCCGGCATCGATGCGGCGGAAATTTTAGGGGTGGGCATTTCGGCACAGATGTTTAACACCCTGCCGGTCGATGAGCAGTGCCGACCGCTGTTGCCCATGCTCAGTTGGCTGGATTTGCGCAGCGTCCCCCAGGCCGACCGCCTGATGGAGGGCGATACCCCCCGCAAACTCTTCCAATACACCGGCAATATCCCGACCGCCAAAGATGTCCCGCCCAAAATCCTGTGGATTAAAGAAGAGCGTCCAGACATCTGGGCGCGGACAGCTTATCTCTTCGATTGTAAAGAGTACATTCTGTTCAAGTTGACCGGCAAGGTCGTTACCGATTGGGTAGGCGCTTCGTGCTATTTCCTCTTCGATCCGCACCAGCGCACCTGGTCAAAAGAAGCCTGCGATTTGTTGGGCATTCCGTTGGAAAAGCTGCCGCCGGCTCTGCCATGTACGGAAGTCATTGGCGAGGTGACCGAGGAAGCCGCCCGTTTGACCGGTTTGCTGCCGGGCACACCGGTCGTCAACGCCGGCGGGGATGTCTCGGCGGCTCAATCGGGAGCCGGCGCTAATCGGGTTGGCAAAGCCCATCTGTGTATTGGCACGGCAACCTGGGTGGGCATTTCGGCTGACCAGTTCCGCAACGATCCCGAAAAACCCTTTTGGGGCTTGAGCCATTATCATCCCCAAAAGTGGGTTATCGCCGGCGAGATGGAAACCGGCGGTGGAGCGTTGATGTGGTTTCGGGATGTTTTCTTCCAGGCTGAGTCGCAGCAAGCGCGGGTTGAGGGTGAATCGACCTACAACCTTTTGAGCAAGCTGGCCGGCGAAGTGCCGCCTGGTTCGGATAAGCTGATTTTCCTGCCCTGGCTCTCCGGCGAGCGCGCCCCGGTGCTGGATCACTACGCCCGCGGCGGCTTTATTGGCGTGCAACTGGGGCATCAGCGCGCCCACTTCACCCGCGCGGTGATGGAAGGGGTTGCCTATCACATCCGCTGGATTTGCGAGGCTTTAAACCGTCTTGGCTTTGATTTCGAGGCCATCAATGCGATCGGCGGTGGTTGCCGCAGTGAGATTTGGCCGCAGATCATCAGCGATGTCACCGGTCACCCCTTACACATTGTCGAGCATCCATTGGAGGCCGGAGCGATGGCGGCCGCGCTGGTGGTCGCGGTGGGCATGGGCATTTACCCCAGTGTCGATGACATCGATGATCTGATCGGCATTCGCCGCGTGGTTGAGCCGAATCGGGAATTGCATGCCCGCTATACCGATCTGTACCACGAGTATCGCGAGCTTTATACCGCGCTTGCGCCGATCTACCGCCGCATGTACCACATCCCATGAAAGCCATCATCGATGCGCGGAAGGTAGCCTGGCGCTCCCGCTTTGCCAACATTGCCAGCCTGAGCGGCTTGTTTACCCTCCTGGCTGCCACCCTTTTGCCCTATTTCTTGCCGCGCAGTCAGTTGCTTGCGTCGATCTTAATGATCGTGGGGCTGTTTACTGCCATGGTGGGCATTTATTTTGCCAATCGTTGGGTTCGTAAACCGCGTCCGGAGATGGTTCTGGATGGCGAATTAAAGAGCCTGAGCAACAGCTATCGTCTTTACCATTATGCCCATAAAGCTGCCGATCACATCCTCCTCACGCCCTTTGGGGTGACCGTATTAGAAACGGTCAATTTAGAGGGGCGTTTTCTCTATAAAAACGGACGCTGGAAGGAATATATGCGCCTGGGTCGCGCCCTGCGCTATATCGTTGAAGAGCATTTAGGAGATCCAATCAAAGCTGCCCTTTCCTCCCAGGAGTTCCTGCGCCGCGAATTCGGTCAGAAAATTACCGCTGGGGAGGCAATTCCGCTCAACGCTGTGGTGGTCTTTACCCATCCTCGCTGCGTGTTGGAAGTGGACGAAACGCCTATCCCGGTCGTAAAAGCCGATCACCTGAAGCGCGTCATTCCCCAAAAGGGAAACAAACTCCCCGAAGCGCTCTATCAACAGTTGCAGGCTTTTCTGGAGGCGAAGCAGAGTCCCGATTGAGTCAATCGAAAACCGCTGGCTCTAGCTTTAGTGCCAAGAATCCATTCCCTCTTGGGAACAAACTTACGCTTCCGCTCGTCTAAGAATTGCAAAATGCGAAATCTATTCAAATCAGGAGATGTTATATGCGTAAGTTATCGATTTTAACTCTGCTTGTTGTGCTGTGCGGCGCCTGGTTGCTCTCTGCCTGCGCAGGCGGACGGGCTTTTGCCCAAACCCCGCCACCCGCCGCGAGCGAAACGCAACCGCGCACCCTTTCGGTGACCGGCACAGGAAAATCCTACCTTGTCCCCGATATTGCTTACATTTACATTGGAGTCCATACCGAACACGCCGAAGCGAGCAAAGCGGTAGCGGAGAACACCAGCCGCTCACAGAAAGTCACCGAAGCGCTAAAGAAGTTCAACATCGCTGCCAAGGACATCCAGACCACCAATTTCAGCATCTATCCCCAACAGCAATTCGATCCGCAGGGCAAAGTGACCGGGATTCTCTATGTGGTAGATAACACCGTCTATGTTACCCTGCGCGATCTGACCAAGATCGGAGATTTGTTGGATGCGGTGGTGAACGCCGGGGCGAACACGATCAGCGGCATCAACTTTGACGTAGAAGACAAAACCGCTGCCCTGGCTGAAGCGCGCGCCGCTGCCGTGGCGGATGCCAAAAAGCAAGCGGAAGAACTTGCCAAAGCAGCCGGCGTGACTCTCGGCGAGATTATGTACATTTCTACCTTTACCTCTACCCCCTATCCGATCTACGATGGGCGCGGCGGCGCCGGCTTAGCGATGCAGGCGGCCGTGCCGATTGCCCCCGGTCAGACGGTGTTGCAGGTGGATGTCAGCGTTACGTATATGCTGAAGTAGCTCGAACCGAATCGGTTTGTCTCTCGTTCCGCAATCCCTCTCACAGTTCGAGAGGGATTTTGTTTCTGGCGTGTCTTCTTGCCGTTTTCTACTTCAATTCCCAAAGCCAGATGTCCGTCATTGAACAGCGTGTCCCGTAGCCTTTGTTTGTTCCTGACATCACCGAGAAAGCCAACCGGCCTTCGCGAAGCGTTGACCCCAGGAGCGGATCGCGAGCTTCGAGGATCGGATTGCCATCCGCAAAAATGATTACGTTCATCCCATCAACGATTAGATTAACATAAACATTTTCAACCGGAATTTGTGAACTGTATTTTTTGGAATCGCGCACAAGGTAGACAACATCCTTAACCCGTTTCCGTAAAGACATGATCCCATTTTGAGCAATGATCAGGAACAGGTGGTTCTCATTGTCAACATGGCGAAAGACCACCCCGCAGCCGGCATGATGCCAGTTGGCTTTATCGCTGGCGGATTGCATCCTGGCCGAAAAACTCAGCACAAAATTGGCGTATTTTTCGTCTCCTTGATACCAGTATTGATACCAATCTAATTTTGCCCATTGTTCTGAAAAATTATCCAATTTGGAGAATGTCCCATCCTTTGTAGTTATATACCCATCGTTGTACAGTTTCTCAACCAATTCTGCCATGGGGTTTGCGTTCTGAGTTTTTTGAAATGCTGCGCTTGTAGCAGTCTTAGCAACGTTTGTTTCTCGGATCGCCAGCGTAGCTTGAAAGTCTCTGGTTGGTGAAGGGGTAATCGTTGGAGTCTTAGAGGGTAAGGGAATGGGGGTATCCGTAGGCGGTATGGGTAAAGAAGATTCAGTGGGGCTAATTTCGTTTTTCGGAACTTTTTGTGGTGAAAAGATTGACTCGATGAACATACAGGATACATTGACAAGCAGCAATATTCCACAAAAAGCAGGAATTAATCTTGACTTCATCAAACCTCATCCTTTCTATCCAAGAGAAGAGTAACAACCTACCATCACAAATCGTGTTGATGATTTGCTGAGAAAACCGTCCCCGAAGGGACCACGAATAAACAAATGACAGCCCAATTCGTGCATTCGTGAAAACTTCGTGGACGGTCCGCCCTGCCAAGTAGAGCCTATGGTAGGTAATTACAAAGAAGAACCAAAAGACTAAAACTTACAAGATGGCTTTATCTCTGGCAAGATCGGTTACATGATGCCCTCCTTTCAGTCAAAGAAGATTCTCCTACTGGATAGGTTAGCAGAAATTTATCAGTCTGTCAAATATCATCTGGTTGTCTACAGGGCTTTTTATGATAAGATACGCGCTGTGGACGAAAAGGTTGCCTTTGCTCCGCCGCGGCGCCAGGGAATGCTCTTTCAAGCTGCATTAGCTATCATCTTTGGCTCAGCCAGTGGGCTTAGCCTATTCCAGATGTTTCGCGCTCCCATTGGCTTGGAGTTCATTCTCTATCTAGTCGCTGCCTTGATTGCGGCAGCCTTTGTGCCGGGGACGGTCTATCGTTGGTTCGCCCTGCGCAGTGCAGTTTATCTGCTGGAGCGCAATGGCATGCGCATCCGTTGGGGGCTGCGGGTAGAGGATATTCCCATGAGCAGTGTGCGCTGGGTGCGCGCCGAGGCCGATGTCCGCCGCCAGTTGGGGCGGCGTCTCCCCTTGCCGCTGGGAGCCTTGCCCGGCGCCATTTTGGGAACCCGTCTGCTGGCAGATGGAACCCCGTTGGAGTACCTGGCTTCCGATTTCTCCAAGATGGTGCTGGTGGCAACCGATGAGCGGGTTTTCATCCTTTCTCCGGAAAGAATTGAGGATTTTTTAACCCTGAGCCAGCGCTTGCTGGAGTTTGGCGCCATCTCTCCCTGGCAGCGGCGTTCGCAAAACCCTGCTTTCATCTTGGGCGAGGTCTGGCGCAATCGCGCCGCCCGCTTGCTGCTCGGCTCAGGACTGATCGGTAGCCTGGCTTTACTGACCTGGGTCAGCCTGATGATTCCAAATCTCAGCGAGGTTACTCTGGGCTATGCGGCCGAAGAGCCAGCACCGCCGGCTTTCCTGCTGCTTTTGCCCCTGGCAAACAGCTTTTTTTACCTTGTTGACGCGCTGGCTGGGCTCTATTTTTATCGGCGCAGCTTAACCCCGTTCCCAACGAACAACCCTGCCGCCTCCCCTTCTTCGGCTAGTAGGCTCTATGCCTATCTCCTGTGGGGGTGCAGTTTGCTGACGACCGTTTTCTTTTACTTTGCCATCTCTTTTGTGACTTATGTGGAGTGAATTTTCTCTTGCCAGGCTTGGACTGGCTTTCTTCCTCAGTTGCCTAGTCGCTGGCGCAGGCTGGCGGGCAAAAGCCCTCTCGACCAGCGGCGCAGTGGCAGCCTTTGTCATGGGAGGCGTGGTCTTTGGCCTGGGCGGTTGGGGCGCAGCGGCGGTTTTATTAACTTTTTTCGTCACCTCCAGTTTGCTTTCGCGAGCCTTTGCGCCGCGCAAGAAAAGCCTGAACAGTGTTGTCCAAAAGGGATCGCAGCGCGATGTCTGGCAGGTGTTTGCCAATGGCGGTTTTGGTGCTCTCTGTCTCTTGACCGGGCTCGTGTTCCCTCATTCGTCGTTCCCGTTTCTGGCTTTTTGTGGCAGTTTAGCGGCTGCCAATGCCGACACCTGGGCAACCGAGCTGGGTGTCCTCTCTACCCAGCCGCCGCGCTTGCTGATTAGCGGGAAGATTGTGCCGCGCGGGGCGTCCGGTGGGGTGACCTGGTTGGGATTAGCCGCTGCGCTGCTTGGCGCGGTGCTGATTGGCGGGGTGGCAGCTCTCTTTGTCGGGCAGGCGGGGCTAACCATCCTGGCGGTGAGCCTGGGTGGGGTGCTGGGCAGCCTGCTGGATTCGGCTTTGGGGGCGAGCTGGCAGGCGGTTTATTTCTGCCCACGTTGTCAGATGGAAACCGAACGCCATCCGCTTCATTCTTGCGGCGCGAAAACCCATCTGCAGCGCGGCATTGCTTGGCTGAACAACGACGGGGTCAACTTCGCCTGCACGGTCTTCGGGGGATTGGTGGCCGGGGGAATCGGGTTGTTGGTTTGATCCAAAAGATCCTAATAAAGGGGGTAAAATTATCTCAGGAGTCAATGATGACCTTAAAAGTTCCTCCCACGGTAGCCCCGAGAGGCTTTCCTCCGCTTGCAGAAACGCTGATGGCTGCAGTCGAAAAGATCGTTGCAGCCCTTCAGCCGCAGAAGATCGTTTTGTTTGGCTCTTACGCCTACGGCAATCCCACCCCCGATAGCGATGTGGATTTGCTGATTGTCATGGAAACTACCGACCCGCCTACTGAGCGATTTATGCGGGTGGCTCGTCTGCTACGGCCGCGTCTGTTTCCGGTGGACATCCTCGTTTATACTCCTCAGGAAATTGAAGAGGCCCTGAAACGCAACAACTTTTTCATTCGCGAGATCTGCACCAGAGGAATCACCTTGTATGAACGGCCATGATCCGTTGGCGTGGATGAAAAAAGCAGATACCGATCTGGACATGGCTGGCAGAGCGTTGCGAGGCAAGCGAAAGCACCCTGATTCAAGTTGCTATCACGCCCAGCAGGCTGCCGAGAAGTATCTTAAAGGTCTGCTCGTTGCGCAAGGCATCGAATTCCCAAAGTCTCATGACCTGGTTCTTCTCAATCAACTTTGTATATCCAACGGCATCCTGACGGCGTTCGACGAGGATCAACTAGACTTCCTGTCTGCATTTGCAATCCGAGTTCGTTATCCAGGCGTCGAGCCAGACCTCGAAGAAGCTCAAAAGGCTATAGCAATTGCCAAAACCGTGCGGCGCTTTGCCCGCAAGTGGTTAGGGGTGAAATGAGCTAGAGGAAAGGCAAACACACGTGCGGTCGCCAGAGATGACCTTGGAGAGTCCACCCAGGGTTGTGCGCAAAGGCTTTCTCTCACTTGCAGAAACGTTAGGACTAATCTCCGAAAAGATCGTTGTAGCCTTCCTCGCCGGAAGAAGTCATTTTTCTGCACAACACACTACAGTATAATTCTCTTATCGCTTATTCGATAAGGAGCAGTACGAAATGGATACGGCAACGATTTCACGGAGAAAAGGTGACGAGGGATGGAGACAGGTCCTGCCCTAAAAACCTGGCTGGAGTCCATAGCCACGTTTGCGCCGCGTGGACTGCCGCCCATTGCGGAAACCTTGCCTGCGGCGCTTGAGAACCTGATCGAGCTGGTTCAGCCGCAGAAGGTCATCCTGTTTGGCTCTTACGCCTACGGCAACCCCACCCCAGATAGTGATGTGGATTTGCTGATTGTCTGGGATACCGATAAGCCGCGCTGCGAGCGGGTCGTGGCAGTCTCGCTGGCGTTGTATCCGCGCCGGTTTCCAGTAGATATTCTGGTTAAAACGCCCCGCGAACTGGAAGAAGAACTGCCCCACAACTTCTTTTTGCGCGAGATTCTGGAAAAGGGGGTAGTTTTGTATGAACGTCAATGATCCGTTCGCCTGGGCTGCTTACGCCGAACAAGACTGGAAGCTAGCCGTCTCACTTCTGCGGCGGAAACATCCTCCCTCAATGGCAATTTGCTTCCATGCCCAGCAAAGCGCTGAAAAGTACCTGAAAGCCTTATTGCTCTCCAGGAAAGTTCAATTCCCAAAAACGCATGATTTACCCACTTTGAATTCCCTGTGTGAGGAAAATGGTATCCTGACCGGTTTCTCGCCACAGCTTCTTACCTTGCTAACCGATCACGCGGTTGCCTCACGTTACCCAGGCGAAGAACCCACAGTGGAGGAAGCCCGCCGGTCGTTGGAAATTGCCAAAACCGTGCGGCGCTTTGCTCGCAAGTGGTTAGGGGTGAAATGAGCCAGAGGAAAGGCAAACACACGTGCGGTCGCCAGAGATGACCTTGGAGAGTCCACCCAGGGTTGTGCGCAAAGTTTTTCCTTGGTAGCAGAGAGTTTGGCGCAGCTAACCACATCGCTGCAGCTCGATCGCCTCAAGCAGTCATTTTTACAGACTACATAACAACCTACCATTACAAGTAGTGTTGATGATTCGCTGAGAAAACCGTCCACGAATGGACCACGAATAAACGAATGACAGTACTATTCGTGTATTCGTGAAATATTCGTGGACGGTCTGCCCTGCCAAGCAGAACCTATGGTAGGTAATTACCAGACTACGGTATAATCCCTATGACGACACTGGTTCGATATGGATAGGTAGAACATTAAAACGGTAACGATTGGGTCAAAATATCAACCCATGCTTCATGACCTGCAAGGTAAACCGATCAGGAGAACCTGTAAAAAAATGGATACTTTAGCCACGATCTCAGCTAAATATCAGCTTGTCATCCCTCGCGCAGTGCGTGAACAGTTCAATCTGAAGCCGGGTCAAAAGGTGATGTTCATCCCGTATCGGAATTCGATTCGGTTAGTCATTGTGCCTGAGATTGAGGACGCGCTGGGGATTTTGGCGGGAGTTGACATCAGTCCAGACGAACTGAGCGAGGAAGTTGATGAGGAACGCGGATGAACGTTGTTGACTCTTCGGGTTGGATTATGTGCTTGATCGGTGGGAAAAACGCTCACTTCTTTGTTCCACTCATCCGTGATCTGGCAAGGCTGCTTGTGCCGAGCATTTGTATTTACGAGGTCTTCAAACAATTGTTGGTGATGGCGGATGGAGAGGGAAACTTTGACGTTGCCAGCAATTTTCGGTAAAATAATAATAACCTGCCATCACAAGTGATGTTGATAATTTGCTAGGAAAACCATCCATGAATGGACGACGAATAAACGAATAACAGCACTATTCTTGCATTCGTGAAATATTCGTGGAGGGTCTGTCCATCCAAATAGATAGATAATGACGTAAAATATTCTTAATACCACCAGAGAAAGACTTTGCGTATGCCGCTTATCAAAGGCCCTACTTATGAATCCGTGTTGTATGAGCTGGCGAACGCCATTGACAGGCCAATCGCGGTGGACGAGCTGATTCGACAAGTCCTGGAGCGCAAACCCACTACATCGAAACATTCAAGGCATTCTGTGATGGAAAGGATCCGCGGAGCCGTCCCGCGCCCGTTCGTCTTCCTCGACTCAAAAACCCTCCTGCCCACCCGCCTGGCAATGCAGGGAGCGCGCTTCCGCATGCCGCTTGGCCGCCGCGCCGCTGAAAGCGGCCTCATCGAGATGAACATCTTTGAATCCTACCTGCCCAACAATTTTGGTCTGGACAAGGTGCAGTTTGTGGATGCAAAAGAACAAGCGCTTAACGTTTCATTCCGAGCGATTACTAAACAGGCAAAAAGCTTCTTCGGACTCTATGATCAAATCTCCTACCTGGCTGACCTCAGCGCTTGGCTGCACCCTCAGAAAGTCTCCCGCCACGATGACCTGCTGGTCACAGTGCTGGACTGGCAAAACGGACGGTTGCAACTGGAAATCGAGCCCCACCGAAAACGCAATGCAGCCCTGATTGAGGAGCGCGATCGTCTGCTGGCAGATTTAATCTACAACATCCTTGAGGACTCTTATTACGAGGAAGTTTATGTTAAGGATGCGATTCCCACCACCTATGCCCGTTTGCCCGACAAGGCAGGCTGTCCACCGCATCACTGGCAAATGGTCCTCGAAAAAGATGGGCGCTTCCGCTTTGACGATTTTGAGATCAAATACGCGGATGGAGGTCTTTCTCCCCTCGAAAGGATAACGCTGGAAAGAACCGGGCAACCGTTGCCCCGTTTGTTGCAACCGGTGACCGAAGAACAAAAGCACCTCGTCTATCGCTTCCGCGCCGTTCTCAAGTACAAGCCGAGCATCTGGCGCGAAGTGGAAGTCCTCGGCGATCAAACACTCGCCGACTTAAACTTCATTTTGGTAGAGGTCTTCAAACATGATGTTGACCACCTGGGCGGTTTCTGGAAGATTGTTCCCCGTAAAGGCAGCCAGAAGCGTTTCCGCGAGGTAGAGCTTGGGACAGTCGAACCCTTTGGCTTTGGCGGCGATGGCGCCGATATGCAGATTGCTGCCATCGGACTGAAGGAAGGCGATAAGTTGAAATACGTCTATGACTTTGGCGATTGGATTGAGCACACCCTCACGCTCGTCTCTATCCATGCGGCTGAGCCGCAGGCCAAATATCCACGCCAAACCGCTCAAAACGCCCCGCGTCCGCGGTATTGTCCCACCTGTAAGAAAAAGGGCAAGGAAACCATGGCGAACTGGCTCTGTATCACCTGCTCCAACGAGCTTGGCAAGGAGGTGATCTGTTGTGATGACTGTCTAGACGACCACGAGGATCATTATACGGTGAGATTGCTTTATTGAGTGGCTTGCTGGTTTTTCCTTCGCCATGCTTTGCGGAGATGACCCTGCAGGCTACGTTATGCTTTAGCCTTCAACTGCACCCCAGAGATCAGACTGCTTGAGGGGGCTGCTATATCATACGACCCAGAATGGTATCACAGCCGGTAAAGGGCGAAAAATTTTTCACCCTGACCGTCATCCTCCTTTTCGCCCCGACCCTTTCCTCTTTTGTCCCCAGCCGAGCTTCGAGAGATGCCCATAGTTGCCTGGAAAATTTATTGCAGCAACTTGCCATCTATGGTATATTTCCTGTATGAAATTTGAGCCTCTGCTCCAGAGCGTTGGCAATGAGGCGCTCTTTGAGACCGGACTGCTCCTGGCCGGGTCAATTGACCCGAACGATGTTCAGCGCGCAAATGGGCAACCCGCCAACACAAGCCTCGTATGAGCGACCCCAACGGGTCCTCCATCCAACTTGTAGTCTGTCTTTGTGCAAGCCTTGAATGGGGAAGGCAACCAGGGAAGGTATAATGAACTCTTTGAATCCTTCTGTAATTCATGATCCTCAGGAAGAAACCATCGAAGCCAAAACCCGCTGGTTTCGCTCCCTAACGCTTGCCGAACGTATGGAGATGCTCTGCGCCTTCACCGAACTGTTGCTTAGCGCCAATCCCCAGATTGTGGAGCAAGAAAATGCTGAACCTGTTGAAGGACGTGTTCGCGTCCTTAGAGCGCCATATGGCGTGCCGCGCGCCACCTTTGACCTGGAGGACGTACGCCTGCTTGAGCTCAAAGTATAATAAATATCAGCCATGAGACGGGATAGGGTTCTCCAAACTCTGCAAAAGAAAAATGCCGAATTGACCACCCAATTCGGGGTAAAATCTCTATTGCTGTTTGGCTCGGTGGCGCGTGACGAAGACACCTCCAGTAGTGACGTAGACTTACTAGTGGAATTCAATCGCCCGATTGGCTATTTTGGCTTATTTGCCCTACAGGAATATCTCGAAGAATTACTCGGCTGTTCTGTTGACCTTGGGACAACGGATAGCCTGAAACCTTACATAAAAGGCAATTACCTACCATAGGTTCTACTTGGCAGGGTAGACCGTCCACGAAGTTTTCACGAATACACGAATAGTGCTGTCATTCGTTTATTCGTGATACATTCGTGGACGGTTTTCTCAGCAAAGCATCAACACTACTTGTAATGGTAGGTTGTTACCATAAAAGAACGTATTGCGAGAGAGTTGATTCGTGTCACCTAGAAATTGGCAGGATCACCTTATGCTACTTCAATTACCCCAAGTCGCGCTAAAAAATTCAATTGACGAAGTGCGTCTCCTGTGGTAAACTGCGGGCTGATGAATTTTGACTTTGCTTTTATCAACCGCATGCGTCGTTGCTTCCGACCCTGCCCAGGGAAGGAAGGGATGTGTGCGGTGGTTGTTAAGAGCAGGCAATAACTTCACTTACTGATCTTCGATAAAAACGAGCCCTCCTTCCCAAAGGGCTCGTTTTGTACTTATACTTCTCAGATAAGGAGCAGGATATGATCAAACCCACCGTTCAAAAAGTTGTGCTCGCCTATTCGGGTGGCCTGGATACTTCCGTTATCGTCCCCTGGCTCAAGGAAAATTATGGCTGTGAAGTGGTTTGCTTTACCGCCGATGTAGGTCAAGGGGAAGAGTTGGATGGTCTGGAGGCAAAGGCGTTGGCAAGCGGCGCCAGTCAATTGATCGTGCGCGATCTGCGCGAAGAGTTTGCCCGTGACTATCTGTTTCGCCTCCTCCGCGCCGGGGCGATCTATGAGCGCAAATATCTGCTCGGCACTTCGATCGCCAGGCCCTTGATTGCCAAGCATCAGGTGGATGTTGCCCATCAGGTTGGCGCTGATGCTGTTGCTCATGGGGCAACGGGCAAGGGCAACGATCAGGTGCGTTTTGAACTGACCTATATGGCTCTTGACCCACGTTTAAAGGTGATCGCCCCCTGGCGGGAATGGGATATCCGCTCGCGGGAAGATGCCATTGCCTACGCTCAAAAGCACAACGTGCCGATTAAAGCCTCGTTGAAATCGATCTTCAGCCGCGACGGCAACCTGTGGCACCTCTCGCATGAAGGCGGTCCCCTCGAAAACCCCTGGAACGAACCCGAGGAGGAGATGTTTCAACTCAGCGTCTCGCCCCAACATGCCCCCGACCAGCCCGAAACCATCGAAATTGGCTTTGAAAGCGGCACGCCGCTCTCGTTAAACGGGGAAAAACTCTCCCCAGCTACGTTAATCGAACGTCTTAACCGCCTGGGAGGCAAGCATGGCATCGGGCGCGCCGATCTGGTTGAGAACCGTTTGGTAGGGATGAAATCGCGCGGCGTGTATGAAACGCCCGGCGGCACTATCCTGCTGGCCGCCCATCGCGAATTGGAATCGCTCACCCTCGATAAAGAGACGTTGCACTTTAAGGACCTTGTCGCCCTGAAATATGCCGAGTTGGTGTACAATGGTCAGTGGTTTTCACCCTTACGCGAAGCCCTGGATGCCTTTGTGGATAACACCCAGGGCCCTGTGACGGGCGAAGTGCGTTTGAAACTGTACAAGGGCAATATCCTGGTCGCCGGACGCAAGAGCCCCTTCAGCCTCTACCGTGAAGATTTTGCCACCTTTGGACAGGAGGATGTTTATAACCAGACCGATGCTCAGGGCTTTATCCGGTTATTTGGTTTGCCGCTCAAGGTTCGGGCATTGAACGGGCTGCCGGTTTCGGGGCTGGATATGCCGCAACCCGACTATTCGCGCTTCAAGCGTGATTAAGGAAGGACGAACGATGACCTTATGGGGTGGCCGCTTTCGCGATTCTTTGCCGGATTCTGCCTGGCAGTTGAATGCTTCGATTGGCTTTGACCAGCGCCTGGCGGCACAAGACGTGCGCGGCAGTATGGCGTGGGCAAATGCCTTGTGCAAAGGCGGCTTGCTCACGCCAGAAGAGAATGCCCAAATTCAGGCCGGTTTGCAAACTATCCTTAGCGAGTTTCGGGAGGGAAGGTTTGAGTTTCAACCCAGGGATGAGGATATTCACACCGCCGTTGAACGGCGCCTGACGGAGTTAATTGGCGAGACGGCCGGCAAGCTGCATACCGCCCGCAGCCGCAACGACCAGGTAGCGACCGATTTTCGCCTGTGGGTTTTAGAAGCCATTGCGCACCTCGATACCTCTTTGCGAGATTTTCAGGCGGTTTTGGTGCAGCGGGCTGAGCAAGCCGACTCTCTCGTCCTGCCTGGCTACACCCATTTGCAACGCGCCCAGCCGATTTTGCTCAGCCACTGGTGGCTGGCTCATTTCTGGCCGCTGCAACGCGATCGCCAACGCCTGCTCGATCTGCGCAAACGCACCGCCATCCTGCCCCTGGGTAGCGGCGCCCTGGCTGGAGCACCGTTTCCCCTCGACCGCCAGGCGCTGGCAACTGAGTTGGGATTTGAAGCCCCATGTGCCAACAGCCTGGATGGCGTTTCGGACCGCGATTTTGCCGCCGAGTTCCTCTTCTGCGCCAGTCTGATTGGCGTGCACCTCTCGCGCCTGTGTGAGAGCGTGGTGATCTTCACCACCGCCGAGTTTGGTTTCTTCACTTTGGCCGATGCCTATTCCACCGGTTCCAGTCTGATGCCGCAGAAGAAGAATCCCGATTTGTTCGAGCTGGGGCGAGCGAAAGCTGCCAAACTGGTGGGCTTGCTGAGTGGTTTGCTAACCACCCTGAAGGGATTGCCCTCCACGTATGACAAAGACCTGCAAGAGGACAAGCCGCCGCTGTTTAGCGCCTACGACACCTTGATGGAACTGTTGCCTGCCCTGGGCGGCGCGTTGGCTACCCTGCAGGTCAACCCGCAGCGCCTGGCGGCTGCCCTGGACCCAGCCCTTTTTGCCACCGATTTAGCCGATTATCTGGTCGAAAAAGGTGTGCCTTTTCGCCTGGCGCATGAACTGGTCGGTAAGGTTGTGCGTTTGGCTGAAGAAGAGAGCGTTTCGATCGATCGCTTGCCGATAGCGGCCTATCAGTCCGTCAGCTCGCTCTTTGAAGCCGACCTCTATACCATCTTTGATCCGCTGCGCAGCGTCAGTCGCCGCCGCGCCACAGGCGGTACAGCTCCCGAATCTGTCCAGCATCAACTGGCGCTGGCGAAAGCGCTGTTGGAGAAAGACGCAACCTAGGCTTTTTTACGGCTAGCCGTTCAGGCTCAGGTTTTGGAGCAGGAGTTCAATGGCGCGTTGGATGCGCGCTTTGCGATCTTCATCTTTCTTCGCGCTCTCGATCCATTCCACGTATTCTTTACGATAGGTATAAGCCAGGGCTTCGAAGGCCTCTTTAGCGCTTGGGTTGGCTTCGAGCGCTTGCGCAAAATCCGCTGGAGGGACGATCTGGCGCACTTCTCGATCGGCCTCCAGGCTGACCTGCACCGTATCTCCAACTACCACGCCGGCTGCCACTCGCGTCGCATGGCTGACCACCAGATAATGCGTGCCGTCACCGTGTGGCATGGCTTTACTGCGAAAGGGCACGCCGTTCAACGTGCCGCGCACGGTGATCTGACCCTTCTTGCCAAAGATGGCGCTCAGATCGAGGGGAATCTCGACATAGGTCCATTTTCCGACCGTCTCCGGTCGCTTAAGCACACCTTGGAAGAAAAACGATGGCATCGCCTTTTCTCATCCCGTCAATCTGAAGGTTTCTGGCGATAATTATACGCCACTTTTCAAAGATGGATTTCATGCAGATTTATGGAGTGCGGAAGCCGTGCTTGCGTTGGACTATGGAGTGCGAAAGCCGTGCTTGTGCCAGACTATGCTTTTTACTACAGATTATGACGGTAACAACTGAGTCTCAAGTTCGCCCCCGTGATGAGCCGCCGATACTGTCCCCGAATCAACCCGTGGCAGCGCCATTCGGGGGCGGTTTGCGCGCTCGCAGCCAAAGGGCGTAGACAGGTCAACAAAGTAGCCCAGTAGCACAGTAGCACGGGGATTAATCCTGTGCTACTAGTCTTCCGGGCATTCGATGTGGTTTCTTTCGCGTGGCTTCGCGTTGATTAGCGTTCATTCGCGGTTGTAGAAATAGGCGCTCTGATAACGTTCTTACTCCCCTTTATCCTTCCAGAAAATCGATAATGCGCGTACAAACTCGCTCAAGCAAGGGACGGTCGTGGCTGATGACGAGCATGCCCAGTTGTCTCTGAGTTGCGACTTTGAGAAGCACACGCCAGATTTGGGCTTGGGTGTTGGCATCCAGCATGGTGGTCATTTCGTCGGCGATCAGGTATCGGGTTTGCGGGGCGAGGGCGCGGGCGACGGCGACGCGTTGCAATTCACCGTTGCTCACCTCGTGGGGAAAACGATCGAACCATTGCGGATTAAGGCTGAGCGCTTGCAGCAGCTCTGGCGGCGGCGAATAGGCTTCACAAAGGGCTTTGCCAATCGTCCAACGCGGATTGAATGCCAGCTCGGGGTGTTGAAAGATCATCTGTACGGGGCAAAATCCCTTGTGAGGCAAGGGGTTTCCATCGAGGGTGACTTGAAGATCAACCGGTAAGCGAGCTGTTTCGATACCTGGAAGGTCAATATCATTTTGAAATGATGACCAACCATCTCATTCTCTTCGGGCTTTGCCAGGATTGTCAACAGGCTGTTCAGGCAACTGCTTGAGAATCCCCCAAAGCGATCATTAACCTGCGCGGCTGATCCGCTGAGACAGTTTAAGATATCCCTTCTTGGGTTTGGAGGAACAGGGAGTATCCAAGATCGGTTAGGATGGTTGTCTTCTCACCCTAACTTTATCAAGGCTGTCTCAATTTGCTTGACTACCTTTTGGATATCTTGATTCAGGTTGTCAATTTGTATGGAAAATTCTCGGGTTGAATCGACTGAAGTAGCCATCGTTTGTGCAACCACGCCAAAGCCTTTGCCATGCTCACCGGCGCGTGCAGCTTCGATGCGGGCGTTGATCGCTAAAATTCTCATTTCCGCGGTAATCGTCTGGATTCTTTGCACCAATTCATCGATCTGGACAAGGCTTTGAACGATTTTTGACTTAATGCCATTGATTTCAGCGATGACTTCGGATTGAATGCGAGAAGTGTTTTGCTCAATCGCGGAAAGAATCAAAGATGCAGCCTGGTGGGTGACAATGGCGAATTGATGGTCAGCCGATAGCTTGATCAGGTCTTGGGCAACCGAGTCGGATCCGGTCACCTCGAAGAGGAGATCGGTTTTGTACTTCTGTAGCGCATCTTCATATCTGGAAAAGGTTGCAATGCCAACTGCTTGTGCCTGAACAATCGCCGGAGCTTGGGAGTCAAGGTCAACGACGTACTCAACCTTACACTCAGGAAAGTTGCGAAACAGGTCTAACAATTGGCAACCAGCTTTGCCCCCTTCGACAATGGCAATAGAGAGATGCGCTGGGGAAGATTCTCGGTGTTCATCGGTGAAGCTCCTGAGTAATGGGTGATTTAGTTTGGCAATATCCTTAACGTGGGAGAGTAATTTCTTTTGCTGCCAGACTCAACAGGTGGTAACCCAATTGCAGGGCGTTTTCCAGATGGCGCAGTTCTTGTTCGCTCAGATGGGATTCATGCTCGTAGCGCTCGATCAGGCGCAGGAGCGAGCCGCGCACCCCGCTCGCCTGATGCGCCCAATACGAATCGGCCGACAGGCGCTCCAGCCGGCTGACCAGAAGGTTTGCGGCGCGGATCGATCGAGGCTGGTTTTTCATGCAAACCTGAGGCGGCCCTTAACCTTTGGTGCGCAGGGTTGAGCGGCCGCCATCGACGCCGATGATCTGCCCGCTGATCCAATCCGCCTGGGGTGAGAGCAGAAAGGCTGCCAGAGCGGCAATATCCTGTGCCTCACCGAGGCGCTGCAAGGCGTGTAGGGCGGCAATGGAGGCGGCCATTTGCTCACTGCCGAGCAGATTTTCGCCCAACGGCGTGCGGGTCAGCGAGGGAGCAATGGCGTTCACCCGCACTTTGGGCGCTAACTCGGCTGCCAGCGCCAGAGTCAATGCCGATACCGCCCCTTTTGCCATGCCGATCGAAGCGTGATTGGCAAAGCCCTGCGCAGCCGCCACACTGGAAAACAACACCACCGCAGCCACCCCGGCGCTTTTCTTGAGCGCCGGCAGAGCGGCCTGAACAGCCAGCGCCGCTCCGAGGGCGTTGACGCGGAAGTCGCTTAAGAAATCATCTTCGCTCAGTCGCGCCAAGGAGCGGATGGTGATTGTCCCTACCGCGTAGACCAATCCATCCAGCGGTTCACCGGCCTCCTGAGCGACTTTGCTGAAAAGCGCAGCATCGGTCACATCGCCGACGGTGTAAGATGCCTCAACTTCCTGGGCGAGGGCGATCAACTTGCTTTCCGTTCTGCCAACCAGATGGAGCTGAACGCCCTGGGCATGCAAGGTACGACAAAGGGCAGAACCAATCCCGCCCGCTGCACCATAAACCAGAATGCGTCGTTTCTCTGTCATAGCCTCTAAGCCTGGGCAAAGGTGTCGATGAGCAACTTGACGTCGCCGCCGACCGAATAAAGGATCGGGCAGGTACAGCCGTATTTGCGATATTCCTCGACTTTCGCCCGCGCTTCTTCTGGAGTGCCGGAAGCGGTGATGCGGTGAATCAGTTCCTCGGGCACCAGGTGTTTGGCTTTGTTGATCTGTTCTTTGGTCGCCGGCCAACCAAGGATGGATTGAATTTCGGAAACCACCTCTGCAGAAACCCCTGAAGCTTTGGCAATATGAGGTTGTTGGGCAAGATACTGGGTGAGTAACATGCGGGTGGAATCGATGGCTTTATCGTGATCGTGATCCACCGAGCAAACGATCAATTGCGGGCGATCGAGGTCATCCAGTGTGCGCCCAGCTTTCCTTGCGCCGTTTTCCAGCAATTCGAGGGCGCGTTCGTTATATTCGGGCGGTACACAGTAGTTCAAGACGGCCCCGTCGGCGATTTCACCGGTTAATTCCATCATCTGATCGCCGGTAGCCCCGATCATGATCGGGACATTGCGGGGTTCGCGTCGCCCATGCACAACATCTAACTCAATCCCATCTACATGCACAAACTCGCCATGGAACGTCACCCGCTCCATATTGAGCAAACGCCGCAGAACCGTTACCGTCTCACGCATGGCAACCAGAGGTTTTTTACGCTCAATGCCCACATTGCGCGCCAGTGGATCCCACCAGGCGCCAATGCCGCAAATGATGCGATTCGGAGCGAGGTCATCCAGAGTCAGAAAAGTCGCAGCCAGTAAACCAATATTGCGCGTCCAGTTGTTGATCACCCCAGAACCCACCTTAATTCGCTCGGTTACGGCTGCGTAAGCTGCCATAGGGACGATCGCATCCCGCACCAAACGAGACTCGGCTTGCCAGACCGCTTCAAAACCGCGCTGTTCGGCATAGCGGACATATTCTAGCCCTTCTCGCAAATCATGGGCGTCTTGAAGATAAAGTGCAACTCGTTCAGTCATCGATACCTCCTTTAGGGGTTATTTTATCTTAATTCTTTTTCGCTGCGCAGCGCAAATTTCTCCCAAAGCCGCTGGTGGCAGGTTGTCTCCAGCAATCTTGAGCAGCCTTGCGCCTTGGGTCCATTGGAAAGCCCTCAAAAGCGCTAAGAGTTCTCTAAAAAAATGACAAAAGTCACGATTGACCTTTTGGAGAAAAGAGGCTAAAATGCTACAAAGACAACAGACGTCAGACCTCTATGTTGGCAAAACCGAAATCCATCACCCAGCAGATTCGCGAGCAAATTTGGGAGCGCGTCCGGCGTGGCGAGTTCGACGCAAGCGGACGTCTGCCAGGCGAAGACCAGCTCGCCCTCGAATTTAACGTCAGCCGCGCTACTATCCATAGCGCCTTGGATCAACTGGTCGCTCAGGGTTTGTTGATCCGCCGCCATGGCGACGGAACGTACGTGAATCGGCATCTCATTGACATCACCACCCAACTCAATACGGTTTGGGAGTTCACCCAGTTGATCAAAGCCAGCGGGAAGGAGCCTTCTATCTGCCTGCTGCAACGCGAGCATATCCTGCCAACCGCAAATCAGGCTCAGGCATTAGAAATCTCCCCCGAAACCCACTTGATTCGGTTTTGTCGTTTGTTTTTTGCCGATGAAAAGCCGGTCATTTATTCGATCAATATGATCCCGGAGACAATCGTTCGCTTTCCGATCCCCGATGAAGCTGCCCACTCCTCAATCCTGACCATCCTTGAACAATATTGTGGGCAGAGTTTTGGCTATGCCATCGCTGACATCAGCGCCGTGTTGTTGGATGAACAACTGGCAGCCATCCTGAAAAGCCCACCCGCCGTTCCCCTTTTATGCTTGAATGAAATCTTCTATAGCTCCGTCGGTTTGCCGTTAGTGATGGCGGAGAACTATTACAACGATAAAATCATCCGGTTGAACATTGTCAGGGCAAAGCCCTAAACCTTGCCCGAAAAGTCCGTTGCTGATCGGAGGCTAAAAGGATAAAAAAAGATTTCCTATCTCTCCACCAAGTCTTATCAAATCTAGTTCCAAGGAAAGGAAAAAAACGTATGATTCGCAAATCGCTTCTCGCCCTTCTCTCATTGGTAATGATCTTGAGCCTGGTTGCCTGCGCCACGCCCCAGACACCTGCCAGCCAGGCTACTGAAGCCGTCACGCAGGAAGCAGCCGCTTTTCGCGTGGCGATGGTTTTTCCTGGCGCGGTCAACGATAAGTCCTGGAATCAGGCCGGTTTTAGCGGGTTGGAGCGGATCAAGAACGAGTTAGGTGTTGAGACCGCTTATCTCGAACAAGTGCCTTCAACGGATTGGGAAGAATCGTTGCGCACTTTTGCCAGCCAGGGTTATGCTTTGGTGCTTGGCCATGGCGATCAATTCTCCGAACCTTCAAAGAAGGTCGCCCCGGAATTCGCGAATACCAACTTTATCGTCGTCAACGGTGCCTATACCGCCGCCAACCTGGCTTCGATAGCCTTGTTCGATGAACAGGTTTCCTTCCTCGCCGGGGTAGTGGCTGCCAAGATGTCACAGTCTGGCAAGGTGGGTTACATTGGTGGTCTGGAAATACCGCCGGTAATCCGCAACGGGAAAGGCTTTGAACAAGGCGCCAAGTATGTGAACCCAGACATTCAGGTCTCGCTCACCTATCTGGGCGACTTCAACGACGCAGCTAAAGGCAAAGAAGCTACCCTGGCGATGGCCGAAAACGGCGTGGATGTGATCTTTTACTATGTGGATAACGCTATGCTCGGCATTCAAGAGGCTGCCAAAGGCGCCAATGTCAAGCTGATCGGCTGCATCTTCGATCAATATGAGATGGCGCCAGATTTGATCTTAACCAGCGCCATTCAGGATATCTCGACCGCCATTTTCGAGGCTGCCAAAACTGCCAAGGAGGGGAACTTTGAAGGAAAAGCCTACCTCTTCGGTTTGGATAGCGGTGCGATTGCCTTAGCTCCCTTCCGCGAAAATGTTCCGGCCGATGTGGTTGCCTTTGTCAATCAAGTGCAACAAGACATCATCTCCGGTAAGATCACCATCGAACGGATGAGTCAGTAGTTCTTGGGTCCTCCTCTTGCCATGCCCGCTCCATTGCTCGAAATGCGCCAGATTGTCAAAACCTTTGGGTCGTTGCGCGCCAACGATCAGGTGGACTTTGAAGTGCAGGCTGGCGAAATTCATGCCCTGTTAGGTGAAAATGGAGCGGGCAAAACAACCCTTATGAATATCCTCTACGGGTTGTACCAGCCTGATGCAGGGGAGATTTACTGGAAAGGTGAAAGAATCACCCTGCATTCCCCCCGCGACGCGATCCGCTATCGCATTGGGATGATCCACCAGCATTTGATGCTGGTGCCAAATTTCACCGTTCTAGAAAATATTTTGGTCGGCTTGCCCTCTCCCCGAGAGCCGCTCATGCCCATCCGGGAAACGCTGATCCGCCTGCAAGACTTTGCAGCCCAATACGGTTTACCCATTGACCCAACCCTCAAGGTCAGACAATTGCCCCTAGGTCTGCAACAGCGGGTTGAAATCCTGAAAGCCCTGTTTCGGGGCGCCGATTTACTGATCCTCGACGAACCAACGGCTGTGCTATCGCCGCTCGAGGTCGAAGAATTCTTTGCCGTTTTAATAAACCTGGTTGGTAAGGGAGTATCGATCATCTTTATCTCCCACAAACTCGATGAAGTGTTGCGTATTAGCGATCGCATTACCGTCCTGCGCCAGGGCAAGCGGGTTGGCACCATCGAGACCCGCCACGCCACGCAGCAAATCTTAGCCGAAATGATGGTCGGCAGGGCCGTGGCGCTCGCTGACAGCTTTCCGAAAGGCGGCGCGGCCCACCCAATTCTGGAACTGAAAGGCATATCCCTCCTTCGCCCCAAAGCGGGTCGCGTCCTCAAAGAGGTAACCCTCACCGTGCACAGCGGTGAGATCCTGGGCATTGCCGGCATTGATGGCAACGGGCAGGAAGAACTGGCCGATGTCGTCTGTGGCTTGATTCCCTATACCGAAGGGGATATGCTCCTGGAAGGGCAACCGATTCTCAACCCAACTCCCCAAAAAATGAAAGCAGCCGGGCTGGGATACGTCCCGGCCGACCGTCAGAGGGTGGGATTGGTAAAGAACTTTTCCATTGCTCATAACCTGGTGTTGAAGAGTCTGGATGATCCACCCTATAACACCCACGGCTTTCTACGCGAGAAGGTTGTGCGCCTGAACGCTCAACAGATCACCCAGGCATTCGACATCCGCGCCGCCAGTCTGATGCAGCCGGTTGGAGAACTTTCGGGCGGCAATCAACAGAAGGTCATTCTCGGCCGCGAGTTACAGTTAGCCAGGCGGCTGCTGGTCGCCGTGCATCCAACGCGGGGGCTGGATGTTGGAGCAACCGAGAGTGTTCACCGCTTTTTGTATGCCCAAAAACAGAAAGGCATCGGAATCCTCTTGATTTCCGCCGACCTGGATGAATTGCTGGCGCTGTCCGATCGCATTGCGGTTCTCTTTCGAGGGGAAATTTTGGGGATTGTGCCTGGCGAGGTCGCTTCCCTACCGGCCATTAGCCGCATGATGTTAGGGGAACGGTTGGAGGCGATAGCCTGATGGAAAAAGATCCCTCTGTGGGTTTCTCTTCTCCTTCACCGGCCGCTCGGGCGCGTTGGCTGAGTTATCTGCAAATTGGGTTGCTGCCTTTTGGAGCGGTTGTCGCCGCTTTAATCGTTGGCGCCTTCTTGATCGCGTTAACCGGGACAGACCCTTTCTTTGCCTATCAAAAAATGTGGGAAGGCATTGCCAGGAGCAATTATCAGGTAGGGCTGGTGCTGGTGAAAGCCACCCCCTTAATGATCATTGGGCTGGGACTGGGTTTTGTCTTTAATACCGGGGTTTTTAACATCGGCGCCGAAGGTCAGCTTTACATGGGCGCCTTGCTGGGGACGGCAATCGGGATTCAAGATTGGGGATTACCGGCTTGGTTGCACATTTCGTTCTCTTTGTTAGGCGGCTTTGTCGGTGGTGGCCTGTGGGGCTTGTTGCCAGGTTATCTCAAAGCCCGACATAACATCAATGAAGTGATCACAACGATCTTGCTCAATTATATTGCCATCTACATTGTGAGCTACTTTACCCATGGGCCTTTGCGCGATAATCCTTTTGCGGAAGCTGCTCTACCGCAAACCCCTGAAGTTCAAGCCTCCAGTCAGCTTCCGTTGATCTGGCCTCCTACCCGGTTGCATGCCGGTTTCTTACTGGGTTTGGTTCTGGCAGTCATCTTATATCTGGTTACTTACCACATGGCGTTTGGTTACAAAGCGCGGGCTGTGGGCAGCAGCCCTGCTGCAGCGCATTACGCTGGGATGAACACCACTTTCATCATGGTCATTGTCATGGTGGTCAGCGGCGGCTTGGCTGGCGTGGCAGGCACGGTGGAAGTCCTGGGGGTGCAACACCGCTTGCGGGACATGTTTTCACCGGGCTTGGGTTATTCGGCCATTGCCATTGCCCTGATGGGCAACAATCACCCGTTGGGCATCATTTTCGCCTCGGTGTTGTTTGGAGCGTTACAGGTGGGCGCCAACAATATGCAAGCCTTAGCCGGTGTGCCGGTGACCATTGTCGATGTCCTTCAAGCGATAGTGATTTTCTTTGTGGCGGTCAGCGCGATGGTTCGCTGGCGCACGCCATTGCGGACGCTGTTTTCACGCAAAAGGGAGGGGAGCGGTTAGTCCATGAATGAGTTCCTCTGGCTTCCCTTTTTGATTTCTCTCCTGGCAGCCGGGGTGCGCCTGGCTACACCGCTCTTATTTGCTGCCCTAGGAGGCATCATCAATGAACTTTCCGGGGTATTAAACATCGGTTTGGAGGGTATGTTGATCGCCGGCACCTTTGGCGCTTACCTTGGCGCATTGCTCAGCGGCTCGGAATGGGGGGGTGCATTGGGCGGCATGCTTGCCGGTGGGCTGTTGGGCCTGTTGTTTGCGTATTTGAGTATCACTTGGCGCGCCGATCAGGTGGTCTTGGGCACCGGCTTGAATATCTTTGCTCTGGGGTTATCTTCCTTTTTCTTCCGCAGCATGTATAAGGCAGGCATTTCTCAATTCGTTCCTTCTTTTGAATTGTGGAATGTTCCGCTCTTCTCCGACATTCCGTTCATCGGGCAGATTTTCTTCCGCCACGTGCCGCTGGTTTATCTGGCTTATGTGCTCATCCCACTCTTCACCTTCTTGCTCTATAAGACCACCTGGGGGCTGAAGTTGCGCTGTTGTGGTGAACATCCCCGCGCTGCAGAAACGGTGGGAGTTAATGTGATGAAAATGCGCTATCTTGCCCTGATCCTGAGCGGCATGTTGGCTGGCCTGGGCGGTACGTTCCTGTCGCTTGGGCAGATTTCCGCTTTCACCGAAGGTTTGGTCAGTGGGCGCGGCTTTATTGCTCTGGCGGCAATCATCTTCGGACGCTGGAAACCGCTGAATGTCGCCCTGGCCTGCCTGCTTTTTGGCGTTGCCGATGCCTTGCAGTTACGCCTGCAAGGCTTTGGTTTGCCCATCCGCTATGAGTTCTTGTTGATGTTCCCTTACCTGCTGACGCTGATCACCTTTGTGGTCTTTGTCAACCGCGGCGACTCGCCGGCCAGTTTGGGCAAACCCTATCCAGAAAAATAGTCTTTGGAGGATTGGTATGTTATTTCATCATGCAACGGTCATCACAATGAATGCAAAACGAGAGATCATCTTGAACGGGGCAGTTGCCATTGAAGGCAATCGCATCTTAGCGGTAGGAAAAACAAATCAGTTGCTGGAACAATACCCGGAGATGGAGCGTTATGACTGCAACGGCAACCTCCTGTTACCCGGGCTGATCGATACCCATATTCACCTTGCCCAGGCGATGATCCGGGGCTGCGCCGATGACCTTGGGTTGCTCGATTGGTTGGGGAAACGGGTATGGGTTTTACAGGGAAATTACACGGCTGAGGATGGGCGGGCAAGCGCCGCCTTATGCATTCTGGAGATGATTAAATCGGGAACAACCGCCTTCATCGAGGTTAATCTTGCCGAGCGCTATGGCTTTGATGGAGTTGCCGAGGTGGTGGTTCAATCCGGCATCCGTGGCGCAATCGGCAAAATCGTGATGGATTTGCCTTCGTATGCCAAGAAGCAGGGCTTGATGTATCCAGGCATGGTAGAAGATGGCGAGACCAGCTTGCGCAATACTCTCTTGATGCACGACAAATGGGATGGGGCAGCCAATGGCCGCCTGCGCGTTTGGTTTGGGCCGCGCACGCCTGGCGGCGTCACCCCTGAACTGTATCGCGAAGTGGCGCGCCTTGCCAGAGAGCGAAAGATGGGCATTACCATGCATTTATCCGAAGTGCGTGAAGACCATGATTACGCTCACGAACAAGGCTACCGCACGCCGGTTGAGTTTGCGCTCGACATGGGTTTGTTGGGGAAAAACACCGTTTTGGCGCATTGTGTCTGGACGGATGAGAAGGATTGGAAAATCCTTGCCGAGACCGGCACGCATGTCTCCCATAACCCGGCTTCGAACGCCAAAACCGCCACCGGTATCGCCCCGGTGAAGGGCATGTTGGAACATGGCGTCAATGTCAGCATTGGCTGTGACGGCGGCCCGAGCAACAATACCTACGATATGATCCGCGATCTGCGCCTGACCTCGTATCTGGCGAACCTGCGCGAAAGCGACCCGACCGTAGTGCCGGCCGAGACCGTGCTGGAAATGGCAACCCTCTACGGCGCAAAAGCGCTGGGGATGGAAGACCAGCTCGGCTCGCTTGAGCCCGGCAAGCTGGCAGATTTCATCATCGTCAACACCGATGCGCCACATCTCACGCCTTCCTTCGACCCGGTCTCAACCCTGGTGTATGCCGCCCATGGCAGTGATGTGGATACGGTCGTGATCGATGGCCAGATCGTGATGGAACATCGCCAGGTGAAAACCTTAGATGAAATCGCCATCGTCAATGAGGCGCGCCTCCGGGCGCAGGAGGTTGCCTTGCGGGCCGGCTTGAAATTAGGTTCGCGCTGGCCGACGATTTAAAACCTTTACCAACCGGCTTCTCAGCGTGTTCCTGTCCCGCGCTGAGATCTTCGGTGAGCCTGCTGTTTTCATCGTCTTTAGCAATGTCCAGCAGGCTCACTTTTTCTTAAATTTCTCCGTGCTCTCTGTGCTCTCTGGGGTAAAAAACACCCTAACTCACCTCCGCAAGCCCCATCTGATCCAAGATTTCCTCCCAGGTATCATGACAGTGCACCCCATGGCGCGCAAGGGTTTCCCGTTTCAGCGGATTACCGTCGGTCAGCCCCCAGGCGTAAACGCTCACCGAATAACCGCTTTGCTGTAACACTGCTGCTGCGGTGTGCACCGAGCGGATGCCTCCCAGTGTATCTTCCACTACGTGAAGTTCCAATTGCTCAGGCAGGTGCTCAGAGCGCAGCGCCTGAGAGGGCTGGCGCAACCAGGCAACCACCCTTTCAAGGGCAGCGAGTTCATCGTCCCCCAAAGCAACCAGGGTGGCAGCCAGGGCTTGGGCAGGTGCAGGCTTGAGCAGGCTTTCTACCGCCAGCTTTGCCTGCCTGGCGACATACTCCAGCTTACCCAGGCCGACCAGCGGTAGGTCGGGCAAGCCGATCAACTCCAGGGCGGCTTCGGCTTCGGGAGGATAGGGTTCTGCGGGCGAGGTCACTCCCCGCGGTGGCAGTGACGGTCGAGCGGTCATGGCGGCCGCCCGAATCTCACCGCTCCGCCAGGCGTTTTCTAGACGCTTGCGGCAGATTGCGTCCAGCAGCGGCTGATCGTAGGTCTGGAGATAGGCCGGCGCCTGCACCTGCGCCGTCAAGCCATATACTTCGCTAAAGCGCTGGCTGCCTAAAACATACTGCTGGAAGAGGCGGGTGGTGGCAGATTGAAACACATCCCGAGTGTTCAGGAGCAGGCTGCGCCGCAAGGCATCCGGCAGGTGCGGGTAAATGCCGCTCCGATAGGCCGCTTCGGCTGGGAAAATGCCCTCCTGGAGCGGAAAGGACGGCACCTGCAAACGGCGCGGCGGCAAAGGGTGTAGGGCAGCCACCTGATGGGCGGCTTGCTCGGGGTCTGCAGCCAGGACGAGCGCGCCGCGGTTGGCGAGGATGGCATCGAACAACGCACCGACCAGCAAGGGCAGCATATCGAACTCACTGCTGATTCCCTGCGCCTCGAGCTGGCTAATCACCTCCTCCTCGACCTGGAAGGAGCCACACCCCATCCACGCCGCAAAGGTTGCCAGGGAAGCGCGCAACGCTGCCCGGTAGCCCAGCGGGCGCACCAGCACCCCGTCAATATCCAGCAAGAGGATGCGAATCATCGGTGACGTCGCTCCAGCTCGGTCTGTACGGCTTCGAGAGGGATTCCCCGGGCGGCCATCAGCACCAAAACGTGATAGGTCAGATCGGCGATCTCGCTGATCAGGCGCGTCTCATCTTCGGCAAGGGCAGCCACCACGGTCTCGGTGGCTTCCTCGCCGACTTTTTGGGCAATCCGTCCCAATCCAGCCTGAAAGAGCTGGGCGGTGTACGAATCGGGCGGGAGATTCGTTTGGCGATCGACAATCACCTGGTAAAGCCACGCCAGACTCATGCTCCCTCCGTTCTTTCCAGTGCCCGATAAAAACAACTGGGGTTACCGGTATGGCAGGCTGGCCCGGCTGCCTCGACCAGCGCCAGCAGACAATCGGCATCACAATCGACGCGCAGCGCAACCAGGCGTTGGCGGTTGCCAGAAGTCTCGCCTTTGCGCCACAACTGCTGGCGACTGCGTGACCAGAAGACCATTTCGGCGCTTTGCAGGGTCAATTCCAACGCTTCGCGGTTCATGTAGGCAAGCATCAACACCTGTTGGGTGCGCGCCTCCTGGACGATCACCGGCAACAACCCTTGCGAGTCGAAATGCAAATCCTCTAATCTAACCGATTCCTCCATCCTGCACCTCGTCAAGCAATGCGGATTGGGATGCCTTGGGTGCTCAGGAAAGCCTTGAGTTCGGGGATGCGCATCAAGCCATCATGAAAAACCGAAGCAGCCAGGGCTGCGTCTGCCAGCCCGTCTTGAAAGACACGCACAAAATGCTCCGCTTTGCCAGCCCCGCCCGAAGCGATGAGCGGCACCGTTACGGCCTGGGCGATGGTGCGGGTCAACTCGATGTCATAGCCGTTCAGGGTGCCATCGGTGTCCATGCTGGTCAGGAGGATTTCGCCGGCGCCCAGTTCGACGCCCCGTTGCGCCCATTCTATGGCGTCCAGTTCGGTGGGGGTTGTCCCGCTAACGACCACCACCTGCCACCCATTGCCATCTGCGCGCCGCCGCGCATCGATGGCTAAGACGATGCACTGAGAGCCAAAGCGCATGGCGCCCTCTTCCAACACATGGGGGTCTCGCACCGCAGCGGTATTGATGCTCACCTTGTCGGCGCCGGCCAGCAACAGGTTGCGAATGTCGTCCACCGTGCGCACCCCTCCGCCAACTGTCAGGGGCATAAAGACATGGTCGGCGACGCGCCGGACGAGTTCGAGGGTGGTCTGTTTGCCCCGCGGCGTGGCTGAGATGTCCAGAAAGACCAATTCGTCGGCTCCCTGTTCTTCGTAAGCGCGGGCTTGTTCCAGCGGGTCGCCGGCATCGCGCAGGTTGACGAAGCGCACCCCTTTGACCGTGCGCCCATCTCGGATGTCTAAACAGGGGATAATGCGCCTGGTTAGCATGGCTCAGCCTCGAGCTGCAAAGCCGCTTTCAGGTCAATTCGCCCGTCGTACAACGCTTTGCCGATGATGACGCCGTCGGCTCCAAGCTGGCGGGCGGCGCGTAGGTCTGCCAGGCTCTGCACACCGCCGGAGAGAATCAGCTCGATGGAGCCAACCTGCAACAGTTGGCGGGCGAATTCCAGGTTCAAGCCACTGCCCATCCCATCCCGAGTGATGTCGGTGTAGATCAGGGTTTGCACGCCGCTTTGCAACATCTGACGGACGGCAAGCAGGGCGTTGATGCGGCTGTTCTCCCGCCAGCCGCGCACAGCGACGAACTTTTCTTGCACATCCAGGGCGACCGCAATGCGGGATGCCCCGAAGCGTTGGATTGCCTGGTGCAGGGCGGCTGGCTTTTCCAGTGCCAGGGTGCCTAAAACCACCCGCCTTGCGCCCTGAGCGAAGGCTTGCTCGATATCGGTCAGCGAGCGCAAGCCGCCTCCAAATTGCAGGCACACTTCCGTTCCTTGCAGGGCGCGGCCAATCGCCGCCACCGCCCTTTGATTGGCATGCCCCGTCTCACCAAAAGCACCGTCCAGGTTAACGAGATGGATCCAGCGCGCCCCGGCTGCTGCCCACTGCTCGGCAACCGCCAGCGGGTCTTCGGCATAGACGGTTATGCGCTTTGGGTTGCCTTGCTGTAAGCGGACGACCCGCCCGCCGCGTAGGTCAATTGCAGGAAAGATCGTAAACGCTTTCATGGTTGCCACTCCACAAAATTTTGCAAGATTTTTAACCCTACCTTCTGACTCTTTTCGGGATGAAACTGCACGCCGCACAGGTTCTGGCGAGCGACCACACTGGCAAAGGTTACCTCATGCTCGGTCAAGGCGAGACAATCCTGGCTTTGTTCGGCAAGACAGTAATACGAGTGGTTGAAGTAGGCAAAGGGGCGCTCGGGCAAACCGTTCAACAACACATGCTGCTGCTGCATGCAGAGCTCATTCCAACCGGTGTGGGGCACTTTGAGCAGAGGGCGCTGCGGAAAGCGCACCACCCGCCCGCTGAGCCAACCTAGCCCGGCGTGAAACCCCATCTCTTCGCTGGATTCAAACAGGGCTTGCATCCCGACACAAATCCCCAGCAGGATCGCCCCGCGGGCGAGAGCCTGATGCAAAGCCTCTTCCAACCCTAAGGCGCGCAGGCGCTGCATGAAATCGCCAAAAGCGCCCACTCCCGGCAGGACGATTTTGGGGTAATCCGCCAGCGGCCTGGGCGAATCGCTGCGCACCACTTCTGCCCCCACCGCTTCGAGGGCTTTTTGCACGGATTGCAGGTTGCCCGTGCCGACATCCAGGAGCAAAATACGTTTGTGCCTGTTCATGCTAGACTGCCTTTGGTGGAGGGGATGTGCCCGGCGCGCCGCGGGTCGAGGCGGGTTGCCTGCTCCAGAGCGCGAGCGAGGGCCTTGAAGAGCGCTTCTGCCTGATGGTGGTCATCGCGCCCATAGAGCACGCGGGCGTGCAGGTTGCTGCGTGCCGTGATAGCAAACGACTCGAGGAAATGGGTGAAAAGGCTGGTGGGGATTTGGGCGATTGCCGCCGTTTTCCACTCGACTTGAACGACAGCATACGGACGACCGGAGAGATCGACCGCCACATGCGCCAGCGTCTCGTCCATGGGGGTAAAGGCATCCCCCATACGCACGATTCCTCTCCGTTCGCCTAAGGCCTGATCAAACGCGCTGCCCAACACCAGGGCGACATCCTCGACCGTGTGGTGCGGATCAACGTGCAAATCCCCTTGAGCATGCAGATGCAGGTCGAAGAGACCGTGTAGGGCAAAGTTGGTTAACAGATGGTCGAGAAACCCCAGCCCGGTTTTGATCTCCGTCTTGCCAGCTCCATCCAGGTTGAGCGAAATCGAGATGTCCGTCTCGGCGGTTTTGCGGGAAAATTCAGCCACACGCATCAAAGCACCTCCCTGGCAATCTCATCCAGCGCCTGCAGCAGAGTATCGGTGTCCTGGGGTTTGCCAACGCTGATGCGGATGCAATCCTTCAGGCGCGGCGTGCTGAAATAGCGCACCAGAATGCCGTAATCGACCATCAGCCTGCGTTTCAGTTCGGCGGCTTCGATTCCCTGCACGCGCATTAGCAGATAGTTTGCCTGTGAAGGGTAGAGGGTAAGGAAAGGATAGCGGGCAAGGGCTTGCGCCAGACGCTGCCGCTCGGCAATCAGGCGCCGGACGATTTCCACCAGTTGATCGGCGTGCTGAAGAGCGGCAATGGCGGCCGTGCTGGCGGCGACGTTGACGTTGTAGGGCTGTTTGGCTTTCCACAGGGTGGGCATCAGCCAGTCGGGAAAGACGCCGTAACCAACCCGCAAGCCGGCCAGCGCAGCCAGCTTGCTAAAGGTGCGCAGGACGACCAAATTGCGCCGTTGGGAGACCTGCCCAACCCGGCTGACACTGTGCCCCAGCCTGCCCTGGGGATCGGCAAATTCGATATAGGCTTCATCCAGCACCACCAGGGTTGGCAGATTTAGGAGCTCCTCTAGTTCTGAGCCATCCGGCAGCGAGCCGTCCGGATTGTTGGGGGTAGCCAGAAAGAGCACTTTAGGGCGTTCGGTTTCAACCACGCGGCGCAGGGCAGGCAGGTCGAGCGAAAAATCCTCCCGGCGGGGCACCTCGATCACACGGGCATTGTTCAGCCGCCCGTCGAAGTCATACATGCCAAAGGTGGGCGGGCAAATCAGCACGCCATCGCCGGGCTCCAGAAAGACGCGCATCAGCAGGTCAATCAGCTCGTCTGCGCCGGCGCCAGCCAGGATGGTTTCCATCGGCACGGCGAGGAATTCGGCAATCGCCTGGCGCAGGGCGCGGCTTTCGGGATCGGGGTAAATGTGCACAAACGGCAATTCGGCCAAGGCTTGGAGCACTTGCGGCAGCGGGCCATAAGGGTTTTCGTTGGCATCCAGCTTGACGATTGCTTCTGGCGGGCGGCCGAGACGAGCCGAGAGCACCTCAAAGGGTTCGATAGGGGTATAGGGCGGTAGGTTTTCGATATGAGGGCGAATTTGCACCGTTGAACTCCTTTTCTAAAATTCTTTTACCACAGAGCCCACGGAGGACACAGAGAGGTTATCTCTCCGTGCTCTCGGTGCTCTCTGTGGTTAACAATTTTTTCTTCAGGGAACTCATGCAACGCTTTCCTGCACGGCCGCCAGCATCGCCTTGTAACGGGGCGGCTCTTCCTCGAAAATATAGGTCACCGGAGTGACGATGATGCCGCTGCCACCGATCGAGCGCAGTTCGGCAATTGCCTGGCTGAGCTGGTCGCGGCGCACCACAATGGTCACCGAATACCAGCTTTGCGCTTTTTCGCGCACCAGCACCGGGCTGATGGTTGGTCCTTGCAAACCGCCGATCACCTGGCGGGTGAACATGGCGGCCGCGATCTGATCGGGGCTCTCGCCGCGCATGTTGGCAATCACCAGCAAGTTCTCTTTGGCGCGCAGGTGAGCCTCGATGTACTCCAACAACTGGCGCCCCATCTCGAGCACGGCTGGATTCTCCTTTAAAGCCTGCCGATTGGCAATCAAGGCGGCTTCGGAGCGCAGGATTTCGCCGTCTAGCAGCGGGCGCAGGCGGTTATCCTGCAAGGTCTGACCGGAGGAGACTAAGTCGGCGATCAGGTCGGCGTAACCGATGTTGGGGGCGGTCTCCAGCGTGCCTTCGGCGGCAATCAGGGTGTGCGGTATGGCATGGTTTTGCAGGAACCGTCCGGTCAGGATGGGGAACTTGGTTGCCACGCGCAAGGGTCGCCCGAGTTGGGCGGCTTTGCGCCGTAAAGAGTCTAGATCAACCACTTCGCTCCAGCTTTCGGGCACCGCCAGCTTCAGGGCGCACTGCCCGAAACCCAGACGATCGTGCAAGACCAGCACTTCGCCGTTCTCGCCGCGCTTTTCCTCGACCGCATCCAGGCCGGTAATGCCGAAATCCACGCTGCCCTGGCGCACGCTGACCACGATGTCGCCGGCGCGCTGAAAGATGACACTCAATTGCGGCAGGGCCGGGATGGTTGCCTGATACTGGCGCGGGTTGGGTTTGAAGATCGGCAGGCCGGCCAGGCTCAAAAAATCCAGCGCTTGCAGCTCTAAACGCCCTTTGGAGGGCAAAGCCAGGCGGATTTGGGTGCGATTGCTCATCTTGCGCTTCCTTTCTGTTCCGCAGAATAAAAAAACGCCCCGGCGCTAGACCGGGGGCGTTTGGTGGCTGAAGGTAGTAAACCGATGGGCTGCTCAACCCACGCGCCAAAGCCACCCGGCCAAGCCGGAGAAGGCAGGATGATGATGGGCGTGGGAAGCAACGTTTGCCATCTTGGAGCGGAATTATACCAACCTTCTCGGATTTGACAAGGGTTAAGTAACCCGATCGCTGAGAAAAATTGACGCCCACCCTCGCTGCACGGGTGGGCTCAAGTTTATCTCGGCTCGATGTTTTCGGCGATGATGCTTTTATTCTTCGTGTCCCTTCGCCTTCCTTCGCGGATGATTTCGTGTTCCCTGGCGGTTTCAAATGCTCAAAAATAGCATTGCCCTTTTTGCCAAAATGGATTATTATTCAAGCAATGCACATACCTACACCCAAGTCGAAGCGGTGTTCCAAACAGCGCTCGACTTGCGATTTGTTCTGGAGGAAAAAATGAAAGGGAACGAAAAAGTCATTGAAACCCTGAATGCTTTGCTCGCCGAAGAACTGGCAGCCATCAATCAATATATGGTGCATTCCGAAATGTGCGCTAACTGGGGCTATGAAAAGCTCCATGAAGCCAATGAAAAGCGCGCCATGGATGAAATGCGTCATGCCGAGAAGTTGATTGCCCGCATCATCTTCCTGGAGGGCAAGCCAATTGTCAGTGAACTGGCAAAGATCCACATCGGCTCAACGGTCGAAGAGCAATTGAAGAGCGATGAAGGCGCAGAAAGCGAAGCGGTCAAGATGTATAACGACGCCATTCGCCTGGCGACTGAATTGCATGACAACGGCACGCGCGAATTACTGGAAGACATTCTGGAAGACGAGGAAAACCACCTCGATTGGCTCGAAGCCCAGCTCGACCAGATCGCCCAGATGGGCATCCAAATCTACCTTGGGGAACAGACTCACTGACCGCGGGGAGGGCTCCTCTGTGCAAGGCCTGGTTTACCACCTGGCGCACAGGGAGAACACAGCTCACGCTTAAGAAAATGACCCAGCCGCCATCTTCGACGGCTGAGTCGATTTAACTATTCTTGCCAAAAGCGAAGGTTTGCGCTTGCCGTCAGGAAGGTGCTCTGAAGAACTCTGGCGGCGTTGCCGTGGGCTAATAGCGCAGCAAAGCGCCAATGCGCCCTTTTGCGGCAAGGGCTTCATTCTGCCGTAGCACTTCCACCTCGCCGCCGTTCTGCATCACGCGCCGAACAGCAAGCTCCACCGCATCGGGAATGCTCTTGACCGCTCCGCCGCAATAGGGACACGTCGCCACTTCTACGGAGGTTAAGTAGCTGCACTGGGTGCACTGATACCCCGGTTGACGATCCCCTTCGAGGATGAACAGAGTCTGGATGCGTCCATCGTTCAAAGCCTTGAGGGTATCCTCCAACCCCAGTACAGCGTTCTTCCCTTTTGCCGCCGCGGTAATCAACGATTCGACCCATTTGGCTTCCTGTCGCCGTTCTGCCTCTTCGCCAATCTGCATGGCACGTTCCAGAACTTCGGTATGGCTGGCAGTCATGCTCATGGGAAACGTCCCCACCACCAGACTTTGCCATGCCTTTGGCAACAGACTGCGAAAGAGATTGACATTTTCCTCTGTGCCGCCGATTAAGACGCGGCGAACGTTGTTTTCCGAGAAAAAGCGGGCTGCAAATTCGGCTGCTTCGCGCAGATTGCGTTCAGCCACCTCCTCAGTATAATTCGTTTGTCCTGCGATGCCGCCGCGCCGCCCGGCGGCCTGAGAACCACCGCCGCGTTTGGTGTGGCGCACCGCTTCGCCCAACACCCCTTCCTGTTCGATGAGCTCTCCGAGATGAAAGTAGAAAAAGCGCGCTCCCTGTTTATCCACCAATGCCACTCCATAGCCGCCATAGGAATCCAGTAAGTCTGCCAGAGGTTTGACATGCGGGCGATCGCTAACCCGCACCCGACTGCGCAATGGGATTGCCAGAGGGAACGAGCGAAACCAGTCCTGCCTGGCGCAGGAGAATACGGCAACGCTGCGTCCCGACCAATCGAACTCGTGCTCAAAATACCGCTCAATGGCCTCCACATCGGCCGGCGACTCTACCTGACGCAACAAAGCGCGCAAATGACGCCGATGGGTTTCTTTGTTCCCTGCGGATGGATCAGTGTTCAGATATAAACTGACAACGGCGCTGGAAGCTTGAAAGTCTAAGAGCTCGCGCAAATCGTGGTCGGTTAACATGCCATCCTCCTCTCTCGTCATTAGGATTTTGTGGGAACGAACGGTTGTCGTCAGGCAACTTCCCCGCTTCGCTGAACTTCGTTCCCGTTTTTAATACTTCCATGCTATGATTATAGTATGAAATCGCGCCGTGAGCATATTCTTTTGGTCGAGAATAACGCTTCCATCAGCGATCGCATCGCCCGCCAAGCTCTCCGCCCGTTAGGATATCAGGTTGACATCGTCCTCCATGCCTCCGCAGCTCTGCAGGAGATCAGCCGCATTCGACCCGATTTGATTATTGCCAATCTCAATCTGCCCGGCCTTTCGGGCAAAGACCTGCTGGTTGCTGTTCAATCGCAGGGCTACGAAATTCCTTTCATTGTCCTTGCCGAAGAGACCAGAGAGGGAGATATCCTACAATCCTTTCGCCTCGGCGCAGCCGATTTCCTGAGCTGGCCAGCCCAGGAGACCGAAATTGTCACCATCGTCGAACGAGTCTTGAAACAAGTCCGCGCCCAGCAGGAACGGCAGGCGCTGGTCAATCAACTTTCTCGCCTGAATCAGGAGCTGGAAAAACAGATCAACGACCTGACCGCCCTGATCAACGCTGGCAAAGCGATTACTGCCCTGACCGACCCAAAGAAATTAATTGAAACCGCTTTAGAACATTGTGTCTTTTTGAGCAAAGCCGATCGCGGTCTGGTTATCCTGCAGGCGGAGCGAGGGCGAGCCTATTTCTTGCGCGCAGCTCTGCACTTCCCGGCCGAGATTAAGCCCCTGTTGAACAAAGCCTGGGATGACGGTGTTTCCAGTCTGGTTGCCGAATCGGGTGAACCGCTCTCGATTCATGGCGAGCCTCTCAAACCCTTTATTCTATCAAAATATGGCCAATCGGCCTTAATTCTGCCGCTCAAAGTTAAGCAGGAAGTGCTGGGGATGTTCGTCTTATTGAGAAGGCAAGCTCAGCCGTTCGAGCCTCCTGCCCAATCGCTTGCCGAGGCGGTGGTTGACTATACCGGCATTGCCCTGATGAATCTGCAACTCATCCGCACCATTGAAAAACGTTTGCATCAGTCCTACCCGGAACGACAAAACCAACAACTCAAAGGACAACTGCTCTCCGCATTGGAGAAAGCCCAAACGGCGCAAACGGCCTTGAGCCAGTTCCTGGCAGCGGAAGGGGCACTGCTGACTGCTCGCCAAAGGCAATGGGTTTTGAACGTGCGCGAGCAATTGCTGCAACTTGAAGAGGTGCTTTCGAAAACAAATCCTTCCTGAGCGTTTTACCCAAATTGGTATACTTCACGCATGTAGGGAATAATCATGGTTCGATCGAAGCTCATTGCCCTGTTCATAGAAGATGACGCTGCTGCCAACCACCTGACTGTGCAAATTCTCCAGCCGGCCGGTTACCAGGTGGAACGGGTGAGCGAAGAAAATCAGCTCAAACCCCGCCTTCAAAGCGAACTGCCGAACGCTTTGATTGTGGACGACTCCCTTTCCAGCAAAACCTTGCGTTCTCTGTTCAAAGATTTTCCGATTCTGCCCATCATTTACTACACTGCGCAAGCCACCCCAGAGGAAATCCTGCGTCGCTATCAAGATGGATTTCAGGCAGTGCTAACCGCCCAAAACGATCAGGTGCAGGCTCTCCTAACCATCAACCGCGCCGTCCAGCGCTGGGAAGACTGGCAGAAGTGGTTGCAATTCGAGCGCAAACGGCACACCCAATCGCTCGAGAGACGCGTGGAAGATCTGGAACGATTGCATCGCATCGGCGGAAAAATTTCGGCTTCTTTGCACCTCGACCAAGTGTTGAAAGAGGTGGTTATCGCCGCAGTTGAGGTAACCGATGCCGAAGAGGGCAATCTGATGCTCCTGGACGAGGAGAGCGGAAACCTGATCTTGCGCGCCGCCCACTCGGTTGGGCAACAAAAGACGGACATCCTGCGCGTCCCGATTTTTGACACTTTGTTGGGTGAAGTCGTCCGCACCCAAAAAGCGGTGATCTTAAGCGGCGGCGAACTCACCAAAATCAAAACCGCTTTTCTGGTGCGCGCCCTTATCTACGTCCCATTAATGATGGGCGATCAATCCATTGGCGTTCTGGGAATCTACAATCGCAAGCGCGACCAGCCTTTTTCGGAGTATCATCTGATGCTGCTCGAAGCGCTTGCCGACTACGCGGCGATTGCCATTCAGAACGCCCATTACTACACCGCCATCGAGCGCGAACGTCAGAAATACCATACCATTCTCACCAACGTGCGGGATGGGGTGCTGGTACTGGATGAAGAGCGGCGAATTTTGTTGATCAATGAGGCTTGTCTGATCGCCTTTGGGCTACAAGAGCCGGATTGTTTGGGCAAAACCATCGATCAGGTCATTTCCAACCAGGATTTGATCTTGATGCTGAGACAAGCTCCCGCTCAATGGGCAAAAGGAGGCGAGATCCGCCTCGAAGATGGGCGCATCTGGAATTGTCAGCTAACCCCCATTCCAGAGGTCGGTATAGCCGTTACCATGCACGATATCACCCATCTCAAGGAGTTGGATCGAGTCAAGTCGGAATTTGTCAGCGCCGTCTCCCACGACCTGCGCTCGCCCTTGACCGCCATTCTAGGATATTCCGAGTTGATCGGTCGGGTAGGGCCGCTCAATGACCGCCAGCGGGAGTTTATCCAGCGCGTCCAGGCAAGCGTGCAGGGGATCACTGCCTTGATCAGTGACCTGTTAGACCTCGGTCGCATCGAAGCCGGCCTGGATGCCCACAAAGAACTGATCGATTTACGCCCGTTGATCCGCCAGAGCCTTGAAAATCTTAGCAGCTTCCTAGTCGAAAAGGGTCAGAAACTCGAAGTGGAGATTTCCCCTTCTACGCCGCTCATCTGGGGAAACGCTGTTCGGATTCAACAAATGATCAATAATCTGGTCAGCAATGCCATCAAGTACACCCCCAAGGGAGGTAGGCTAGGCGTGCGCACGCGACAAGAGGACGGCCAGGCGGTCTTGCAGGTCTGGGATCATGGGGTGGGGATTCCGCCGGCTGAGCAACCGTATATCTTCGATAAGTTCTATCGGGCAAGCAATTTACCGGAAGACACTGGCGGCACGGGTTTGGGCTTGACGATCGTGAAATCGATCGTTGAAGATCATCAGGGGCGAATCTGGGTGGAATCGACGCCGGGGCAGGGAACAACTTTCACGATCGTTTTACCGGCCGCCGAAACCGGTGAGCGCGGTTAGCCCCTAAAGCCAGAACCTGAACCCAATGGATGTGTCGAGATCATAACGGCCAGATCAACGGCACCAGCAAAACGGCAATGCCAAAAATAAACAGGGTGAGCACAAAGCCCACTTTGACAAAATCAAAAAATCGATAATGCCCCAAACCATACACCATCAAACAGGCTGGCTCCAGGGGAGTAATGAAGGAGGTGCTGGCGCCGACCGCAATCATGACGGCAAAGGCGCGCGGGTTCAAGCCCAATTGCAGAGCTGTCTGGATGGCGACAGGTAAGACAACCGCCGCAGCAGCTTGATTGGACATTGGTTGGGTTAGCAGCATCGCCAGGAAGAAAAATCCGCTCAGCAACCACACCGGATTTGCATCCCCAACCCAGGTGACAAGTTGCCGGGCTAAAAAGGCGGCCGTTCCGCTTTTTTCCATTGCCATCCCCAAAGCCAGCATACTGCCGATCAGGATAACCACTTTCCATTCCACTTCGCGGTAGGCTTCTTCAGGGGTGATACAGCGGGTGAGAAAAGTCAGAATCGTCCCGCTCAGAATCGCTACCGAAAGCGGCGCCAATCCCAGCGCGGCGACAAGCAAAACGCCGCCAAAGATCAGCAGAGTCAAGTGAGTGCGCCGCGTGTCAATCTGGCGTTCTTTGACCGGATTGAGAATGCGCAGAAAAAAGTTGTTCTCTAAAGCTGCAATTGCCTCTGCATCGCCCTGGATCAAGAGCACATCTCCCAAACGCAGGACAATTTGACTTAACTTTTGGGTTAAGGTCTCTTCCTGGCGGTGGATTGCCAGGACGTTGACTCCAAAGCGGCGGCGCAAATTTGCTCCGCGCAGCGTGCGTCCGATCAAATAAGAGCGCGGTAAGATAATGGCTTCGTACAAACGCATCTCCAACTGGTCTAGCTCATGATTGGAAAAGGCGGCTTGGGGCGCCAGTTCCAACCCGCTGGCATCTTTGATTGCCAGGATCTGGTCGCGGGTGGCCTCGACGAGCAGGATGTCATTGGCGTGAATGGTCTGATAGGCATCGGGGGCAGTGATTTGCTGATCGCCGCGCAAGATCGCTACCACGTTCAAATCAAGTTGTGCGCCGATGTTGGCTTCGCCAAAGGTTTTTCCCACCAGCGGCGAATCGGAGGGCACGATGATCTCGGTCAAATAAGAACGCAACCCAAACTCCTCGCTCAAGCGGCGGGGGACTTCGCGTTTTGGGATCAAGCGAATCCCCACCAGGCCCATGTACAGCAAACCGATTAGCACAATCGGTAAACCAACCGGGGTTAATTCAAAGACGCCTAAAGCGGGCAAATCATACTGACGCATGAAACCACTGACCACAATATTGGTCGAAGAGGCAATCAAAGAGACCGAACTGGCAAGGATGGCTGCATAGGCAACCGGCATTAAGACTTTTGATAGGGGGGTGTTGGTGCGCCTGGCAACGCCGCTGGCAATGGGGATGAACAGGGCGGTGGCAGCCGTGTTGCTAATAAAACTGCTGACGACCGAAACGATGGCCATCAGGATTAAGGTCAGTTGGAGGGAATCGCCGCGCACCTTTCCCAGTAAGCGCAGGTTAATCAGGTCAATCACCCCATTGCGCACCAGCGAGGCGGTGAGAATCAATAAGCCAACAATGATGATAATCGTCTCACTGCCAAAGCCGAGAAAAGCTTCATCCAGGGGTAAGACTCCCCCAACGATCAGGCTGAGCAGGACAGCCAGGGCGATGGCATCAATAGAAAAGATTTCAAGCGAAAACAAAACGATGGCAGCAACAATGACGACAATTAAATAAAGATGCTGAAATTCCATGAAAACTCTCCCGAAATTGAATGCCATTTTACCATGCTTATCCCCGCAAAGATGTCTTGTCTGCTCTTGCAGCTTGATGTATCATTTAGGTATTCATCTTTGCAGAATGGGAAGCGGCACATTTGGAAGAACCCACTGTCCTTGATTATGTAAAGACCCTCCTCAAAGATTGGCGGCGCTTGCCCGCCCGGCTGCAAGCTCTTAACCGCTCCAGGTCGCCTGACGCAGGAGGGGATGAGGAAGCTGTCGGGATAACGGATAGGGTAGCAAAGGCAACCCTTGCGCAAGAAACCGATCAATCTGAGGAAACGCCGAGCGAAACAACAGCAGCCCGCCTACCTGCTCAGAGCGAACCGCCATTGGAGGAAGCAAGTCCGATAGGTGCACCTGCCAGAGCGGTTCCGTTGGCGGCCCAGCCGCTTTCCCGGGCAGCGCGTTTGGCAATTTTGAGCAGTTTGTCCAGTCTGATCCTGGCTTTGTTTGCTCAAGCCTCGCTGGAGCCGCCCAACCCGAATGCCACCCTGGGCGCGCTTATGTATGGGGTGGCGGCGATGGTGTTGTTGTTTGCAAGTCTCAGGTCGTATCTGATGCTGCCGGAGCGATCGGGGGAGATTCCCTCACCCCCCGCCCCTCTCCCAGGGGGAGAAGGGAGTAGGCCCTCACCCCCAGCCCCTCTCCCACAAGGGGAGAGGGGAGTAAGCCCTCACCCCCTGCCCCTCTCCCAGGGGGAGAGGGGAGTAGGCCCTCACCCCCAACCCCTCTCCCAGGGGGAGAGGGGAGACGGACTCCCTTCTCCCTTAGGGAGAAGGGCCGGGGATGAGGGAGTGAGTGAGATTTCCTCACCCCTACCGGAGCGCCCAGAGGGAGAGCCCTCACCCCCAACCCCTCTCCCA